>Ga0210377_10002729_pt1 | contig 15327 bp, 13 predicted proteins | sample PLM4_65_b1redo_FD_155480 | JGI IMG/M metagenome (GOLD analysis project Ga0210377, IMG submission 155480) | Groundwater sediment microbial communities from an aquifer in East River, Colorado, USA - PLM4_65_b1 redo | ecosystem: Environmental > Terrestrial > Soil > Riparian zone | place: USA: East... | reverse complement strand
AGTATTTACAGCACAAACAACCGAGACGTTCGTCACGTTCGCTCCCGCGATCGTGCCGGTATTGCTGCTTGCCGTGCAGGTCTGGCCCGACGGCTGGGTCTTGACCGTGACGTGGTACGCTGCTCCGTCGGCAATGTCTGTCGCGAACGTGAATGCCCCGTTTGCGGATACACTCAAATCATCTGCCCCATTGTCCTGGAGTACGACTGTGCCGACAAGCCCGCTCACCGTACCGCCTACAGTATAAAATACGCTCCCTGTTATGACTCCGTCTCCACCGCTACTGCCACAACCAGCGAAAACCAACAAGCGTCAAAACTAACCCAAGTTTCGCAGTTAACAAAGTAAAGTTTCTATAGATCGACAAGCTGCTCTTCTTAAACCGCCTCAGAATGTCATTTTTCATATAACCGTTCCTCCCCGTTTATAATTGTAATACATAAAAAAACAGTCTTGCGTTCAAATAAAAAAAATCGCCGACTGCATTGGTTCAAATGATACTCTTTCTTATACAGATGGAAGATAATTCTAAAAATTTGGTGTATTCAGCTTACTAGGTTTCTACTTATTGTCAAGAGAATTAATGGGGTATTTTAAGGGTATTCCAACCATTACGGAATGTCATCTAAACCGCCTCCTGACCGTAGGCCATTGAAAACTAATGGTGCCCCTGGGGTGACTCGAACACCCGGCACGCGGTTTAGGAAACCGCTGCTCTATCCACCTGAGCTACAGGGGCTTTTTTTTCTGGGAAATATTGGATGTGGAATTCAGAATGAGTATCTAAAATGAAAAACCATTTTACATTCAGCAATCAGCATTGAGAGATCAGAATATATTACAGCATTTCTTCCAAATCTATTTTTTTCCGCCTCGTGATGACCCTTAGCTTATTGAGGGCCTGGGTCTCGATCTGCCGCACCCGCTCGCGAGTAATACCGAAATCCTTACCGATGCTATCGAGGGTCTTGGGTTCGCCGTCACCCAGTCCGAACCGCAGTTCAATGACCTTCCGTTCGCTAACTGAAAGCTGTTGAAGCCATTCATCGATGTGCTCCCGTCTCTGGATATCCTCTGAAGCGCTCGCCGGTGATAACGCATTGGTGTCCTGCAAGATATCTTTGAGGGTGTCTTCCTCCTGGTCGCCGATGAGCATGTCCAGAGAGTAAGTCTCGCGCACCACTTGCGAGATGCTCCGCACCTTATCGACGGAGACCTTCATCTTCTTGGCGATTTCCTCTATCTGAGGATCGCGTCCCAGGGCCTGTGTGAGTTGTCGCACGGAGCGCAGATAGGAATTGACGATTTCGGCTATATGGACAGGCAGGCGGATGGTCCTTGTCTGGTTGACGATCGCCCGTTCGATGGCTTGTTTGATCCACCACGAAGCGTAAGTGCTGAACTTGAAACCCCGCTGGTACTGGAACTTTTCCACGGCCCGGATCAGGCCAAGATTGCCTTCTTCGATGATGTCTGAGAACTGCAGCCCCCGATTGATGTATTTTTTCCCGATCGCCACAACAAGCCGGAGGTTCGCCTCGATCATTTTGGCGCGAGCATCCTGGTCGCCTTTCTCGATCTTCTTGGCGAGTTCCTGTTCCTGTTCAAACGTTAAAAGGGGTGTCCTGCGGATTTCCTTGAGATAGTACTTGATGGCATCAAGGCCCTTTGATGCCGGTGTTTCAGATGCGGCGTCGGAGGCGTCGCTGATGCTTTCCTTGCCTCTGCTTTCAATATCTCCGCGTTCCTCGCTGTAGGGCTCTGCGCCCATCAGATCATCAACAGGTCGTTCCCTCTCGCTCATGAACACCTCGTGGCATGAAAAATAGGATTCAAGGTGCTCCCTTTGCTGATCCTTTGAGCTGATATGAAGCCATCTACAATCAAAAAAAATGGTCGGGGCGAGAGGATTTGAACCTCCGACCCCTTGGTCCCGAACCAAGTGCGCTACCAGGCTGCGCTACGCCCCGACAAAACCGTATAATAATATACTAACTGAATCTGTATGTCAACCCCGTTAGAGATGAAAAACGGATTATTCCCCGGCGGAAAAAGCCTTCCTCCCGGACCGAGAGCGGATGCTGCGATATCTCTAACGGGGTCAACGCACAATCTTCTTCTGTGCCGCAGCGATGAAATTATCAAGAGCTTCCTGATAATAGTCCTTTTTTGCCCGGATAACGGCAGGGACCCGGCCTTCGTACAGGTCTCTGCCTTCGCTGACATCCGCATTAAGAAGCTCATAGAAGGTCCCATTCCGAAGGCCTTCGATCACCGCCTCCTGATTATAGAGGGCGATATCGGACACGATGATCCGAGCAAACCGCCTCGCCTTTTCTACGGCCTCGGGATCGGCTTCATCCACGCGGGGGATGTCGCACTCTTCTTTCTGAAAAATCGAGGCCTCGAGACTGAGAGACTCGGGAAAAAGCGCAGCCCAATCCGGACCTTCCGTTGATGCGGGCTTCGATACTGCGGACTGGGACGGGACCGACTCAGGTACACCACGTTCCGCCGGCGCCTGGTTTTGGGGACTGAGCAGGGACGACTTGAACTCCCTTGCAGGGGGCCGGGACATCTCCGGAAGATCGTGGTGAGAAGGCCTTTTGATCGTGGGCATGTCAGCTCCGAACTGTCCCGGAAAGATGAGTTTTCGCAACTTGGTCAACAGAAAATCGGGGATGTGGTGCTTCTCGATATAATCATCGGCGCCATACAGGTTGGTCGGTGTGCGTTTATACCGCCTCATGTCGTACACCGATGAAAGGAGCACGATTTTGATCGACTGCGTCGCCGGATTACCCTTCAACCGTTCGCACAGTTCGAAACCGTAAATGCCTGGCAGCCCCACATCGAGCACCATGCCATGCGGTATGTTCTCCGTGGCCCTCTTGAGCGCTTCAACACCGTCAGCCGCGGTATCCACCCTGAATCCAGCGTCGATCAGAAGATCGGAGACCATCTTTCTGACAACATCGCTGTCATGCGCAACCAGTACCCGTGCATCTGATAACGCGGCGGGGACCACTGGTTGTACGGGTGTTTTCCCTGAGGACACTGACAACGCCGGAGACGGTTTCTGGACAGGGATCACGTTGCCGCACCGCGGACAACGCACCTTAACGCCCTTGCCGGATATCTTGGCATCGTCGATCTTGAGTTTTGCGCCGCACTCACAGGAAACGATCATGGATCGCGAACTCCCCTTCCCCTGCCGAACAACACGTCTTTACGCTTAAACAGCCCGATCAGAAGCATCCCCGCAACGAACCCTGCGATATGCGCATACCACGCCACTCCTTCGCCTGAACCGCCCGATAGCAGGGCGTTTAAAAACTGCAACACAAACCAGAATCCCAGAACGATCATGGCGGGAACCTCGATGGTCCGTATATAAAAACCGAACAACACGAGCGTCACGACCCGCGCGCGCGGATACAGGAGCAAATAGGCGCCGAGCACGCCCGAAACAGCGCCGCTTGCCCCGATCATGGGTGTAAGCGAAGACCGGTTCATGAACGCGTGAGCATAAGTGGCAATGAGACCGCAGAGCACATAGAACACTAAAAAGCGCGCTCTCCCGGTGTCGTCCTCCACATTATTCCCGAATATCCAGAGATAGAGCATGTTGCCCGAGATGTGGAGCAATCCGCCGTGCAAAAACATGGACGTGACCAGGGTCGCTGTTACCGGTATCGTGCCGCCCATTACGGTATCCGGGGAAAACAAGCGCTTCGGGATGAGCGCAAAGGATGCAAAGAATGCCTCGGCGCCCATCTTCCCCAGGGTCAATTCATAGACGAACACCGCGATATTCAGAACGATCAGCGTGAATGTAATGATGGCAAAGCGATTCGTCGGGTTAATGTCACGTATAGGAATCAAACTTCAACTCCACTGAATTCAGCACCATGCATGCACCCCTCAACCGCTTGGTCAACAACCTGGCCAGACGGTCATCACGATCAATTTCACCCACCTGCAAACGACCGTTGACAAGATACAAGAATTAACCTGTTTTGTCAATAAAATGGAACCGTTCCAAAATGCACTGATCCCGGGGGGAAATCGCCCTTGATCGACGTTGAAGTGGCCTGCTCAGGACATCAAGTAACATAAGAATCTTTCAGGCGAGAGAGAGAAAAGTCTTCGTCATGAACTGTTGCACTCTTCCTGACGTTCGAAATCTCTGGGCATTTACTCGTTCACAGTTTCGGCCAAGTTTACCTGTTTCCCGATATTCAGAATTGGAATGCCCCTTTATCCCCCTCTTTTTCCCCATTTCTCCTGGTGGTTTTATTCCTGGACCGGGTAGCTCCGACTTGATACGGCTGAGTACAGCGTGAATTACTTTTTCGGCTCGAAATCATGCTTGATCTTGATAAAGGTCGGCAGGTTTCTGAAGATACGATAGGTACTGTTGGGAGACTTGAACATCAGCGGACCGAATTTACGGACCCAGTTCTTCCCGGTGTAAAAGCGCTTGATGAACTGTTTGTAGAGCTCGTCAAGCCGTTCCTTGGACTCGATCCCCTTTGGCACGAAGACGAAGTTCAGGCAGTTCATCAGTTCCCACTTTTCCTCAAACACGCCTTCGTCATAAATCGTCTGGTAGATCGGCGCTCCCGGAAAGGGCGTGAACTTGGTCATGTTCATGTCGTCGAGTTCCAGGTTCGTGATGAAATCGGTCGTCATCCGGATGGTCGCCTCGGTCTCTCCCGGGAGCCCCATCATGAAGAGGCCTTTGGCCCTCAGCCCGCTCTTCTGGATCCGCTTCACCGTGGTCTTCATCTCATTGAAATCCACCTGGGTCTTGTGCCGTGCAAGGATCTCCGGAGCCCCCGACTCGATGCCGAGGCTTACCATCCAGCAGCCCGACGCCTTCAACATCTTGAGCAGTTCGTCATCGATGTGTCCGACGCGCACTGCGCAATTAAAGGTCATCTTGAGCGGTCTCGCCTGCAGGAGTCCGCAGAACTTCTCGATCCGCTCGCGGTTGAAGGTGAACAGGTCGTCGTAGAAGAATACGTGCCGGATGCCGAATTCTTTCTTCAGGAACGCCATGTGATCGTAGAGATATTCAGCTGAGTTGTACCGAAAGCTCCTGCGGTAAACCGAGCGGTCGCAATACGAACACTGGTAGGGGCAGCCGCGGCTTGAGATGATCGTTGCTGACGGTGCTTTCGGGTAATTGAACAGCGCTGCTTCGTACGTCTTCGGGAAGCCCTCAAGCTTGCGGTACGCGGGGAACGGAAGCGAATCAAGCGCGCACAGATCGGTCCGCAGACCGTTGTCCCTGATCTCATCTCCCTCGCGATACACCAGACCCTGGATCGTCCCGGGCTTTGCGCCCCCGGCAAGCTCTGCCATGGCCTGCTCTCCCTCGCCGGTCACCAGAAAGTCGATGGCAGGATAGGACCCAAGGATCTTCCCTCGCAGGGCGGAGACATGCACGCCGCCGAATACGATGGTGATGTGAGGGTTTGTATTCTTGATCTCTTCTGTCAGGCGATAGGCGTTCAGAAAACTCGATGTCACTGCCGTGAACCCGACCAGGTCGGGCCTGAAGGACCGGACACGGGAGAGGACATCGTCGGCTCCGATGCGGCTTACCGCCCCCCGGCAGTCGTGTACCTCCACCTCATGCCCTTTTTCCAGAAGATAGGCGGCAATGGACAGGATGCCGTTTGGCGCCAAGCGAATGGCAGTCCCCGTATTGTCTTCCATGCCTTCGACCCAATTCGCGCCAAAGGGATTGATCAGCAGTATTTTCATCGTTTCAATTTTCCGCTTGCGGTCTTGGGCAACTGGTCTACGAACTCGAAATCCTTCGGAACCTTGTACCGCGCCAAATGCTGATAACAGTAGCGCCGAAGATCATAGGCGTCCAGAACGCCATGCTCTTTCCGGAGAACGATCTTCGCCATAGGCAGCTGTCCGTAATGCGTATGCGCAACGCCGTAAACCAGCGACTCCTTCACCTGCGGATGCTGGTTCAGAAGCGACTCCACTTCGAGCGCAAAAACCTTCATACCCACGAAATTTATCACGTCCTTGTCCCTGCCCACGATCGTAAGAAAACCTTCTCCATCTATTTTCCCAAGGTCGCCGGTCTTGAACCAGCCGTCGCTCAGAATGTCCTCCCTGCCCTGCCAGGGAGAATAATAGGCGTCGAGCATGCCTTTTCCCCTGATACGAATCTCCCCCACCCCGTCAACATCCTTCTTGTCGAGAGCAATCTCAAAATCCGGCAACGGCTTGCCCACGGAACCCCGCTTGTCCCTGGTCCCTGAAAGACGGATAAAGGGCAGCCCGACTTCGATGATCCCGTACGCTTCGGTCAGCTCAAAACCGAACTTCGCATGAAATAATTCCGCCACCTGGTCAGGCAGTTTCATTGCAGTTGAGAGCGCCAGGCGGATCTGCTTCAACACATCCCCGGGCAGAGCTTCCGTGCGTGACAGCAAGCTGTAATAAAAAGGAGACGCATAGATGACCGTTCCCTTGTGCGCCCTCACCCCCTCGATAAGCGAGATGGGATACCGATGGCCGCAGAGGACGATCGTTGCCCCGCGCCGAAGGAACAGCAAGATGGTGACCACAAAATGAAAGCTCATGGACAGCACCCAGAGCACCGTATCCCGTGATGTTATCTGCAAACCCTTGTCAGCAGCGTCGGTCCGCTCAACAATGGCCTCGTGGGAAAGGACCACGCCTTTGCTCGTGCCGGTGGTGCCGGAGCTGAACCGGATAAACGCGGGGTTGATCCTGAAATACTCGGCATTCGGACGCTCTCTGGTCGTCCTCTTCACGATGGTAAATTCTTTCTTATAGAGACCGCCCGACCGCAGCGGATCGCCGTATCCCCCCTGCCACAGCCTCGGTTCGGCGATCAGGAAATCGATGTCGATCCTGTCGATGACTGTTTCGGTTTCCTCTACCGTTTGCTCGGGCGATACCGGCACCACAACGGCCGAGAGGGACAGAATAGCAAGGCTTACGATAATGTAATCAATGCTGTCATCGCAGAGAAGTCCGACGCGATGAAGCCGTCCGACACCAAGCTGCCGTAATGCCTCGGCAACCTGTTCAGCAGCAGCCAGCAGGGCTCCATAGGTAATGCTGTCCGCGTCCTCGATCACCGCGATCTTGCCGGAAACCGCCTCAGTCTCCCTCTTTATGATATCGAAAATATTCATCCTTTTTTCGGCAGATAATCCTTATAGATATTGCGCATCGAGAATATGTAGCGTGTGGCGAGGATAATGATCTTCACCATTTCCTTGAACGGCACCTTCACCCGGTGCACCCGCAGCGGATTTGCCTGCAAGGCAACCCGGGACAGCTTTGCAAAATGGGCATAAAAAAGCTTCATGGGAAGCTTTGTCGGCAAGATCGTGTGCATGCAATCGTAGTACAGGTAGGGATCGACGATGAAGTCGTCCTTATGCTGTTTCCAGAGATCGGTCCCCGGCGAGGGAGAAAAGACCGTGAAGGTCACCTCGGCCGGACAGACAAGCATAATCTCTTTTTCAAGGTCCTTGAAGTCCTGGACCGAGAAGTCGGGGTCCACCATGAAGCTCGCATGCAGCGTTATCCCGATCTCCTTGAGAAGTTCCACAGCCTTGCGGTTCGTGTCAACATTCGTGCGTTTCTTGTATTTGTCGAGCCGCGATCCGACCATGGCTTCAAGCCCTACATAGACCACACCGAGGCCAACCTGTTTCCAGAGCCTGAACAGTTCGGGATACTTCACGATCGTGTCAGCCCGTGCCCAGCTGATATACTTCTTCTTGATGCCCCGTGCAAGCAGCAGATTCGCGATCTTGGTCAGACGGTCCTTGTTCAGGAAGGTCTCGTCATCCACGAAGTAGATGTGGTCCTCGGGAACCTTGGCGATCTCGTCAACCACATCCTCGGGCTGACGCTGGAGATACTTGCCGCGCATCAGGTAGTGCACAACGCAGAAGGAGCATGAGTAGGCGCAACCTGTTGACGTGCGCATGCTTGCCATGCGCGGGAACATCGTATCGAGTTTCTTTTCCGCACTTGAGGTCCAGACGCAGAAATACCGGGACCGGTCGACGAGCTCGCGGCGCGCACGCGGTATCTGCTCAACAGGCGGGAACTCCGGCGGCGGGCCTGCCGCCTTCTCCGCAAAATCCGCAGCCCCGGGCGAGAGCACGGCATTGCCGAATGCAAGCGACTCGTTGTTCTTGTAGCGTCTGATGATCTCGCCGAACACGGTGCCGCCTTCGCCGCGCACGATAATGTCGAGACTGTCGCAATTCACCGTATAATCCGCTGGAATGATCGTCGCGTGAGTACCGCCGACAATGGTCACGATCCCGGGGTCGTGCTTCTTGACGAGTTTGGCCAGACTCTTGACCAGGGCGGATTGACTGCTGTAGCCGGTGAAGCCGACGATCTGGGGGGCAAAGGTGCGGACTTTCTCCTGAAAGCCGAGGACAGGATCTTTCTCGAAACTCAGGTCCTGAATCACCACCTCGTCTTCAGGCGGCACACCGGCAGCAACCATCTCGAGTTCCAGCGGCTCAAGGTGCAGGAAACCCTCCTGCAGGCGCTTTGCTACAAGAAGCTGCGGGTTCGGTTTAACGAGTAATATTCGCACTAATGCCCCCCTATTTGAATAAAACGTGCAAGCAACAATAAATGTAACTACTCAGGCCAAAACATTGTCCGCAGATTACGCAGATTTCACAGATTAAATCTAACCTGAATGATTTTTGTTAAATCTGCGTTCATCTGCGAAATCTGTGGATAAAAGGGTTTTTTCTCTGGTGTAACACCCTTCTGGGTTCAGATATGCTGAGTAGTTATTTTTATATTAATAGTCCTTCATGTTCTCAGGATACTTCCCGTTCCTGACCCGGTACGCGGCAGCTTTACCAGCCTGCTCTCCCAGGGCCATGCACGTGCCCATCACGCGCGTGGAGCCAAGCGCCTCATGAGTGACGGATATGCACCTGCCCGCAGTCAGCAGGTTCGTGATCCCGCTGACCTTAAGGCACCTGAACGGGATCTCGTAATAGTCCCCGCGCGGGACGTATTTATAGATAGTTCCTTTTGCCCTGTCCCAGAGCTCGATGGGCCAGGCGTTCTTCACAACGCCGTCGGGAAACTTCCTGGCGGAGAGCACATCCTCCTTCGTAAGCATATACTCTCCAATGACCCTCCTGCCTTCACGCTCAAGCACCTTGAGCGATGTATCGGCGACATAGGCGCATTCAAAAGCAGGCAGGACCGAGGCGAGATACCTGATCGCCGCATCCGCGTCTTTTCGGGCTTTCCCCGTCCCTGCCGCTTCGTCGGTACAGAAAACGCTCATCTTGCAAAACCCTTCATCAGCAACATCGCCGGAGTTGAAGATCGTTAATTTTACATCAGGTGCGAATATCCCCTGCTTCACCGCCTGCGCAAGATGATAGGGAACCTTGAGGGACAGGTTCTCATCCACGTCCCTGAGCCCTTTCACATGGACCACGAAGCCAGCCAGCTGCCGCTCATCCTTCGGAGTAAGTTCAAAAGGAGCGCCTGCAAGTGCGGCAACTTCGCCGCTGCCCGAGCAATCGACAACCATCTTCGGCGTAATGTCCTGCCGGCCGCGCAAACCTTCTATCGTAATGGTCGTGACCTCATTGCCGTTCCTCGTGATCGTTATTGCGGCGTGCCCTTGCAGCGCGGCCATATTGCTCTCTCCCTGGCACAGTGACGTGAGAACGGACCGCAGGTCATCATATTTGTAAGGTTGTGCGTATACCTGACCGATCTTTTGTATGTCTTTCCCCGGCGAGGCCTTAAACAAAAGTCCGGAGATCTCGCGGGTGATACCGGGGTTCAGCGTTTCTGTCGGGACCGTATCAGCATTCAGGTAAAGACCGCAGATATACTGGAACCTTCCCGCAAAGCCGGTGCCGCCGAGATAGCGTTCCTTTTCAACGAGTATCGTGCGGGCGCCGCCCCGCGCCGCGGCAACCGCAGCCGTTGCACCCGCGACGCCGCCGCCGACCACCAGCACATCGCAGGAAGTACTCATGCGACGCTCCCCACGCCGAATCGCTCCCTGATCCCCCTGTCAAGCGACAGGACATCGTCATTGGCGAGCACTCCGTCCAGATAGGACATGACGACATTGAGTCTGCCGTTGCAGTAATTGCTGAAGAAGCCCAGCCCCGGCGGAACCGGAACGCGCGGCATATGGAAAATATTCACTACCTTCTTGTCCATGAACAACGGGTGCTGGTACGAGCTCTTCCCGAGATGGGAGAATGCATAGGTTGCCATTTTCCCTTTCATCGGAAGGTGAAGCAGTTTCCCCAGCACCGGCAGCGGCGCGATGCGGGTCAGCAGACTTGCTTCCGCGAGGTCCCTGGGAAAACCGGACTTTACCTGGTCGTACATCTGCTGCTTGAGCAATGCGATCAATCCCTTTCGATCATCAGCCTCATGGACCGGGATCTGATAGAAAAGGTAGGACACGTAATTGAAAAATATTTCCTGCAGCGGGTCCAAACCGGTCCGCAGGTCCAGGGTCACGGGGATGAGGTAGCTGGAGCCGGTCGCCTTCCTGTTCATGAACAGCTCGTGCATGCTCTGAACGATAACGGACAGCAGATACGGAGACTCCATGAGGTACCCGGCCTCGGCGTAGGCCCGGCCGTAAATAGCCGCTGTCTCCTGTTCCGTGAATGAGAGGAGGTGATAGCGGAAGAATCCCTTGCCATCCCGCGAAACCGGCAAAGCTTTGTGCGATGATTTCGACAGCCCGATGATCCTGCGATTCACATTCCGGCCGGCCAGAAACTTCCTCGACCACTGTGTCAAGGCCGATGATGAGGTAAAGGCAATATCGCCGGATACGGTGGAAGAACCGCTCTTCAGACCCTGCTGGAACAGGTTCAAAAACATCTCCGCGCCCCGTGCATCAAAGATGCGGTGGTCAAAGGCCATGGCGAGCATGCTTTGCCGTCGGTCGCTGCGGAGATGGAATGCCACATGATCGTTGTTGTTTTGAAAAGGGATATTGGCGCTTTTTTCAAAATACGTCAGGCACGTCCCGCCGGACAACAGGTCATCAGCATGCCCTGTCGTAAGCGTAATTTCGTTGACGGCCTGCGCCGGGATCTTCCAGTACGGGGCAAGCTTGATATCACGGCTCACGTGTCCCTGTAAAACCGGGAACTGTTTCACAAAAGCGTTTAATCGGCTCCTGACCTCGGACTCATCAAGAAGCCCGTCCAGCACGAGAACGACTTGCGACATGTTTCCGGCGCAGGTCGTGGCCTTCATCATATGGTCAAGGGTGTTGATGACCCAATCGGAGCCCGAGAGGTACCGTTTATGTTTTGATACGAGCATGGTGAATTCCGACTACAGCCTGCTGCTGATATATGATGCCAGGGAATGAATGGTCTCGAAGTCCTTTTTGGTCAAGTCCGACGCTATCAGCGGCAGCTTGAAGGTCTTTTCAATGAACACGAGGACCTCGATGAATCCGAGCGAGTCGATCCCCAGCTCATGGAATGGCTTGTCCGGCGCCACAGCCGAAGCGTCCTGGTTCGAGATGGAGGCGATGCCGTTGATCAACGTATTTTCTATTTCCTGAACAGTCATAGTCGTAAGCCTCACGCGTTAGTGACTAAAGGTTTTTTCTTCTCAAAATATCAGGATAATTTTGCCACAGAGTACACAGAAGGCGCAGAGAAAAGCTTGAAACTTGAAAGTAGTGAAATGGACACTGTTCTCGTTTTCGCTTCACTCTGTGTTCTCTGTGATCTCTGCGGCTAAAAAGCTTTTTTGGCTCGTCGTGAACGAAAGCAACACCGAACTCACGCCTTCGTTAAATAAATCACGGTTCTTTCCGCGTAGCAGTTGTACCCTGTGCAGCGGATCGATCCAAGGGAACCGCCCCCGGACTCAGTGAGCATGCGGATGCCCCGAGGGTTGTCCTGCACCGGAGTCGCATAGCGCGTTTGCTGTTTCAGCATCAGAGCCCCAGCGGCCGCGTTGAAAGCACTGCCGATCATCATACTCCCGAAGAGCGGCGAATAGGCCGCCGTTGGAATGTCGTTCGACAGGGATGCGAGGTAGGCGGACTCGTCAGGCAGCATCCCGTCAGCGTCGATGATATTGATATCAGCGGACTTCCCCTCTCGCGGGTCGTCATCGGTGTGGACCGCGCTGACGGAGCAATACACATTCCCCTCGCTCTTGTTGCTTAAAAGAAAGAAGGCGGCGCCCTCGCCCGGGACCTGGCAGGTGGGGTTGAACGTAAAGGGTTTTATCTTGCCATCCTTCGCCGTCGTCAGTTTATGATCGGATACGTACCCCAGGACGTCGCCATACTGGTCCACCGCCCCCGCAAGAACGTAGTCGCACCGTCCCTGGTCGAGCCAGGCCTGCGCCAGCTGCAGCGCTGACTGGAACGAGAACCTGAACTGGGTGATCGTCAGCGTCGGGCCCTTGATATTCAGCGCCATGGCGATGTAGGAGGCCGCGGCATTATGCACTGAATTGGAAAAGATAGTCGGCGATACAGCGGCATCGCCGTGGTCGAGGATGTCGTCCAGAAAATTGAACGTGGTCACGTGGGGGCCGAATGCTGTGGCCACGATGATGCCGAGCCTTTTTGATGCGATGTTCTCCATCCCGCTGTTGACCAGGGCATCGGACGCGGCGAGCACGGACATCTTGCTTAAGGCATCTGCACGCCGGATTTTTTTGAGCAGCGTCTTATCCGGCAAAGCATCAAATTTGACGAGATATGCCGGCGTTTTTACACCCCCCAGCCAATGGGCCTCGGTTTCCCCGGGTTTCTGCCAGCCGCTTTTCAGGGCCTGTTCGAAAGCGGCGACGCCAAGGCCCTGCGAGCAGATCACGCCGATCCCGGAGATCTTCATGCGTCCGCCTCCCGTCCGATAACGATCGCGGCATTCGTGCCCCCGAAGGCCAGTGACGTGGACAGTGCAAAGCCTTTCGTGATCGCGGTCTTTTCCCGTACCGGTGACATGGGAATGGCTTCGTCCTTGTTCTCGAAGCCCGCGCTGGCCGGGATCCATCCTTCGCGGAGGCCCGCTGCCGTGAATACGGCCTCGATACCGCCGGCAGCGCCCAGCGTATGTCCCGTGAACCCCTTGGTGGACAGCATGGTGAGGTCAGGTCCGAAGATATCCGCCAGGACCCTGCCTTCCACAAGGTCGTTGTCATGAGTTCCGGTGCCGTGGGCATTGACAAACCCGATCGAACCAGGCTCGAGGCCTGCCTCCGCCATGGCCGCATGCAACGCGGCCCGTAGCCCCACCCCTTCGGGACTGGGGGCTGTCAGATGATAGGCATCGCTTGAAGAACCATAGCCGGCGAGAAAAAGACCTGAAGACGTTCCCCGTTTGCGCGCCGCTTCCCGGGTCTCGAGGACCATCGCTCCGGCGCCTTCGCCGAGGTTCAGTCCCTTGCGGTCGCGGTCAAAGGGCGCGCAGAGTCCCTGATTGGCAATGCCGAGGGAGTTGAAGCCGCAGTAGGGCACATGATTCAGCTCATCAGACCCGCCGGCGATCGCGATGTCGCACAGACCGCTCTTGAGCCACGACAGCGCGATTCCCACCGCATCGGTCCCTGATGAGCAGGCGTTCACCACGCTCAATTGCGGGCCGCGCGCGTTGATCCTGCGGGCAATATACTCCGCCAGATTGCCCTTCAAGAATCTGTCCACCGAGGTCATCGGCGCCGCACCGTTCTCGCGGTATGCTTTATAGAACTGCAGCGCGTTCAGCTGGCTGGCTACCGTCGTCCCCATGCATACCCCTACCCGAAATCCCGACAGATCGGCAAGACGCGCATCCTTGAGCGCCTGATCAACGGCAACAAGGGCAAGGCTGAGGGTCCGCCAGCCTTCCAGATAATATTCAGCCGGCAGTTGACGCACTTCGAATACAGGAGATTTCAGAATTGTAGGAAAAAGAGTCACCGGCCCCGCGTTCCGTCTCCCCTGCTCGAAAGAACGCAGGGTTTCTGAAAGGTCATTGCCTGCTGCGGATATGACGCCTAAACCTGTTATCAGCATTGTAGAATTATTCATTTCGTGAACATGCTCTCGTTGTTTCTCCGCACATCGATAATCCTGTCATCTGTTCAACGACGGCATCCCAAGGATATCAAGCCCTTGATCGATCGTCACAATCTTCATGCCCGGATACTGCGAACGTATATAGTGGACCAGTTCGCCGAGCGCTTCTCGTTCGTTGAAGACCACGTGATTGAGCCGTGCCGTCGCACCGCTCCTTTGTCCGGTAAACGTATCACCGGGCCGCGGCGTCCCGTTGAGGGGGGTGAAGTGCAATGAACCGGCGGACAGGAACCAGCTGTCTCTTACGAGCCTCCCCACGGCGCCCGAAGGGCTGAACAGAATCCGCTCTCCCTTCATGAAGACACCCTTTTTGTTTGTCATCGTGACCTTGGCGTCGATCTCATGATGGTAAATGATCAGCCAGTTCTTTTCCGTATAAGCCCGGTCAATGTGACCTTTCATGGCAACGAGGTCCGGCTTGTTGGCAAAGGATCGCAGATCGTAGGGATCGATGACAGCGGTGTTGAATTTATTTTTTCCGCCCCTGCCGGACCGGTAGTATTTTCGAGCTATCTCCCGCACGATTTCATTGCTCTTATTGTATGGATAGACCAGGTTTTTGACCGTCACCCCAAGTGCTTCAAGAGTCGCCTTCGACCAGGACAACTCATCCTCGACCTGCGCGGGCGCGAGAGACCGCAAGTTTGGATGACTCGCTGTATGGCCCATGATCTCCCAGCCCGCATCTCGGAGCCCGATGATCTGGTCCGCGGACATATACCCTGGCCTGTCGATCCAGTCAGTCGTGATCGCCGAGCAGGCGACCGCGCCCTGATCCGAAAAGATATCCCTGGCCACCAGATAATCCGTATCGTATCCGTCATCGAACACGAAGGTGAGCAGCGGGATCGACGCACTGGGGAAACCAGCTTCACGGGAGCTGAAGCCGCCGCAGGCGGCAAGAGACAGCAACAACAGGGCAATGCCGGCTAAACGCCTCATAGTTCCCGCTGATCTCCTCCTAGGAATCTTTTTTCCTGTTCTCATATACAAAATGGGCTATCGTATCGATGGAATGGAAGATCTCTTTACCCTGGTCCATATTCTTCACTTCCATACCGAAGTTGCGCTGCAGCAGAACCACGATCTCGACGGCATCAAGGGAATCAAGTCCTAGCCCTTCGCCAAAGAGGACCTCGTCATCCTTGATATCCGCCGGATTGATGTCCTCGAGCGAGAGATCG
>Ga0210377_10002728_pt1 | contig 15328 bp, 15 predicted proteins | sample PLM4_65_b1redo_FD_155480 | JGI IMG/M metagenome (GOLD analysis project Ga0210377, IMG submission 155480) | Groundwater sediment microbial communities from an aquifer in East River, Colorado, USA - PLM4_65_b1 redo | ecosystem: Environmental > Terrestrial > Soil > Riparian zone | place: USA: East... | reverse complement strand
TTGAGCGTCGTGGGCGCATCGGCTCCCATACGCCAGGGCTTGCCGACCTCGGCCTTGCCCAGCATGTCCCGGCCCGCGAGGCTCGGGCGCCCGTAGTCGACGGAAACGGCCTTGCCCGCCACTGTGGCCTTTGCCTCGCCCCGCGGGGCACCGTGGGCCAGGGCAGGCACGGCCAAGGCCGCGAGTACGAGAGCCAGGACGGCGTTGCGCTTCAGCATCAATGACACCTCCTTCTGCTGCGGCCGATTCTACTACTCGTTGTCGAAGGGGTTGGGGGGGCGCCCGGTAGGGTCGGCGGCTGCGCGCTTCCGGGCTTCCTCGAATTTCTTCTCGAGGATCTCTTTCGAGCGCCGGGTCTGTTCCACGGACCGAGCGAACTTCTCGTCGAGGACGCTCCTCTGGGACTGGACGCGGCTCACGAGGTCGTCGAAGTCCTTGGCGGGGGCCTTCTTCTTGTCGGCCCAGACCACGGACCCCGTTTCGGGATCTACCTTCAGAAGAGCGCCACAGCAGGGGCATTCGACGTCGACCGCTTCCGGCATGGGGGAATCTTAGCACCGCGGCGGTCGGGTTCCCGGAGGCGGGCGTTCTTTCGGCGGTCTTGGATGTGAATTCCAAGTTCCCTGCCTCCCGGACCTCCAGGCCTATCTGCAGCAGCGCTAGACGATTCTCCCCCCCCCAGCGCCTCGCTCCCTCGGTTTCGGCCGCGCCCAGCGGCTGTTTGCGATAAGATCGCGGTTCAGACCGGTCCGCGGAGGTGCTGATGAGAGGGAACGAAGACGTCATCCGGTTGTTGAACGACGTCCTGTGCGCGGAGCTCACCGGGATCAATCAGTACTTCATCCACTCCATGATGTGCGCGAACTGGCGTTACAAGCGGCTTGCGGAGCACTCCCGGAAGGAGTCGACCGAGGAGATGAAGCACGCCCAGCAGGTGATCGAGCGGATCCTCTACCTCGACGGCGCGCCCAACATGCAGAAGTACATGAAGATCAACGTCGGAAAGACCATACCCGAGCAGCACCAGAACGACCTTCACCTCGAGAAGGATGCCGTCGCGCGCTTGAACACGGGGATAGAGCTGTGCCGGTCCAAGAGGGACAACGGTTCGCGGGCGCTCCTCGAGAAGATCCTGGTCGACGAGGAGGAGCACGTGGACTGGCTCGAGGCGCAGCTCCAGCAGATCAAGGACATCGGAGTCGACAACTACCTGTCGCAGCAGATCGAAGAGTAGAGCTGGAGAGGAACGCCGGATGAGCAGAGACAGCCTGACCGTCACCGACAACCGGACTGGCAAGACCTACGAGATCCCGATCGAGCACGGCTCGGTCCGGGCCCTCGACCTCCGTCAGATCAAGGTCTCCGACGACGATTTCGGTCTGACGACCTACGACCCGGCCTTCACCAATACCGCTTCCTGCAAGAGCCGGATCACGTTCATCGACGGGGACAAGGGGATTCTGAACTACCGGGGCTACCCCATCGAGCAGCTCGCCGAGCGGAGCAACTACCTCGAGACCTCGTACCTGATCCTTCACGGCGAGCTCCCGTCCAAGGCCGAGTACGACAGCTGGGTCCACAGCGTCACTCACCACACCATGGTCCACGAGAACATCAAGGAGCTGATGGCAGGGTTCCGGTACGACGCCCACCCCATGGGGATGCTGGCCTCGACCGTGGCGGCACTCTCGACCTTCTACCCCGACGCGAAGAACGTCCGCGATCGCGAATGCCGCCGCGACCAGATCTTCCGGCTCATCGCCAAGATCCCGACGCTGGCGGCCTTCGCGTACCGGCATTCCGTCGGGCTGCCCTACGCCTACCCCGACAACGAGCTCTCCTACTGCGGGAGCTTCCTGCAGATGATGTTCAAGGTGGGGGGGGGTTACAAGGTCAATCCGATCCTCGAGAGGGCCCTGGAGGTCCTCTTCATCCTCCACGCCGACCATGAGCAGAACTGCTCCACGTCGGCGATGCGCGGGGTCGGGTCCTCCGAAGCGGACCCCTACTCCGCGACGGCGGCGGCTATCGCCGCCCTCTACGGCCCCCTCCACGGCGGAGCCAACGAGGCCGTGCTCCGGATGCTGCAGGGGATCGGCTCGAAGGCTCGCGTCCCGCAGTTCATCAAGGAGGTCAAGGAAAGCGGCGGGGAGGTGCGCCTCATGGGATTCGGCCACCGGGTCTACAAGAACTACGACCCCAGGGCCAAGATCATCAAGGTCATGGCGGACCAGGTCTTCGGTGTGACCCGTCGGCAGGACATGCGGGCGACGATGGCCAAGAGCATGGCGGAACGGGTGGCGGGGGTCGTCGCGGGGAACCCGCTCCTGGACATCGCCATGGAGCTGGAACGCATCGCCCTCGAGGACGACTACTTCGTCAAGAGAAAGCTCTATCCGAACGTGGACTTCTACTCGGGGCTGATCTACCAGGCCATGGGCTTCCCGGTGGACATGTTCCCGGTGCTCTTCGCGATTCCACGGGTCGCCGGGTGGCTCGCCCAATGGGACGAGATGCTCGATGACAAGGAACAGAAGATAGCGCGCCCCCGCCAGGTCTACCTGGGCCCCTCCCAGCGCGACTACGTTCCCCTCGACGCCCGCGGGTAGGCGGTCGGGCCGCGACGATCACGAGGTCGTGCTAACGGACCTCGGGTCGCACCCCGCCGTTCTTCTCCCGTAGGTGTCGCGCGATCGTCCGTTCGAGGGAAGCCCGCTGGTCCGGCTGGAAATCGGTGGTGTCCACGCGGATCCGTGTCTCTCCAGGGCCGGAGACCAGCATCAGATCCGGGCCTTGCTCGACGCGGCTCACGTCCCTCCAAGGGATCGCCGTGGTGCCCAGGACCCCGCGGGAGACGAGACCGCCTTCGGTCGCGTCGAGCCGGTAGCGCAGCAGGTGCAGCGCGGCGAGGAGGGCGCCCGTGGAGAGCACGCCCCCGACCAGCCGAAGCGTCAGGCTCGAGAAGGCGCTCGCCAGCAGGACGCCCCCGGCTGCCGCCGCAAGGGCACCCAAGCCCCGGCCCCACGGGTACTCGATCCGCAGGCTGGCGTTCAGGAGCACGAGCCGCGGCGGGCCGACGGAGACGAAGCCGCCGACCGCGATCAGCGCCAGGGCGATGGCCAGGAGCGACTGCCGACGCGTCATTCGGCCGCCGATTGTAGTCGAAACTACAGCCGTGTCGTCTTGTGCTCCGTTCCGTCGTAGGAGAGCAGTCGCCCCCGGTCCTCGTCGGTGGTCTCGGATGTGGACGGGACGCCGCCAGAGGCGGTGGAGGTTCCGGAACTGGTCAGGGCGAAACCCCGCTCCTCGGGAGCATCGCGCTCCCTGTCGTCAGGGTAGAGGATTTCGGAGGGGCTGACAAGGCGAAGCGGCTCGAGGGGCGCGAGGACGGCATCTCGGTGTATCATTGCTGTTCCTCCATGGCTGACGAGAACCGCGGCCACGTGCCTCGCATCCTCGTCGTCGACGACGATCCGGGCGTCGCGCGTGCCCTCTCCGACCTCCTTTCACTCCACGGCTACTCCGTCCTGCGGGCGGATTCCGGAGAGGAGGCTCTCGATGCCCTGCAGGCGGCGCGCTGCGACCTCGTCCTGCTCGACATCGGCCTGCCGGGGATGAGCGGCGTCGAGGCCTGCGCGCGGATTCGGGAGCTCCACGGCCCCTCGCTCCCGATCGTGATGCTCACGGGCACGGGGGATTCCGCCGCGGCGCGCCACAGCTACGAGGCGGGCGTCGACGACTTCCTCCACAAGCCCATCGACACGGCTGCGCTGGTCCTGAAGGTTCGGTCCTTCCTGCGGATGCGGGCCCTTCGCGAGGAGATCGACAAGATCCGCGAGGAGGCCCAGTCCCGCGTCCGCGACATGGCCCTCCTCCACGAGATCGGCCGCGACTGGTCCTTGATCGCCGAGCCCGCCGAGTTCCATCGCATGGTGACGCAGCGCCTGGCGAGCCTGATCGGGGCCCCCATCTGCATCATGGGGCTCTACGACTCCGCCTCGCGGACCCTCGAGGCTGCCTTGCCGGCCTTCGGGCTGCCTGACGAGCGGACGCGCCTCCTGCGCTATCCGGACTTCCGCAGCCTCTGGAACTTCGAGTCCGGGCGCGCCTACGTCAGCAATCAGGCCAAGTCGGACCCGCGTCTGAAGCCGGAGATCGCGGCCACCATCGACGCCGAGTCCATCGTCCTCGTGCCGATGATCTCCGAAGGGGACGTCCTCGGGATCCTGGCGGCGGCGAACAAGCCCGGCGGGTTCACCGAAGACGACGTCCACCTCATTTCGATCTTCGCGGGCCCGGCGGCGACGTTCCTCCGGAGCCGCCAGATCTTCGATGCACAGCGCCGGCACGCGGCCCGCCTGGAGCGGCTCCCGGACATCATGGGGGCGATGGCTGCGGCCACCGACCGCGGCCGCCTCCTCACGCTGACGGTCTCACGGGTCCACAAGGAGCTGGGTTACGGCCACGTCGCCTTCTTCACCGCTGCCGAGGGCGATGCCTTCACCCTGGTGTGCGAGGCCGGCGGCGAGCGACCCACGACCCTGGCCGTCGACCGCGAGCGCCTCACGTGGGCCGTCCGCGGCGGCGCGCCGCTCCAAGCGTCGCGGGAAGGATTCTCCGAGATCGCCGTCCCCGTGCGTGCCGGAGAGCAGGCCCTTGGCGTCATCAACGTCCTGCGCAACGGCGAGGGCGGTTTCGGCGAGGACGAGGCGAACCTGCTCTCGGCCCTGGCCGGCCAGCTCGCCCTGGCGCTCCAGAAGGCGGCGGGCGTCGAAGCCACCGAGCTCATGGCGCGGCAGATGGCGACCCTCTATGACCTGGGTCTCGAGACCTCGGCCCTCCGCGACTTGCAGGGGCTCTTCGTCAAGGCCACCGAGGAGGCTGGCCGCCTCATCAAGGCCGACCACGTCTCGGCCTTCCGCCTGTCCGAGGCCGAGGGAACGCTCCGGCTCTTCGCGGCCTGGGCCAGCGACCCGTCACGGGAACCTTACTCGGTGCCAACCTTCCGTCTCGGAGAAGGGATCGCGGGGCGCGTGGCCCGGGACTGGGTGCCGGCCATGGTGAACGACGCCGACACCAACCCCGACTTCGTCCAGAGACAGAACCCCGTCGGCCGGATCCTCTGCGTGCCCCTCACCCACTTCGACCAGGAGAGGGGCGCGCCCGTCCTGTTCGGCGTCCTGAACGCCACGCGCAAGCTGGGGACGCCCCGCTTCACCCACGACGACCTCGAGTACCTGACCCGGTTCGCGGGCCAGCTCTCGATCGCCGTGGCGAACTCGATGGCCTTTGCGGCGGAGCGCGAGAGGAGCGAGCAGCTTGCACTCGTCAACGCGCTCATCCGGGAGATCGGGGGGTACCTCTCTCGCGAGCGCATCCTCGAGACGGCGGTGCGGCGAATACAGGAGGCCTTCCGATTCCCCGTGGTGATGATCGGTATCCCCGACCACGAGACGGCGACCGAGAAGACCGTGGCAGCCGCGGGGCCCGATCCCACCCTTCTCGTCCGGAACAGCTACCCCCTCCAGGCCGGGATCGCCGGGCGGGCCATCCGCGAGAAACGCACGATCATGGTCGCCGACGTTGCCGACGATCCCGAGTCCGTCCGCATCGTCCCCTCGACAAGGAGCGAGGTCGCGATCCCGATCCTTTCGGGGGACGAGGTCGTGGCCGTCCTGACCGTGGAAAGCGACCAGCCCCGGGCCTTCGATCGCGCCCAGGTGATCACCCTCGAGACTCTTGCCGACGGCATCGGCATCATCCTGCGCAACGCCGAGCTGTACCAGGCCCTGGAGCAGACCAACGTCAAGCTCGTGGAGCTGGACCGGTTGAAGAGCGAGGTGGTCAACGTCGTGGCCCACGATTTCCGAGCACCGCTCTCCGGAGTCCTCGGCTACGCCGAGCTCCTCGAATGGAAGCCCGACGCGCCGCGAGCGGAGCGCGTGGAGCAGGCCCGTTCCATCATCCGCGCCGCCACCCACATGGCGAGCCTCGTCGACAAGACCCTCAAGACCACGCGTCTCGAGACCGGGCACTTCCCGTTCGAGTTCGGCGTGATGGACCTGGGGGCCGTGATCCGCTCGGTGCTGGCCCGCCTTCCCGAGGACCCGCGGCACTCCCTCACGATCGACATGCCGGAAGACCCGATGGCGTGCTGGGCCGACTGCGACCGGATCACCGAGGTCCTGGAGAACCTTCTCTCGAACGCCGCGAAGTACTCGCCCGACGGCGGGCCTCTCCGCCTCGCAGCGAGCGTCGCCGGCGAGACGGTCACCGTGCAGGTGAGCGATCCCGGAATCGGGATCGCCGGCTCCGAGCTGGAGCGGCTCTTCCGTCCCTTCTCACGGGTGCGGAGCCCGGAGACCGCCGAGATCGAGGGCTCCGGCCTCGGCCTCTACATCTGCGACCGAATCGTCCGGGCCCACGGAGGTCGCGTGTGGGCCGAGAGCCGCCCGGGTTCGGGCTCGACGTTCTCCTTCTCGTTGCCGCTCTTCGGTGTCACGGCCCAAACCCGGAGCCCGCTGGTGCTGGTGGCGGCGGGAGACGAAGGGACCCGGCGCGAGGTCCGCCGAGTGGCCGAGGAGCTCGGATTCAGCACTCACGAGGTAGCCGATGGCGTCGAGGCCGTCGAGGCGGCCGTGCGCCTGCGTCCGGCCGCGATCGTCCTCGACCGCATCCTCCCGCGTCTGCAGGCGGACGAAGTCGCCGAGCGCCTCAAGGAGAACGTTGCCACGGCCGGCGTGCCGCTCTTCGTCCTCGCCTCCCAAGCGGACCTCGGCTCACGGGCGAGCCTCTTCCGCGGCTGGGTTCCGAAGCCGCTCGACCGGGTCCTTCTGGCCTCGGCGCTCGGGACGCTCCTCAGCCCCGCGTGAGGTCCGCCGTGGTCGCGGCCCTCGCCGCGTCCAGGACCCGGCCCAACGAGCGGCGCATCGAGGCGGGTGGTAAGATGGCGCCCTCCCGGAGGTGCGACCGGCTTGCTACGCCCCTGCGCGACGGCGCTCCTCGTGGCGCTCCTCGGACCCGCGGCTTCGTCCGCCGGCGCCGAAGCGGTCGCGCCGGCGCTGACCCGCGAGCACGTGCATCCCTCCGGGGCGTTCACCTTCAAGACCCCCGCTGACTGGCAGGTCCAATCCTCGCTGACGAACGCCGACGCCCTGGAGGCCGGCGGCGGCGGCGTGCTGGTGCGCTTCCTCTTCCAGCAGGGCGAGGCGGGCTACGACAGCCTCCACGTGAACTGCATGCTGGAGCGGCTCGCACCGGAGGCGGACCAGGACTTGCGAATCCGGTACGAGTACGACTTCGTGAGCGGGGTGCTCGGGAATCGGCGCGGCCTCGACTCGGCCTTCGTCGTGAAGTACAACGCGCCGATCGCGGGGTACCGCGAATGGCGCCAACGGAACGTCACCATCGTCGGCGCGGGTCAGTCACTCTGCGCCATCTCTTACGCGCCCCTGCCGGTGTGGAAGAAGTCGCCGGCCGTCCGGTCGCTTCTCGACGGGGTCCTCGGGAGCGTGGCCTTCCGATGAGTGCGACACCGGGAGGCCTCATCACGGCCCCGGTCCCGCGCTCGCGCCGCCAGATCTGGTCCCTCGGCGGTGGGAAGGGAGGGATCGGGAAATCGCTCCTCGCGGCCTCCCTGGGCTGGCAGCTGTCGAGAATGGGGAAGCGGGTGATCCTGATCGACGCCGACCTCGGCGGCGCGAACCTCCACACCTGCCTCGGCTTCGCCAATCCGCCCGAGCGGACCCTGGGGGACTTCATCCGCAGGCGCGTGGAGCGGATCGAAGACGTGGCGGTCGAGACGGGCTTCACGGGACTCCGGCTCATCAGCGGCGCGTCCGACTTCCTGGGAGCGGCCAACATCAAGTACCCGCAGAAGGTCAGGGTCCTGAACCGCATCCGGGGTCTCGACGTGGACGTGGTACTCATGGACCTCGGAGCCGGGACCGCCTTCAACATCATCGATTTCTTCCTCATCTCGGACGTGGGCATCCTGACGGTGGTGCCGGAACCCACGTCCATCGAGAACGCCTACAGGTTCATCAAGAGCGCCCTCTACCGCCGCCTGCGTGGGGCCGCGACCACCGAGAACGTCAAGGAGATCATCGAGTCGGCCCTCGACCAGAAGAACGCCAACGGGATCAAGACCCCTCTCGACCTCCTCCGAGCCGTCGAACGCGAGGACCCAGGGGCCGTCGACAGCCTCCGCAAGGAGATGGCGGCGTTCCACCCGCGCTTCGTCGTGAACCAGGTGCGCGGCGACGCCGACATCCCGGTGGGGCACCAGCTCGTGACGGCCTGCGCGCGCCATCTCGGGATTCGCAGCACCTACGCGGGCTTCGTCCACTACGACGACGCCGTCTGGCAGTGTGTCCGCCGGCGACGCCTCTTCGTGGCCGAAGCCCCCGGGTCCACGCCTGCAGTCGAGGTGGCGCAGCTGGCCCGGGCCCTGATCCGGAACGAAAGCCTGCCCCTGAGCTGGTGAGCCCATGGACTGCGAGACCCTCTACGACGTCCTCGGCGTGAGTCGGCGGGCGACGCGGGACCAGATCGACAAGGCCCACCACTTCCTCCGGCAGATGTACGACGACGTCTCCCTCGCCACCTACTCCCTCCTGGACCCCGAGGAGAAGCGAGCGACCCGGGCTCGCGTGAACCATGCCTACGAGGTCCTGGGAGACCCGGTCCGCCGGCGGGAGTACGACGTGAGCCTCGACCCGACGCCCCAGGAGAAGACGAGCCAGACGGTTCTCTCCTTCCCTCCCGGCGCTCCTTCCGCCGCGGGGCCGTCCCCGCCTCGTCCGGAGTCGTCGGGGCCTGCCACCATCTTGAAGGGGCCGGTCACAGGGGAGCACCTGCGGCGGCTCCGGGAGCAGAAAGGGGTGTCGCTCCAGACGATCTCCACCTCCAGCAAGATCGGCGTGCGGTTCTTCGAGTACATCGAAGCCGACCGCCACTCGCATCTGCCGGCCCGGGTATATCTGCGCAGCTTCCTTCAGGAGTACGCGAAGGCGCTGGGCCTCGACCCGAACGGCGTCGCCGACGCCTACATCGCCCGGCTCCCCAAGGCCTAGCCGCACTTGACGCGCCCACGGCGGTCGCGGTAACGTACGCACATATGAGCAGGCGTGCAGGTGTTGCCGCGAGGTCCTCGGCCCCCTTCGTCGACGACGCCCGAGTCCGGCGGGTCGCGCGGGCCCTGGTGTCCGAGGGCGCCGCCCAGGCCCTGGCGGAGACTTTCTCACTGCTCGGGGACCCCACCCGGACGCGCATCCTCCACGCTCTTTCGGTGGACGAGCTGTGCGTGTCGGACCTGGCGGGTCTTCTCGGGATCTCCCCCTCGGCTACGAGTCACCAGCTCCGTCTCCTGCGCGACCGCCGCCTCGTCGCAGTCCGGCGGGAAGGCAAGCACACCTATTACCGCCTCCAGGACGAGCACATCCGGACCCTGGTGGACATGGGGATCTCGCACTCCGCGGAGGATCGCGAGCCGGCCCGGAGTCCGCGGCGGTGAGGAACGGCGCAGCGTGCCCCGGTTGCCAAGGGGAGAGAACCCACGTCTTCCGGGTCGAAGGCCTCGACTGCGCCACCGAGGCCCTTCTCATCGAAGAGCGGCTTTCCGGCCTGGACGGCGTCTGCTCCGTACGGGTCGCGGCGGCCACCGGGACCACCACGGTCGTCCACACCCTCGAGGTCGAGGCCATCGTGGCAGCGTTCGCCGGCGCAGGCTTTGCGGCGCGCGAGGCGAGGACGTCCGCCGGGTCGCGCCCGTACGACGTCGGCACACTGGTCGCCGCGGCCTTTGCGGTCGGCGGCTTCGTGGCGGGCTTCCATTCGAAGCCGGCTGCAACCGGTCTCTTCTTCTCCGCGATCGTGATCGGAGGTATCCCGATCGCCCGGAAGGGGCTCGCCCGGGCTCGCCAGGGGGTCCTCGACATGAACGCCCTCATGACCATCGCCGTCTCGGGGGCCATGGCGATCGGCGAATGGTCCGAGGGCGCCGCCACCGTCGTTCTCTTCTCCCTCGCGCAGCTCCTGGAGTCACGGAGCCTGGCGCGGGCCCGTCGGGCCCTCACGAGCCTCATGACCCTGGCCCCCGAGACGGCCCTCGTCCGCCGGGATGGCCGCGAGGAGCGTCTCCCGGCGGAGGAGGTGCGGACGGGGGAGACCGTCATCGTCGGACCGGGGGAGCGGCTCCCCGTGGACGGCCTCGTGGCCGCGGGAACGAGCGAGGTCGACCAGTCGCCCCTCACCGGGGAGTCGGCGCTGGTGGCGAAGGGGCCCGGTGCCGAGGTCTTCGCCGGTTCGATCAACGGCTCCGGCACCCTCACGGTGCAAGTCCATCGGGCCGCGACCGAGACGACGCTCGCACGGATCATCCGGCGCGTGGAGGAAGCCCAGTCGTCGCGGGCGCCGAGCCAGGGATTCGTGGACCGCTTCGCCCGCGTGTACACGCCCTTGGTGGCGGCGATGGCCCTGGTGGTCGCCGTAGTTCCGCCCGTCCTCGGTCAGGGCCCCTTCGCGGAGTGGCTTTATCGGGCGCTCGTCCTCCTGGTGATCTCGTGCCCCTGCGCCCTCGTGATCTCGACGCCGGTCTCGATCGTCTCGGCCCTCACGGCGGCATCGCGTCGTGGCGTCCTCATCAAGGGTGGGGCACACCTCGAAGCGATGGCGGAGGTGCGCGGCGTGATTTTCGACAAGACGGGGACGCTCACGGGTGGCGCTCCCGTCGTCACCGACGTGGTCCCCGTCGAGGGCGCTTCGGTCGCGGAGACGCTCCGCGTGGCCGCGTCGGTGGCGGCGCGAAGCGACCATCCCCTCGGGACGGCCATCGTCGCCCGGGCGAGGGCCGAGGGCGTGGCCATCGTCCCCGCCGAGGGTACGGCCGCCATCGCGGGCCGCGGGATGAGAGGCCTCGTCGACGAACGCCCCGTCCTCGTCGGGAGCCATCGTCTCTTCGACGAGCAAGGGCTCTGCAGGCATCGAGTGGACGGGAGTCTCGCCCGTCTCGAGTCCCAGGGTAAGACGGCGGTTCTCGTCGGTGTCGACGGCTCGGATGACGGCTTGATCGGGGCTCTCGGCGTGGCGGACGCGGTGCGCCCGGGGGCTGCGGAGGCCGTGAGGCTCCTGAGGTCGGAGGGCCTCTTCACGATGATGTTGACGGGGGACAACCCCCGGACGGCGGAAGCGATCGCGTCGCAGGTGGGGATCGACGAGTGGAGGGCCGATCTCCTGCCCGAGGACAAGGCGGCCTACGTCAGAGCGGTCCAGGAGCGACGGGGCCCGGCGGCAATGGTGGGGGACGGCGTGAACGACGCGCCGGCGCTGGCGACGGCGGTGGTAGGGATCGCCATGGGGGGGCATGGCACCGACGTGGCGCTCGAGACGGCTGCGATCGTCCTCATGAGCGACGACCTGCGGCGGATCCCCGACACGATCCGGCTGGGGCGGGCGGCGCGCCGCGTCGTGGGGCAGAACGTAGCCTTCGCCCTCGCGGTGAAGGCGGTCGTCCTGGGGCTGGCGGTGGCGGGCCACGGCTCGCTGTGGACGGCCGTCGCTGCGGACATGGGCGCGTCGTTCCTCGTCATCGGCAACGGGCTGAGGCTGCTGAAGCATCGGTGACTGCAGGCCGGATGGACCCGAACCAGCCGCGCACCTCCGCCATCCCGATCCTCGGTTCCCTCGTGTTCTTCGCCATCGGGCCCGGCACCTTTGCCGGGCTCATCCCGTGGACGATCTCGGGCTGGCGCTTCGAAGAGCCGCTCTTGGGGTGGTGGTTGTCTGGGTTCGTGGGCGGAACCCTCGTCCTCGCCGGCGTGGTGGTTCTGGCCGAGTCGTTCCTGCGATTCGCCATCGTGGGGAGGGGGACTCCGGCGCCGCCGCTGCCCACCCAGACGCTGGTGGTCTCTGGGCTCTACCGTCACGTTCGCAACCCCATGTACCTCGGCGTCGTCTCCGTGATCCTGGGCCAGGCGGCGCTCTTCGGGTCGCGATCCGTGGCGTGGTACGGCGCCGTCGTCTGGGCCGGGTTCCACGCATTCGTCGGGCTCTACGAGGAGCCCACGCTGCGGACGCGCTACGGTTCGGAATACGAGTCGTACTGCGCGGCGGTCCCAAGGTGGCTCCCCCGGGCCCAGGCGTGGCGCGGGACCGAGGGCCGCAATTGAAGCTCTTCCCAACGGTGGGGGTCAGAGCCCCGGTGGGAGGACTCCAGCTCGCCGCGCCTCAGCTCCCCCCGCTCGCCAGCCAGCCCCGACGCCGGTAGACCCAGATCCCGAGCCGTTCGTGGATCACGCTGCCGAACGCCGCGAGGCGATCGGCCGGGGTGTCGAGGTGTTCGAGGTCGAAGCGGCTTTCCATGGAAGGGGTCGAGATCACCGTGACGCCCTCCTTCTCCAGCGCCGCGCTGGCACGGCGGGAATGTATGGGAGACGTGACGAGCAGCACGAGCTTCCAGCCCCTCTCCCGGGCCAGAGCCCCGACGGCCACGGCCTCCTCTCGCGTGTTGCCCGCGCGACCGGCGGTGGCCGGTTCGCCCGCCACTCCGAGGAGGCTCATCATCTCGCGGGCCGTTGCGATACCGGGAAGCAGCGAGGACTCCACGACGACGAGGAGAGGGGCCTTGCCGCGGGCGACCAGCTCGGCTGCGTGAAGCGCTCGGCTTTGGGCTTCCGTCATCCTCTGCATGCCCGGACGGAGGCCAGCGAAGGACACGAAGACCGCGTCGGCGGGTTCGGCGACCTCATGCCGTGCGAGGCCGTCGGCGAGCCAGCCGGAGAGCGGCGTGAGAGCCACGACACCCCACAGCAGACCGAGGGCGAAGGCCGTGGCGGCAAGCAGCCACCGGAAGCGCGTCATCCCGAGGATCGCCCCGAACACCGCAGCGAGAGCCACGAGGGGCTCCTGCGCGTGCTCGAAGGAGACGAGGGCCAGGAGGTCGAGGTCTCGAACCAGGAAGCCGGCCAAGGCGCCCAGCACGCCTCCACGGAAGGCCTCCCGGAGGTCCCATCGTGTGGCTGCGCCCTTCGTCTCGGTCATCGTCCTCACCTCGGCCGACGGTGCGCCCCGGACACCGCGGCGCTGGCGGAGTATAGCCGACGCGGGCCGAGTCCAGAGGGGCCTGGTCTCAGACCAGAAGAGCGAGCCGCAGATGGACGGGCAGCAGGTCTCGAAGCCGTGAGGCCTCGCCACGGTCGAGGCGCTTCAGTTGGCCATGGGCCTCGCGGAGTGTCCGCCGCGCGTTCTCGGCGTCCGAATAGCGGGACGCCACGGCGAGGCTGAACCACGCCTCGGTGTAGTCCGGCTTCAACCGCACGGCTTCGCGGAGCGCCCCCATGGCCTCGTCGTGTCGCCGCAGGCCGGAAAGCGCCGCCCCGAGCCGATACCAGCCTTCGACCAGATCCGGCTTCAGGCGAACGGCCGTCCGAATCGCCGCGACGGCGTCCTCCGGCTCGAGGCGTCCCTCCGGGCCGGCGAAGGCGTAGGCGACCCCCAGCGCCAGCCAAGCCTCGGCGAAGTCCGGGTTGAAGCGCAGGGCCTGCTTGTAGGCTGCGATCGCCTGTTCCTGATCCTTGAGGCGGGTGAGCGCGCAGCCCAGGGTGTACCAGGCCGACGCGTCGGTAGGTCGGTGGCGGACGGCCTCCCGAAAGGCCTCGGCCACATCGCCGTATTGCTCGAGCTGCGCGTACGCGACGCCGAGACTGATCCACGCCCTCGCGTGGTCCGGGCGGTAGCGCAATGCCTTGCGAAAGGCAGTCATCGCCTCGGACCGCTGGCTGAGCTGCACGTGGCCGAGGCCCAGGTGGTACCAGGCCTCCGCATGGTCGGGCTTCAATCGGACGGCCTCTTGCAGCGCCTTCATCCCGTCGAAGTAGGACTTGAGGTTCGAAACGTTGGACCAGGTCACCTCGTCGCCCGCCTTCATGTGGATCGGGTTGGCGGTGAGACGCACTCCGAGATCGAACCACTCGGCCGCCGAGCGCGGCCGGTTGAGCTCCGTGCCGGTCGACGGGGCCGCCGCGGGCTGAGGGGCCCTGGTCGGGCGGGCAGGGCGGTGCGCGGTCGCCTGCTCGGTGCCTCTCAGGGGGGCGTCCCTGATCTTGTCGAAGGCGGTGTTGATCGCCTTCAGCTTGTCCTGGGCGCGCGCCTGCAGGCTCGGGTCGTGGGCGAAGCGGTCGGGGTGCCACACGTTGACCAGAAGGAGGTACGCCTTCCGAATGTCCTCGGCGGAGGATTCGGCGGTCACCTCGATCAGGCGATAGGCCTCTTCCACGCTTTCCATTCGTCAGCACCTAGTCCCGAAGAAGCCTCCTCCTTCCGGAGCCGCGCGAAGCGATTGTAGGGCAGGAGCCCGCCTCCGAGTTCCGCTCCTGTGACCTGCGTCACGTTGTCCCCGCGGGCGCCAGAGGGCCTCCCGGCGATCCGGCCCGGGTACGGCACTCGGCCACGATCCGGACGCCAGCGCTCGTTCCGAGGCGGTTCGCTCCGGCCGCGACCATGGCGAGGGCGGTCGCGAGGTCGCGGATCCCTCCGGCGGCCTTGACGCCCATCGTCCCTCCCACGCTGCGGCGCAGGAAGGCGACGTCGGCGACGGTGGCGCCACCGGGACCAAATCCGGTCGAGGTCTTGACGAAATCGGCGCCCGCTCTCCGGCAGAGGGCGCAAGCCCGGGTCTTCTCGTCGTCGGTCAGCAGGCCGGTCTCCAGGATCACTTTCGTGAGGGCGCCGGCACCATGGCATGCCGCGACGACGCCCGCGATGTCGCGCTCCACGAGGCGATCGTCCCCCGACTTGAGGGCGCCCACGTTCAGGACCATGTCCACCTCGGTCGCGCCGTCGGCCACCGCCCGGGCGGCCTCGAAGGCCTTCGTTTCGGGAGCGCAAGCGCCGAGCGGGAAGCCCGCGACGGTCGCGACGCGGCTCCCCGCGCCGTGGAGCCGCTCCGCAGCGAGGGGGACCCAGACCGGGTTGACGCAGACTGCGACGAAGCCGTGCCCCCGCGCCTCGTCACAGAGGGCCTCGATCTGAGGCCGGGTGGCCTCGGGCTTCAGGAGCGTGTGGTCGATGAGACGCGCGAGCTCGCGGGGGGAGAGGCCCATGGGCGCTCGGCGCGAGATGGTAGCATACGCAACTCATGTCCTCCCACGACCCGGTCTCTGCCGCTGTTTTCCGGGCCAGCGACGTCGTCTGGGGACCATGGACGCTCGTCCTTCTGCTGGGCAGCGGCCTTTTCCTGAGTCTGCGGTACCGCCTCCCCCAAGTGGTCCGTTTTCGCGAGGCGCTGCGCAATGCGGTCCCGACCCAGGAGACCGGAGCGGGGGGAGCGCTA
>Ga0210377_10002727_pt1 | contig 15333 bp, 15 predicted proteins | sample PLM4_65_b1redo_FD_155480 | JGI IMG/M metagenome (GOLD analysis project Ga0210377, IMG submission 155480) | Groundwater sediment microbial communities from an aquifer in East River, Colorado, USA - PLM4_65_b1 redo | ecosystem: Environmental > Terrestrial > Soil > Riparian zone | place: USA: East... | reverse complement strand
TGCCTGACCTGAAGCAGAAAGAAGTTTCTACGAAATGAAAGCGACTTTGTTTCCTTGTTTATTTTCGCCAGAACAAACATCTCTGAATTCAACCCGGATTCAAGTAGGTTCATATGAAGCCTGACAGCACCTTTTGGAGCGCCTCCAATATCGTAGCTGTTGATATGTAGTATGTTCATGCAATCAACGCCTATAATAAGCAATTATTTGAAATGATTTGCAATTCCGGTTTTAATTCTGGTCATCAAAGACTTTTTCCGACCCCTGAAATAATTTCCCATCATTTTGGCCACATATTCATTTGGCGATATTTCTGTTTTTTGTATTTTTCTGTAATGATCTGGCATGTAATTAGTAATAGTGTCTGTATGACAGTGAGTTCCGCTTCCGTCGAGCCCAATATTGCAGGTGAAGGATTTTTTATAATGGAGCGTCAGTTTGTCTTTCAAGAAGCCTGAGGCATACCATCTCACTGCCCAAGAATCATTCTTGCCACTGATTTGATCCTTGAGCATTTGTGTATACGGATAAGCTCCATTTAAATCGAATTCGTTCTCAAGATGCCCTGCGTTGATTTTTTCAAGCAATTTATGCCCGTCCGGTTCAAATATCATCCATCCTCTTTTCCACGTTGCCCACCCCCAACACCCTGTTCCCTTCAAAAAGAATGTTTCTGGCAAAGCGCCATTTAGCGGGAAAGCATAGGCATGAATGCTGATAACCCGCTCCTCATTATCGTAGAGATCCAGCGCGTCATTCATGTATCTAAGAAAGAACGGTGACGTCAGCAGATCATCTTCCAGAACTATGATCCTGCCAATTCTGTTCACGACTTCTGTTACGCCGGAGATGATCGAGCGTGCCAGACCCCAGTTTCCCTCGCGTTCAATGATAGTTACTGATTTGAAACCATCGACGCCGCGAATAAAATCCCTAACCTCATCTACCGCGCCCGCATGCTCCGCCTTTTTGGGGCCATCTGCATATATGAAGAGATCACTCTCTGTGGCATGGTCGTTCTTTTGCAGCGCCTCAATTGTCTGACGGGTATGCCAGGGGCGGTTATAGACAAAAAGAGTTATGGGGGCTAGGTTCACTGGTATTTGCCTGATATGATGGATTCAATAAGGTCTAGCTTTATCTCGATATATGCCTTTTTATCTAATCATCCACAATTCTGGTTGCAATGTCATGTAGTTAGCAAGGCATTCTGTTGCAAGACAAAAATTACGTTCTTTACAAGAGTTACAGTTCAAGGTTCTTATTATGATCTCTTACGAAGCACGGGATACTGTAAAACTTGCCTCCACTATTCAACAACGGGACCACATGGAATCTATAGTTGTTAACGTATTGATATTTTTACAAGATAGTTTTTGATTTCCCCTTCCCGATAGAGAATGGCAGGGTTTTAACTAAATTCATTAGTTTACTTATTAACCCTATGATAATAATACGATATAGAAGGAATCTCCCAATATTTTTGTGTAAATACATTTCATCGCAAGCAACGTTTGTTATTAGCTTATACCCATTATCAAGAAGTAGCTTACAAAGCTCTTTTGGTGGACGTTCAATTCCAATGCACAAAAACGTATAATCTTGAAACGGGAAATTCTTTAGAATGTCATATTCATATCCTTCGACATCAAGACTAAAATAATCAATTACTTTAGGCGCGTTACACTTATTCAATATTTCAGAGAGCGGAAATGCCTCTTGTTGATATGCGCGTTCAAAAACGCCCCATTCACTGTTTACTTCTACACCATTCTGAATATCAAGATCTTCTCTTACAGTGGATAGCAATAAATTATCCCCGATTTGACCCCTATCATAGACTTCAAATAGGTTAACAATTTTTCTTTCGCTCGCTATACAGACGTTTACAGTAATACAATCCGGTCTATTTATTTTAAGTTTTTCAAATATTCTAGTAGGTTCAATCAAAATACCGGTCCAATGATACTTTTTCTCGAGCATGAAAGTATTGGACAAATTCATACCGTCCCCTGCTCCAAGTTCAATAAAAAATCCTCTTTGTTTACCCCGGAATAACCGAATAACCCAATTATCTTGCCCGAATTGGCTGTAAGATGTTTTCATAATTTATCCTTTAGGAAATCATTAGGGACAGACCTGAATGGCACTAGTTTAAGGATATTTGCTCTTGGTTGCAATGTCATGTAGTTAACAAGGCATTCTGTAGCAAGACAAATATTACGTTCTTGCCACGATTTACAGTTCAAGGCTCATATTATGGTCTCATTTGAAGCACGGGATACTGTAAAGCTTAATCATTTCCCTTTTTGATGGCAGTCCACACTGTCTGGCGAAATCCTGCAACCGTGTCAAGCCTTTTGACTATCTCGAATGGAGCAAGAATGCGACTCACAAAAATGTCACAATGATAGGCAGAGAAATCTTTCTTGCCCTCACGAATTTTGTCTCTAATGACCAACTCTCCACTATCGAACCTCCGCTGTTCATCATTAGTTAAATTATCTCGAAACGCATTCCCATGGAATGTTCCGATGAAAAGCCCCCCTGGTTTAAGCAGACGACATATTTCGGTAATCCATTGATAATGGCGCACTTCTGAAAGGTGGGTAAAAACCGAAATGCAATAAATGACGTCGAAGAACTCAGTTTTTACAGGGATAGGAGGTTCAAGCCCATTGTGTACGAAGTGAATTCCAGGCCAATTTTGCTGACACCACGAGATGGACTTTGGGTTATAGTCTGATCCCCAAAGTTCCCAAATGCTGCCGTTAGGAGAATTCAGATGCTGAAGGACGCGCGCCGGACCGCATCCCCACTCTAGAATTTTAAGAGTTCGTCCGGGGCGCTCTGCGGCAATGATCCTGGAAATCTCATGCGCATGCTCCTGCCCACTTGTATAAAACCCGGACAAATCACAGTTACCTTGAATATCATACAACATCGTTTGAGGAGGGACAGGAACATTTGGATGCTTATTCCTGAATCGATTATTGGCTTTGCGACTCGACAAGTAAAGTCGAAGAAACCAGCATAAGTCTGCCAGCTGCAATAAACGCATTTTTCGCAGGACATATGCTAGACGCTGTATACGCGTTAAACTCATTAAACACTCCCAAAAAATTTCATATTGAGTCCCACTACGAAAGAAATGAAGCCTTTCAAGTTTTGTATTCGTAATACCATTCCCAAAGAAGTGCCCTTCACTTTCGTATTTTTTGCGAGAATTGTGCCAATTCAAGAGAGCATTGCATAGTCATATTTCGCCGTTACCAGTGGCTCTGACTCTTAACCCGCCCTCTCCACCCATTCAAGAAATGCTGTTCCCATAAAAAGGGCATGATTGCCGTCCAGGCATTTTCGCCGGATTCAAAAGTGGCTTTCGGGTTATCCAGAATTTTTCTCAATAATGCTGATACGGTTGCAGGCTCGATAATTTCAGAGTGCCTGAAAGATGCGGATGAAAGCAAATCCTCAAAATAGCTTCGCAAAGGTCCCTGTAGCCATTCAACGAAAGGTGTGTTAAATCCGATCTTGCTTTTTCTGTAAGCAATTTCATGCGGCATAAAGGGCGCCACTGCGTCTCTGACAATCGCCTTTGAAAAGCCCCCGCGGACCTTTGAAGTCCATGGCAAAGAAGAGGCAAAACAGACTATCCGGTGGTCCATGAATGGCATCCGTATTTCGACACCATTAGCCATACTGTATCGATCATAATTTCGCAACAATGTAGGCAGTATTGTTTCATGGGTAGAAACATAAAGTACTTTTGAAAGCGTATCAAGTCGTTTCCAACCCGGATGCTTGTCATCTTGTGATGAAACTCTTCGGTTCAAAATAGTTCTCGCAATGTTGCCGGCATGCCATTTCATGAATATACGAGCAGCAGAAGGGATAGACTTCGGGTCGACACTGTCGGAATAGGCAGAGCAATATGCACGCAGGATACTTTTTGCATCGGGAACTTTCAAACCAGCATCTTTAAGGGCATGTATGTAATCAAAAGTATATCCCGCAAACAATTCATCTGCCCCATGTCCATCAATGGTAACCCTGACATTCTGCTGTCTCATGGCCCCGTACGTCATCATAAATGGAATGGGGCTGGTAATGTAAAGATCTTCAAAAAGGTAAATGTATTTCCCAAGTTGGTCTATTGAAGCTAGAGGATTTATATCAATAAAGGTTGCATTGATACCCAAATGGTCCGTTACCATACGCGCATAGCGGCTTTCGTCAAGAAAAGTTCCGGGGAAGCAGGCAACGAAGGCATGTTGCCAGTCAGTTGAAGTGCGCTCGTCCATGGCTGATTCGGAAATGTGTGCCATGACGGAAATTGTTGCGCTAGAGTCCAGCCCACCACTTAATGCAGTTCCTACCGGGACATCACTGCGCATCCTCAATTTGCATGCATCTACAAACAATTCCCTGAATGCCTCCACCTGTTCCTCGTATCTTCCAGGAATAGATGGTAAATGATCCAGGGTACACCACCAGCGATTCAGTTGGAGGCGCCCCTTGCGTAGCCATCCATAATATCCGGCAGGAAACCTTTTTATCCCTTCAATCAGGGTGTTTTCAGTATGCTCGTAATTGAAACAGTTATAGTCGGTCGCAGCTTCTCTAACCAATAGCCTGTTTGCTTTGACATCATGCATAACAGGTAAAAGGGCCTTCATTTCCGAAGCAAAGGCGAACCCTGATTTGGTAGTTGTGTAAAAAAACGGTTTTTTGCCGAAACGGTCACGACTTATAAACAGTGAGTGCGCTATTGAATCCCAGATGGCGAATGCCCACATTCCATTTAGCTTCAACAGACAATTTTCTCCCCATTCAATAAATGCCGCCAACAGGACTTCCGTATCCGAATCCGAAATAAAATGGTGTCCCTTGCCAGAAAGCTCTTTTCGTATCTCAATAAAATTGAATATTTCGCCGTTATAGGTAATGTGATAGCGTCCATCAGCAGAAGACATGGGTTGCGCACCGGCTTCTGAAACGTCGAGTATAGAAAGACGCCTGTGGCCGAGAGTAATTTCGTCACCTTCCCATAGACCACAACCATCAGGTCCGCGATGGGCAAGCATATTTGTACAGACAAGGGCTGATTCCCTTGTTATCTCTCCAACAAATCCGAATATGCCGCACATTATCGATGCCTTCGCAACAAGTCAAACAATAGATTCCCGCCTTGTATCACATTATATTCCAAATATTCATTTCTTTACACATTGAGCATATATCGATTCGTACTCTCTCAGTTTCCGGTCCAGATCTGCATCAAATTCCCGAACGCAGACACCATCAAATCCTACCGATTTCAGGGTAAAAAGAAGGCTTTCTTCATCGAACATATGGCGATGATTACCACCCATGTAGAACATGTAATTCACGTAGTTTATCCTGAGTTGAAAATTAAGGCCGGCATCAAAGGTGCAAAATGCCTTATGGTCAAACTCATTGGCCTGACAATATGCGTTCAAATAGATGCGAGCATCAGGAACGGATACTTTCAATTCAGCACCGTGTTTCATAACGCGTTTACACTCTCCGAGAAGCATCATAACGTCCTTGAATTGAAAGTGCTCCAGTACATGTTCGGCATAGATAAAATCAACAGACTCATCAGGAAAAGGAAGCCCTGCTCTTAAATCAAATGGGTAATCAGAATTTAAATCCAGATCTGAAGTTATCATGCCTTGCTTTTTAGATATGCCTGCACCTATCTCCAACCTGTTATGGCTGGCTTGTGAAAAAAAAAGTTTTACTTTGATTAACCCTGCAATACAGCATACAAGACTATATATTTCATAACACATCACCCCAAGCGACTGAGAGAGCTTTTTTATGATTATAGAAATCATGATTAATTCTCAAAAAATTGAAGATACATGTTCAACCACGGCACCTGCTTCGTAATAAAGGCGGTAGAATGAATAATACAGTCTTCTTTTAAATGGGATCTTGACCGGACGTAACATCTGGCTAATTGCCACACAAGTCCCAGCCAACAGAGACAGCACATGTGACAACAAGGACCTTTTGACATTGAAAGTTAATTCGTAGCGTCTACCTATAATGTAGCCTGCTAGAAGTAAACACTTTAAACTCATTCTATCTGATCTGATCAAGTGCTTTACCCTGACAGAAGGAACATAGCAAACTGAATACCCACATTCAGAAAGGTCAACAAGCAGTCGAGTCTCTTCGCCATAATAAAAAACGCCATTTTCGACTGCACCAAGTTTTTCTTGAAACCCTCCAACACGCAGAAAGACATCCTTCTTAACTATGAGGTTAGTCCCGGCAAGCCATTCTTTCCCAATTTCCAAGGGTCTTTCACTGTCTCCAAGATAAAGTATGCCATATTCCGGCGGAAACCACTCCGGCGTAGGAACCAGTGAATAGGCATCATAAGGACCTCCAAAAACGACAACGTCTCGATGGTGACTAATGTAATTCAGAATATTAGAAAGCCAGTCGGAATAAGCAACTGCGTCATCATCGATAAACGCAACATACTCTCCTCTTGCGAGACCGACGCCAGTGTTTCGGGCATGATTTGCGCCTCTTTTCTCTTCATGGCAGATCCTGAAATTTGATTCTTTCCTGGCAAACTCTTCGGCAATCAGACAGGTGTCGTCATTAGAGTTATTGTCTGAAATAATTATCTCATATAGCTGCTTTGACAGGGTCTGCTCTGCAAGGGATCTAAGACATTTAGAGAGTAGCTCTGAACGATTGTATGTACAGACAACAACAGAAATAATTATGTTACTATCGCTGTTTGGCATATACACTTTCCAAAAAAGCTTTTACAGCCTTAGGCCGTCCAGCTGAAAACGTTCAATAATTATTTCGAGCTCTGTATAGATGAAACATCTGATAACAATGGTTACGCAGTCGTTTAAGGGGATTCTGTCGGAAAGATGATAGATGATTTATCGATGTAGACGTACCCCTGATAGTATTTTTAAGCTCGTTGACCATGTACGGAAAAAACTGATAGCGGTTCAAGATAAGATCCCTGGCCTCTTGAATAGCTGGCAAACGTCTTTCATACTCGCCGGAGTCAACCATTTGACGAATAGTACGGGCGGCGCCAGCAAAATCATCAAGGTCAATCCTGACAAAAGAGTCGGCTGGGAAATAATTCTCCAGATTCGGGCAGCCATAATAAAACGGAAGCGTATTCGCCAACCAGCAATCAGCAATTTTCTCGGTCCAGTAGTTATCTCCGAAATGGTTTTCTACTGCGATTGCATAGCGACTGCAAGCCAATACATCCCATTTGTCCGTAACAGGTCTGATTCCACGCCCACAAATATCAATATCCAACCATTTTTTCTCCGTCAGAAATTGATAAAATGCAAGTCGTTTATAGTGGCCTGGGAAGACTTGTACTGAGCTGGTGACCCAGATTATACGATCATCTTTAGAATGAGATTGATTAGTTATTAGTTCATCATATGACATACCTACATGCCAGGGAACCATTGGATGCACAGCCCTGTAGCGCGAATGCGCATTCGGAGCACAGTTCGTATATACCCGGGAAAACTGGCTGTGGCTCTCTTTCATCCAAGGCATAAAGTCTGGAAGATAAGGTTCCTGAAAAATTGCCCAGATGTTCTCAGTAGGACAACGTACCGTGATATCCTCTCTCAAGTCATTTAACACCAGGAGACCGTCACACTCATACACCGGATCCAAAGTAAAGTGAATATCATCCCAGGCACCACTGCAACCAGGAGTCTGCCTGAACATATCAGGGTATGTCCAAGTCTTGACTATTCTAACCAGCATCGCGCATCATAGCCATACGGTAATGTTGACAATACTACGCGGTGGGAGGCCAGCAGCAGTTTATCCTGTGCAGCATGCTGCACAGCAAGATTCTCAACCCAAGGGTAATTCTGTAATTGATCAATATGTGGGACTCGGAATTTGATGCTCATCCTACCCGCCTAACAATAAGATTCCATTCATCTGCCATAAAATTGCCCTCTCCCCCCGCTGCCTTTGCATGTGGGTACATGAAAAGCGTGAGCCTCTGTTACAGATCGGCCTGAAACCATTGTAGGCCAACCATCCGCAGTATTCATGGTCCATCGAAAAAAAACGCTGCAATTTTTGCCCCGAGTCTTGCCAGGTAATTTTGGGAATAGATCCCTGGGCGTATTCTTTTTTTGTTGTGTTCTATAATCCAGTTGCGGTAAGTTTTTTTCCCTTCAAGATCTGAAACATCTTCAACCTGATATGCGAAAGCAGGGTGAACCATAAAGCAGGGGAAATGCGGGATAAGATACTTTGACAAAAAAACGTCCCACTGTTTGTCAAAGAATATCTCTGTCGGCAGTGATCGGATATAATCGATCGCCCTTGAACTAAAAATAACCGCGTGTGTCCCACCCACAAATACATGGTCCTTTTCTTTTGACGGTCGTGGTTCAGGCAGTAACCGGACCAGATTTGGAGAGATGAGAGGGTGTACAATTTTTGGATCAAAGAGGTGCGCACCAAGGTAAAGTAAACCAAAATCCTCGGGAAGCTGATTAGAAATACAAGCCATTACTTTAATGGGCTCTTTATCCATGAGAAAATAGACATCATCTTCGAATATGCAGATTGGGCCTGATAAATCCGTCCGGTTGAGTATCTGAAGGTTTGTTTCAATCAGGCTCTGTTCGGCATTGCTCATGGCGGGATTGTGCATGATACAATCGGTAACCGCAGACATCCTGATGACCTTTTCTCGGATACCGATCAAATTGAATTGGTGCTGGACCTGCGTCCACCGATCGGTACGTCTATCAAGATTGATGCAAACGTATGACAAGGTGCTGAACAACTCCATTATTAACCCTGATGATGCTGGTTATGGACCAGACATTCCCTTAAATTTAAAAGATTACCAAATTCGCCATTTTTCGAAATCAACCCCATAGCATTTACTTTCAGTCAATCGCATTATCATATGTAATGCAACATTTGAACTGAATGTTCCAATAAAACAAGTAGCGTTAGAGAGCAATTCAATCTCAGCAAAAAGAATAATCATATCCTCTTTTACCTTTGATTTATCTTTCTGTGCCTGTTTATTTTGATCATAACCTCTATTCATTGGTTTACAGAGTGTGTAAATTTTCCAGTCGCTGTATTTAATTTTCAGGTCTTCAATTACTGTATAATCATCTGTGGCTATGAATGCATTTCTACAAGATGATATTGTTATAGCTTTTAACATATAATCTTCCAATGGGACCGGATAAGTTTCATTAATTTTATCTCCCCTACGAATATGAATTCCAATATATTCTGATGGCAATGAAATGGAGTCACAAATGGCATCAATCAATTGTTTGACAGATGGCTTAAACCTCCATACATATTTTGAAATTGCGCCACAATTATCAGCTAATGTCCCAGAAAGGTTAAAACCATCAATCGAATAAGATATAAGAGTGTTTTGATTCCTTGCTTCCTGAAATAATTGCCAGGTTGTAAAATCTATTTGTCGTACTTTTAGCCATAACTTAAAGAGTGCATATCCAATTTTATCACGCAACCTAGATAAAAGAGGTGGAGCATGACGGATATTATAATATTTATTTAAAAAAAACGTATATTCTGTTGTAAATGGCATAAAATAATCTTGCCATCCATTCTTATAAGAGAAATTTGCATCGTTTGAATTAAGAATGAACCTGATTTTATTTATCATGCAATAATGCATAGTAAATATCATGTTGTTGTATTCAGAAAAGAACCCAGCACTGATACCAATTCTGAAAACAACTTTTTTATTAAAAGAGCTATTGCATTTATTATATGCTTGACGCAAATTTTCCATTAATGTTTCAACCAGTATATTGGCTTTTAAATATTCCTTGATTGCTTTCCGATACTATGCGGATTGATATTTCGCACTCTATTCATTCCAAAGAGCGTTAGCAAAATCCTTCGGACCAGCTGTTTAATTTTTATCCTCGAGGATAATTTCATAACTTCGTCGGATAATCGAATGCACATATATGATCTAGGGTCTTGCGTAAACAACCCGTTGCATTAAAGGCACATTTATAAATGTAACTCTAATAATCAAGACTCTTTACTAATATCTGGCATGAGTCGACTCTATAAGCATGCCTCAGCAAATATTATTCTCTTCTTATGTACCTTCGCAAAGCCAATACCAATGACATTATACAGTTATTTTTAATTTTATTTTTAAAATCAACGAACCTCTGATATTCACTTGCTATCCTTTGATATTCACCTTTCAAATCCGTGTATTCAAAAAGTGCCTGGATAGTTTCAAATGGCAACGCGGGGATACTTCCAAGTTCGGGACAAACCGTTACAAAGACCTCGTATAAAAATGAACCTTCAGGAGGCATAACAGTATTTGGAATCCGATCTCTCCGCCTGACCTCGTTCCAAAGATGTACTGCCATCGAACCATTGATCCGAGAACTGCACCAATCAGTCCAACCAGGATCAAACATTCGGCGAAAATGCGAGTAATGAATCGGGTAGAAATGAGCCTCCGGCTCAACCAAATGTGCAAGGTTTGATTCTTTTATTACTCTGGTGATAAGAGTTGGACCAATTTCTCCCCACTCGAATTCTGTTCCCGCATTCTCTAACTCATCAATGACTTTATTAATTAAACAAGAATCGTCTAAATACAGAACACCACAAGCGATGATATCTGGGCTCTGATAACCTGCAGAGATCTTGATTTCTTTATTTGTAACGATCTGTGCAAACTGTTCCGAAGTTGCTAAACACAACACATCAGTGTCAAACCACCATCCACCTTTTTTTTTGATCACCTGATACCTGAATGCGTCCGAAAAGGCCGCGAGGTTAGCTGTCATACCATCTTGGGTGTACTTACCCATATCAGAAACCGGCAATATCTCGGAGGCATCATGCAATTTCGCGCCTTCTGGCAATACTAAATCAGTATAAGAATAAACGCGCACATCAAACCCGTTTTTTATAAAAGAGGAAACACACACATACTCTTGAAGGCTAAGGGGCGATCCGTACCAAAAGAAATTAGCTGTTCCTAGTTGCATAGAGGTTTGTGCTCCAATTTCTAGTTATTCAATGTTATCAGAGAGAAAGGAGTTGGAGTTCGGAGACTAGTTTACTGGCTATGCGCCCCCAGTCCAGATCAGTTTCCGCGAATTTCCGAGCGATAAAGCCGGCCTCCTTGCAGCGTTCCCGATTCGGCAACCAACGCAAGACGGCCTCAGCATGGGCGGAGATGTCCCCTGGCCCGCACAACTCCCCTGCAGCTTCCGGAACATAGTCGGTAACACCTCCCACCCGTGTGCTCACAATCGGTAAACCAGTAGCCATGGCCTCGACGATGGCATTGTTTGCCGCCGCATCTATCAGTGGCAGGAAAAGAAGATTCGACTGCTGATAAAGTTTTAGCAACGCTTCTGGAGCAATATCAGCATGCCAATGGACCCGTTGATCTCGCGCAAGTCTCACGAGGGCAGGATGACACCGGGCCTCACGTATGATTACACAATCTAGTCTCGTATCGGATTGTACACGCCAAATCAACTCCATTGCAGCTGCGAGGGTATCGAAATCACGCAACCACTGCCCGACAAAAATGAGCCGTGGTGAGGCATTTGTCGAAGATGTTTCGGTAGGACGAAAAAAATCAAGGCTGACCCCATGCCGGACCAAAATGGTCGGCGTTGTACAAATACCAGCAATAAACTCCATCTGCTCGCGAGATAAGCAAATGATCGCACCCAAACCGCTAAGACTCGAAAAATCACACCAGTTCAGCCGTAACCACGAGGGTGGTTGGTGCAGGCAGATTGCAATTCTTCTGCGGATTGAATCACTTGAGTTCGCAAAATTAATCCCATACTGGTTTTCTCCTGCCGAAAGCAACACTAAAGCTTCTTGGTACTGCGCGGCAATGCTCACCACTTTTGCGGCAATAATCTCGTGCCGGCGATCCACAAAAGGACTGCTCGCCAACCTTTGGGGCTCGACTTGGTACGAGGCTTTGATTTTTCGCCATAACAATTGGAAGAGAGGAAATCGCTCACAAATGCTGGCGTCCTGAGGGACAAAGCAGTTCTGTACTTGGCCGTGCATACAGTTCTGCAAGGCCTCGAATAGAGGATCAAAACCGCTTACAGCAGCCATATGGCTCCAAGTTTCACGAAGACAAATTAGTTTGTTCAAAGGTTCATCCACCTAAGTTATATTTCAAATGCCAAACGTAATTGTATTCTCCAAGCCTCGTTGAGTTCTTCGAGAGCCATGGCAGCCTCAGTCCCTCCTCGTTGAAATTCACTTGAGTCTTGCAAATAACTCCGAATGTGGCACACAAAATCTTCAGGCGAATTGGCAAGATATATGCCCCGCCCCACATAATCTTCGAGGCCCTCGCATGCAACTGATGTACATATAACTGCTCGCCCGTATGCAAGAGACTCGATTGTTTTAATCTTCAATCCGGTTCCCACAATCATTGGATTAATAGTCAGGTGTGTGTGCAAATAAAAATCTCGTACAGAATTAAACTCCCCCATCATCTGAATTCCCGATGTAATATCAAGTCGTTCACATATCCTACCTGCGACTGACAAATTTACATTCTTAAATTCTTTTCGGAAAGGTTGCCATACATCCGAAATGAACCAGTTAAACGAAATAAAATTAAGGGGATTATCAGAAGCTAAATAACCAATATTGAGTTCAGGAGATGCGGGAAGAGGCAATATATCAATACTTGTTATGTGGCCAACGGTAAAGATCGACTTAGATCCACCCAAAAGTTTGTTGAAGTAATTTGCGTCGTTAGTTTGAATTGCTAGGATCCGATCTGCCCTTCTCAGACCGTTTCTTTCACCTTCTGCAGTAGTTGAGAACCAGTATTCGGAGATACCGTGAGCTGTCAGTCTTTTATTCCGCTCAGTGAACACGTCGTGCGTATCCAAAACTTTCAGGCAGTCCAACCCAAAACACTCCAAAAAAGCTGAATGGAAAACGTATTCTACAAGCACTACATCGTACTTACCACGTTGTTGCAAGCATCTGGCTTGGTCCATCCATTCAAAGTTCATCCACCGGTCAACGGAATCCGGGCCTACGTGGTCAAGCCCCATACTCTGACCACAAATGGATTTATTCTGAAGTCTGTCGAACACTCTTGACCAAAAAGTCGGTTGTTGAGGTGTGTAGAAATCCCAAACCCAATGGTCAATGTAAGGGATGGTGGCGGTCTTTTCCTCTATCGACATGTTGACACCGGCGAAATGGATTTCAAAGTTTAGCGTCTTGAGTTCGGTCAATAGGGCACGCAACCGAGCACGGTTGCCCAAAAAAGGCGGTCCGCATCCAATCTCAGAAATAACAAGTAATTTTGGTGATCGCTTCATAAAGAAGTATTTGATGCCTCTATAACAAGTCGCTCTGCAAACAAAAATGTTGGCATGTAGTTTTATATCTCAATAATTTAGAAATGAATACTTGCAGGCGGAGTAACTATATTCGTGTTCATATTAACACGTTGTCCACTTCGTAATCCTGACATTCAATCCCCACTAATGTGCATATCAATACAAGCGTCTTGTTTGTCATTTTTTCGCTTGAAAAATCTTTAACCCGCATACTAGCTTTGATCGCCATCTCATCCATCTTTTCAGGATGATCAAGTGCCCAGTTTAATGCCGCCAAAAGTGAGCAGCTATCGGCTTTTGTGAACAGAACACCATGCTTGTTATCTTCAATAACCTCGGGAATGCCGCTTGCCCTGGATGCAACAATCGGTAGTCCAAATTCCATTGCCTCGGTAAGAGCAATCGAAGATCCACCCTCAAAAAGCGTGGGGAATAGAAATAGATTTGAAGCCATAAGCAATCTCGGAATATCGTTGCGATATCCCAAAAAGATTACCCGGTCGTCTATAGCGTATTCTTTTAGAAGTAATTTCAGCTCATTCCGTTGCTCTCCCTCCCCAACCCAAACAAATCGTGCATTGGGATGATTCTTAAGTATATGCGGAATGGCTGGGATAATGTATGAATATCCCTTTTGTCGATGCAGCCGGCCAACAGTGAGTACTATAATATCACCATCAGACAATCCTATTTCCTTGCGGACTTCGAGTAAAATAGAGGTCTTTTTATTAATAATATTATCATCACGTTTAAAAAAAGGTCCATTATATATGAGATCAATGTCATTTTTTATAACACGAAAGAGTTTTGTCAGAAGTTCTCGGTTATTCTCAGAAATTGCAATCCACTTTTGATTCCTTCCTCTTGCCCAATGGCATAGTTTATCTTGCCTTTTCCCAATTGAAAGTTCTTCTTTTACAAGTTGAAAGGCAACAACTGTTGGAATTTTGAGAAGTGCGCAAGCAACCATACTGCCCATGCATTGATCCGGAAAAGGAAGTGACAAATGCACAGCATCAGGTTTAATCATCAATAATAGAGCGAGTGTTCGAACGACCTGAATTAGAAACTGTGCCCGTCCACTTGCTTCAGCCGGTATTTCTAAAGAGTGATAACAGGCACCAATATCAGAAAAATCGTGTCGAAGTGCCGCCGTTCTATCTCTTCTGGGGAAGGCCACATGTACATCCCACCCTTTTCTTGCTGCAGCGGTACCTATTGTAAGGGCGTATTCTTCTGCGCCTCCGCGTAGAGTCGAAGGAAACATCTGTAGCAGTTTTATTTTTGACATAAGATCTCTTTTACAAAGTCTACAAATCGCTTACCAGAACTACCATCACAGAGGCCTGCAAAATCTCTTATGAAATCAATCTGTCCTCTTAAAAAAACTTGTGCCTCAACTTCATCTAAATCATCTGCCCGCAAAATTGACTCAACCAATTGATCATTCGTAAATCCCGGCAAAGCAGCTCCATAATCCACAAACGGCATTGTGGGTGTGCTCTCAGCGAAGTGGGCATGTATCAGTGGTTTTCCTGCAAACATAGCATCAAGACCGGCCGATGAATCTTCCGTAATAACAAGCGATGCCCGGGGGAAAAGGTCGTGAACATCTAGCATCGAAAGATCAACTCTGGCATGCAAGCCTTGATCCATAATGATCTGGGCATACTGGTCACGATAGTCATACGGATGTGGTTTAATAACTAAACGTGCTCCCGGTACCTTTTGGAGAGCCTCGATCAGGGAATAAAAAATACTAGTCCCTTCTTCCGGAGTACGTGAAGGAGCATAGCATTTCACTGGTGTATGAGGTCGCGTGACCCAAAGCCAATAATCTCCCGAAGTGTCTATCCTGACAGGTGCTCGCAAATGGTCGTACTCG
>Ga0210377_10002726_pt1 | contig 15338 bp, 16 predicted proteins | sample PLM4_65_b1redo_FD_155480 | JGI IMG/M metagenome (GOLD analysis project Ga0210377, IMG submission 155480) | Groundwater sediment microbial communities from an aquifer in East River, Colorado, USA - PLM4_65_b1 redo | ecosystem: Environmental > Terrestrial > Soil > Riparian zone | place: USA: East... | reverse complement strand
AAGGATTTCAGCTATGCCGAAGCGCAGATGGATTTCGGGTTCAGCCCCATCTCGTTCGAAGAGGGGATCGGGTTGGAGTTGAGACATTCCGTCATTGCGAGGAGGGCGTAGCCCGACGAAGCAATCTTTCCCTGGATGCGGATGGTTTACCTTTCAAGTGGGGTACTCACAATTTCTTGAATTTCAGAGAATTTAAAAGCAAAAGGATGGAGCGTTCAACCGTTCCATCCTTTTGCTTTGTTGGCTGCCATGATTACTGTGGCTGTGAGGTCGTCTGCTCAGGGACAACGATCGCCATGATCAGGTAGACCAGCGCGATGCCGCCGAAGCCGGTGAAGAAAGCCAGCACGGTCAGCAAGCGGACGATGGTCGGGTCGATGCCGAGATATTCGCCCAAGCCTGCGCACACGCCCGAGATCATGCGATTGGATGTACTGCGGGTCAATTGCTTGTAGTTGGTGTTCATGATGTTGCACTCCTTTCAATGATGTCTACATAGCATACGCAGGGAGTGTTAGGAAGTTGCAGGGGAAAGATTTGGCGATTCTATTTTTGAGACCCATAGCGAGAGCGCATATAACGGTATAAACCAGAGAGATGTCTCTGTCAGGAATGAAGTCAGGGAAAAGGTCTCCTGACAATACATTCCGGACCATACGCACGCCACCATTGTTGCATACCAGAGTCTAGTCGCAGTGAGGATTAAGGATACTGAGTAAACAAGCATGATCTGCACATAGGATTTGGGAGTTTGCCATATTCTAAAAAATAACCAGATTAACCATGGAAGAAAAAGCCAAAAAACTGTTTGGCGAATGATGTTGGCGCTTATAGAGACTCTTGGTAGAGAAATTAATTTGTACGATTCGGTGAATAAATACCATGTTGCAAACGCTGCTAAGGCTAGACCCACCCATCGATCTTTTCCATATACAAAAAACTTCTTTGGATAAAGATTATTGGTTACAAATAGGATTATGAACCAGAACGCAACCTCAGCAAGGAATAAAAGAAAATCGAAATTTGGATAACACAATTCGATTCTTATACAGGCTCTCATCTCCTGTAGACCTCTAACAAAAGTAATGCCAACTGAAGTTGAATAGATAAGCATGATGGATGTAGCAGGTCGAGTCCTTTCGAATAACTTCAGAACTAACCAAATTAACCATGAGAAGATCAGCCATTCTATCGGATAGTTGAGAGGATCAATCGCGAGATCGATAACGATGCGGATTATTTCCATGTTTACTTATACTTTCTGCTTTCCAAATAATTTGCCACTGCCGCCCAGAGCAGTGCCAGCCCGATCATCAGATAGACCACCGCCTGCAACCCGAGCCACTGGAGTTGGGAAATGCCAAAAGCTGTGAACATTATTCCAACGATCCCATAGAAGATTGTATTCCGTACATAATCTGACCCGATGCGTTTGGACTGCAGGAGGTTCTTCTGCATCAACATTTCCATGGCACAGACCTGTTCCTCATGCAAGCTTTTGCACGCCAGCGAGTCGCCAGCATGCGCCGCACAATCGGAACATAATCCGCGCTGGCAGTATTTGCACAGACCAACGGCTGGTTTTTCAGGGTGATAGTAGCAGATCATGTTCCCTTTATAACAGACCAGACAGGTTTTGAGTGGTGAGCCTGTCTGGTCTGGCTGTCTCGTCAAAATTTATATTTTCACAACCGGGTGACGCAATACGGTCTTCATCCTTTCAGGTGCAGCTTTGCGTGGATCGCTCATGTAGATCTCGTGATGCTTGCCGTTCGGACCGACATTATCCTTCAATCCGTTTTCCGCCATGAACTCACGCATCCGGTCGATGGTGACGGGTTCGGTGGCATACGGACCGATGTGCATGACCTGCACGCAGAGCCCTTCTTCGAAGTGAGCCAGCCTCAGCTTTGAGAGCATCTCACCATCCCCTTTTTTCTTGCGGATCTGTTCGCGTGCTTCCTCGAAGATCACTGGTGTGACCACATCCGGTTGCAGGATCATCAACGTGTAGAACCAGTTGTCCTTGACGGTGATGTCGAACATTCCATCCTCTACCGCCCACAGTCCCTCCAATGCCATGACGGGATAATCAATGGCGTTTGTCTTGCGTTTCTTGAACATGAACTTGAGTGTATAAGACAAACTGTACAATACCTGAGTTGCTTCGGCGAAGGATGGGGATTTTCCCGGCTCGGAGCCTTTTTCGATCGCTCCGTCGATCATGGCGAATTGCAGGTTTGGCACTTGTATACATTCGATCTTCTTTGCCGAAGGTTGATAGAGGGACTTATATTGTTTTTTGAGGTCAAGAACTTTCATATTGTTCTCCTTTGCTTCTTTCCTGGATTAGCTTGTCGAAATCCTTTTCCAGCAGATATTGATAGGCGAACAATCTTCCATCGAGCACGGTGCCGAAGACGCCATACGCAGAAGGAGATTGCTCCTGCACTTCCTTCGCGCTTTTCAACTCAACGATCTTGGTAAGGATGCCTCGTTCCTTGGCAAAGGACAAAATATCCTTTGCACCATTTTCGATGTAGGGACACTGCGGTGTGCGGATGACCGTCAGCCCGCGACCGAATGCCTGGGCGCGGGCATCCCAATTCGACGGCAGAGCCGGTTCGGGACCGGACCCGAAGCGGGTGACCATTAATTGGAAGGATGGCGGCGCCGAATCCGCTTCCGTGAATCCGTTGTGTACGAAGATATCCTTGTGTGCGAGCCAGGTGCGGTCACTGGTGAGCATGGCGACGCCGTGCATATTTTGGGCGCGGGCATCCTCCACACATTCCTGTATGAGACGTTTTCCATATCCCTTGCCTTTGCCTTTTCCAACAACCCACAGACAATGGATCACCATGTATCCCGGCGCATGGACAGCGCGCCACGCATATTCGCCGGGGATGTATTCGATGAAGGCAGTATCGCGCCCGCCGATCTCATGGACGACCTTGATCTTCATTCCCTCGGCAAAGCGTGCTTCGAGCCACTCACGTTTTTGTTTGTAGCCCGGCTCCTTGCGCTTGCTCATGTAACAGAAGAAGCCCATCTCATCCACATTGCCCGCATCCACCGTTTTGATTTCGTATTTGCTTTTCATGAGACCCCTCCTGATCATTCAAGGGCTGAGAGAAATTCGCTAACAAGTCTGGCAAAGGTATCTGGTTGTTCTTGGAACGAGAAGTGACCTGTATGTTCGACGACAGCCAATTCTGCATTCGGAAACGCATCCACGTACATCTGGGTTGCAGCTTCACTTTGCAGATCGTCCGCCCCATGGATAACGAGTACCGGCGCCGTTACATCGCGTAACGCAACGCGGTAATCGTGGCGTTGCCCCATGCTCATGTACATGCCCCACACCATCCAGCCACCGGGTTTGCCCTGTTTCGGCATCTGCTCAGGGACATCTATTGTTTGCACGTAGTACTCCCCAAATTTCTCGTTCATTGCCACAAGTTCAGCATCCGATTTTTGGAAGAGGGCATTGAAGTCGAAGTATTCTTTCATGAACTCATCGAATTCAAGCTGTTTATCAGCGGGCAGTTTTGCGCGGACGCTGGCAAAAAGATCACTATCGGCATCCGGTTGGGGCATGACCAGCATATTGGCGGGGGAGACCAGGATCAGCGCTTCGACATGTTCAGGAAATTCCGCCGCGTAGAGTGATGCCAGGAAACCTCCCCAGGAATGCCCGATCAGGATCAACTTGTCATCGCCCAGTAGCTGGCGGATGCGTTCAATATCCGCAATTTGTGCGCCCAGCCCAAGGGTTCGATCCAGGCTCAGCATGTTTTCGTACATATTCGGTGAGTCGAAGTGATCGATCGGTCGCGTGGATTCGCCGCAGCCGCGCTGGTCGTAATAATGAAATTGGAAGTCGCCGGTCAGCAGCTCGAGCCCGCTGATGGGTTGGGTGAAGGGCATCCCCGGTCCGCCATGGATGATCAGTACGTTGCGTCCTTCTCCGGCAGCGAAATGAGCAAGCTCGATCCCCGGCTCTACCAGCCATGCTTTCGAGTCGACAGCTTGAGTTGATGGAATGAGCGGTGCGCCCAGACCTTTCCCCTCGCGCACCATGCCCGGCTTATAGAGTGGCTGCGTGGACATATACCAGAAGCTTCCCACCCCAATCCCGATCACAAGGAGAACTACTCCCAAAATGATGAATAGAATTTTGCGTTTCATATTGTTCCTTTCACAAATTGCTCAATTCGCAGAGGCTCTTTTCAATATTCGTTGCACAAAGAACGTCAATCCCTGCGATGGAATTTTCTTTTGACTAAAATCCCAATCCTTCCACGCCGTCCAAATAGATTCGGGAATGTATCGCCCATCACTGTCCGCTTTGGATTCGACGACTTTCAACATTTGCTTGAAACGCTTGTCCTTCCGTACCCATTCGAAATGACTCACTATATCGAGCACATGCAGGATGTCGTACCAGAATAGTGGCGCTTTCAATTTTCGGAAATCTATGCCCATGAAGAACATGTATGGATGTTGTTCCTTGCTTTCATTCCATAGTGAAAGCAGAGACTCCGCGCCAATCTTTGCGGACTTGCTTTCCCGCAACTCTGGCACGTGCGCCAGTGCTTGCAGCATCACCAGCGTCGCGTACGGGCATGGGTCATCCTTGCGACCGGGTCCACGAAACTTTCCCAATTCCGGTGAGACGGCGCAGGGCCAGCCATTGTCGCGGATGAGACCATTCAAATTCTCGGTTGCCATATGCACGCGCGCATCATCACGCATTCCCATCTGGATCAGGGAAGAAACGATCACGGGCGCATCACACAAAGCCCATGCCCATTCATCCTTTCCGCTCCCGCCGAAATGGGTTGGAATATTTGTGGGCAACTGGAAGGGTCCCTGCTTGGATTGATGCTTCAATACTTTATCCATGATCTTCTTTACAGGTGGATCGTTGATATTCAGTCCCAGGTCTGCGATGAATTCCAACTTGTGAAATGACTGGCTGGCAGATTTATGACTGCTCAGCACTGTCCCGGGCCAATCCGCCAACTCGGTTAGGAGTGCTTTGATCTTTGGGTCTGCCAGCATTGCTTCACGTGCTGTCATCACTTGTGGATCGGTTTCTTTTTGTCCGAGCAACTCGACACGTGTTCGATACTCGACCCAGGAGTCTCCCTGCAAAAGCCATTCGATGGTTTTATTGTTCATGATTTATATTTCCTTGCGGCTGCCTCCAGCCATTCCATGACCATGATGCGCAGTTCCGGCGGTTCCAACACCTCCACAGCGGGACCATATGCCAGCGTTGTGCTCGCCGCCCATTCGAGAGTGGGGGATGGAAATGTCACTTCCACGGAGCCATCTGCTTGTGGTTCGACCGTTTGCCAGTATGACTGATTCCCGGCGAGGAGATTGGCAAATGCTGGTTCAAAGCGCAGACGAGCGATACGCTGTGGTTGAGTCTGCATCTCTTTTTTCAAATAGGTTTGCAAATTGAAATCAGGTAGTGGAGCGAATGTCACATCCGAAAGAGCGATCTCGAAAATGCGGTCCACGCGAAAGGTGCGCACTTCCTTATGCACATGGCAGAATCCGATCACATACCACCAACCCCAGCGATGGACGAGCGCATACGGATCGAGTCCGCGTTGTGCCGGATGTGGAACCTGGCTGGTTTGGTAATTCATATCCACGCTGCGGTGTTCGCGGATGGCGCGGCGTAATTTCTCCAGTGCGGGAGTCAACGCCTTCAAGTCTGCGCGGTTCATGCCGGTGGCGACCAGTGATGCGCGTGCCCATGCCACCTCGCGGATTTGTTCCTCCGGCAGCAGGTTTTCAAGTTTAGCCAGTGCACCACGCGCCGACTCACGATATAACTCGCCCCACATTTCTTCCACGATACCGGTTCCCAAGACAATGGCAACGGCTTCTTCGAGCGTAAAGACCAGCGGCGGCATCTTGTAGCCTCGTACCAGTGAAAAGCCGCCATAGGGTCCGCGCTCCGAGTAGACAGGGATGCCCATTTCATCGAGCATCTCGAAATAGCGATGGACCGTCCGTAAGGAGACGCCAAGCTTCCCAGCCAATTCGGCTGCCTTTTGATTGGGCTGGTTCTGCAGCAGGAAGATCAGTGTGATCAGGCGTGTGGCGGTGTTGGTCATGTGTCAGATCCTTTACAACTATAAACCGCATATATGTCAAATTATGGCATATATGCGGTATGGAATTTTATCCATTCATCATGTCTTTCGATGTATTAACTCACATCATGGAAAACGTCCCGAAGGTTTCTTTATCCTGCCAAAACCTTCGGGACGATTAATCCACATTACCCCGTTTGATCACATCTTTCCCGTATTTTTCCTGCAAAGCATCCAATACCTCTTGCACTTTGCGCGACCTTTCCGAGTCCATGTCCCACAATCCTAGTTGTCGCACCGGTTGACCCAACCCGCTCACGCCCACGCCGATCAACCTCACGGCTTGATTCGGTTTTCTCACCGCTCTCAACAATTCCAGCGCACACTTTGTAATCTCTTCTTCCATGTCGGTGGGGCTGCTCAACGTGGCTTGTCGTGTCAATGTCGTGAAATCGGGCCAGCGAATTTTCAGCTTGATGGTTTTGCCAGCCAGATTATTTTTTCGCAATTGCCGCGCCACCTCTGCCGATTGCTCGCGCACTGTTTTTTCCAACATCTTGTCGTTGCGCACGTCCACCGAAAACGTGACTTCCTGGCTGATGGATTTTGTTTCATGTTCGGTTACGACCAGGCGGTCATCGATGCCCCTGGCATGACGCGAAAGGTCACGACCATTCTCACCGAACAAGCGGATCAACTCATTCTCGGGCCACTTCGCAATATCGCCAATGGTATAGATGCCCAACTCGGTCAATCGCTGGGATGTCTTCGGACCGACGCCCCAAAGCATATCGGCCGGCAGTGGACTTAAGAACTCCGCTTCTTTTCCCACAGGGACAACTGTCACCGCGTTGGGAGGCTCGGTCAACCCCTGGGCTGTGATCCGTTTCAGCGCCAGAGCCTTGCCTACTTCGGTGGCGAGTTTTGCCATCAGCTTGTTCGAGGCGATCCCGATCGAGCAGGGCAGATACAGTTCGTCACGGATGCGAGTCTGAAGTCCGCGTGCGAGGCGTTCAGGGTCGTCGCGAATATCCGATATATCGAGAAAGGCTTCATCGATGGAGATCTGCTCGACCAGTCCCGTCACACTGTGGAGGATATCCATCACCTGGCGTGAGACCTCACCATAGAGGCGGTGACGCGAGGAGACGATGATCAAGCCTGGGCTGAGTCGGAGCGCTTTTCCCATCGGCATGGCGCTTCTGACCCCGCTGCGACGCGCGGCGTACGAGCAGGATGCGACTACGCCGCGTTCATCCGGCTTTCCACCCACCGCAAAGGCTTTGCCGCGCAGTTGCGGGTTTTGGGTCTCCTCGACAGCACAGAAGAAGGCGTCCAGGTCGAGATGCAGGATGGTGCGGGGCATGGTTCCATTATAGTATGCCCGCACCGGGTATAAGTAAAAAGAGTCATCTTTTTGTATTGAACAATCATGGAAGAAAAGTTATACTATATGAGGCGTATAGTCACTAAATGCAATAGCCAGTTGTTTAGTAGTGAATGCCCACTCACCACAAAATAACAGTGGAACTTTTGAAATTATTTGAACGTCGTAAGAACTTGGATGGAGAAGAGGAGAATCTATGAAACTGCGTTCCAGAATACTATCAGTAATGATGCTGTGTGCTTTGGTATTGTCCATGGTGCCGGCAATGGCATTGCCTTCCGGCGCATCTGCCGCCACATGTGATGCCGCACAATTCGTCTCGGATGTGACTGTACCGGATGGCACAAAATATGAACCCGGTACAGCATTCACGAAAACATGGCGTTTGAAGAACATTGGTACCTGCACCTGGTCAAAATCGTACACAATGGTGTATGACTCAGGTGAAAAGATGGGGACAACCCTATCGGTTCCTTTCACGGCGGATGTTCCACCGGGTGGGACGATTGATCTGTCTGTGAGTATGACTGCCCCAACTACCGCCGGTCATTACATTGGTTACTGGAAGTTCAAGAATGCCTCCGGTACGTTGTTCGGCATTGGTATCAACGCCAATAAATCATGGTGGGTCGAGATCAATGTGACGAGTTCAGCGCCCACGGGCAGCGTTGCATTTGACTTTACCACCAGCGCCAAGGATGCCACCTGGTCCAGCGGCGCGGGCGGACTCTCCTTCCCTGGTACCGACGGCGATGCCAAAGGTTTTGCCCTCACCAAGGATAAACCGAAATTCGAGAGTGGCGTGGAATTCTCCAAGCCAGGTTTGCTTTTCGTTCCGCAAAACATCACGAACGGATTCGTCCAGGGACGCTACCCTGCCTTCAAAGTGGAAGGCGGCGACAGCTTCCAGGCAACCATCGGTTGTGAATCAGGTGCGACCACTTGTTATGTGGCGTATCGACTCGATTATGAAGTCAACAGTACCATCAAAACCTTCTGGACCTTCCGCGAAAAATTCGAAGGCTTGACCTACAATGCCAACATTAGCCTTGCTCCATTGGCGGGGCAGGAAGTCAAGTTCATTCTGTATATCTCTGCCTATGGCTCACCTGCCGGCGATCGTGCCCTTTGGGGCAACCCGGTTATCACGCGCAAGGGCATTGTTCCTCCGCCTGTGACCGTCACCCCCGGCGGACCGACCGCCACTCCGAGCAAGACTCCCGCACCCGTCACTGTGACTGTCCCACCTTCCTCCTGTGACAAGGTTCAATTCATCTCTGACGTTAGCATTCCAGATGGCACGACCCTGCAACCTGGTGCGCAATTCACCAAGACCTGGCGCTTGAAGAATGTTGGCACTTGTGCATGGAGCACTTCTTATCAACTCGCCTTCTTCAGCGGCGACCAGATGGGCGCCTCCGCTACTGCTGCCTTCCCCAAGAACGTGGCAGTGGGTGGGACCGTGGATATTTCCATCAATATGACTGCGCCTTCCACAGCCGGTTCCTATCGTGGCTACTGGATGTTCAAGAATGCCAGCGGTGCTCTCTTCGGTATCGGCGCGCAGGGTAACAAACCCTGGTGGGTGGATATCAAGGTTGCCGGAGCCACCGTCACCCCCGGTGGTCCGACCAAGACTCCGACCGTGACCGTTACTCCCGGTGGGCCGACTGCCACCGCTACTTCAACACCGCAATCCACCGCGGGGACAGTACTCAATTTTGCTGATGCCTGTGCAGGTACATGGTACAGCGGCGCAGGTCAACTGACATGCCCGGGAACGGATGCGGATGCCAAAGGCTTCATTCTGAAAGTCAGCACTCCCAAACTGGAGAACGGCGCAACAGATAGCCGCCCCGGTATCATCACCTTCCCGCAAAATATTCAGAACGGATACATCCAGGGTTTCTATCCTCCGTTCAAAGTGCAGAAGGGTGACCGCTTCCAATCCCTGATCGGTTGTGAAGGTGGTGCGACCACGTGTTATGTTGCCTTCCGTCTCGATTACCAAACCGGCACCGATCCCATCAAAACATTCTGGGGTCCGTTCCTGGAAAGATTTGAAGGTAAGAATTATTCTGTGGACGTTGACCTGAGCACACTGGCTGGCAAGGATGTGAAGTTCATTCTCACCGTTCTTGCAGCTGGTTCCGCAACGGGTGACCGCGCCATGTGGATCGCTCCGCGCGTTTATCGCCCGGGCACTGTGACGGTAACAAACACACCTGTCACGCCAACCGCTACGTCACAGCCCAGCGCTTCCACATACCAAAACATAAAGTATGCCTTCAAGTTCACCCTGCCCTCTGGTGGTACGATTGCCAGCCAATCTGACACCTACGGACGCGTCAACATGACGATTGCTTCGGGAACGCTTCTCCTTGAGAAATATCTTGAAGTGACCGTCAAGGAAGGTTTGACCCCCTGCAAAGTTCAGAACATGGAAAGTGTAACGAGTTCTGAAAACGTCACGATCAACAGTATCGCATTCTTGAAAGAGACTGGTGTTGGCGCGGCGGCTGGTAACGTCTACGATTGGACGGGATATTCCACCACCAAGAACAATGCCTGTATCAGCATGGTCTTTGTTCTCCATTCTGCCAACCCTGGCGTATACACCACTCCGCCACCGAACTTTGACAAAGCGGCCGAGTCCGCCGTCTTTACGACGATCATGTCCTCCTTCAACTGGATTCAATAGGACAGATCGCTTCCTTCTACCGAAGAGCCTGGTCCCGTTGACCAGGCTCTTCTCTCACCTATCAGCCCCCTCTCCCAGCGGGAGAGGGCTGGGGTGAGGGAGAATCCATGCCCCTCGACCGTCCCACCCTCCTCCTCGCCGATGATGACCCCACCATCGCAGACAGCCTCGCGCCCTTCCTCGAGCGCGCAGGCTTTCACGTGTTGGTTGTCTCTGATGGCGCCAGCGCGTTGGAGAAGGCACAGTCCCATCACCCCGAATTGATCATCCTGGATGTGCTCATGCCGCGCATGGATGGACGCGAAGTCCTGCGCCGCCTGCGTCGTTCCAATGTGTGGACGCCAACCATCCTGCTTACCCAGGTGGGTGAAGCCTCCGAGCGGGCGCTGGCTCTCGAAGAAGGTGCGGACGATTACCTCAACAAACCGTTCGACCCACATGAATTGCTGGCTCGCATCCGCGCGGTGATACGACGGGCGCGGCCGGGTGAACGGTCCCTCACGGCGGCATGGTTATTGACTGCCAAAGACTTATCGCTGGATCGGCGCGCACGTCGCGCCACGCTGGCGGGCAAAGTGCTCGATATGACTCCCAAGGCACTCTCCGTGCTGGAATATCTCATGACCCATCCCGATGAAGCTGTGACGCGCGAACGCCTGCTGGAAGTCGTCTGGGGCTGGGAATATCCTGCCGGTACGCGCACCGTCGACACACGCATGGCGGAACTCCGCCGCGCCTTGAACGATGACCCGGCAGAACCGCGTTTCATTGAAACGATCCCTGGGGAGGGCTATCGTTTCGTCGCGCAAGTGCATGGGGAAGGATAAACGATTTATGCTCAAGAACAGATGGAGGACACTGCTGGTTTGGGTGCTGTTGCCGTTTGGGGTTGGTTTGTTCCTCTTTGCCATTTTCCAGATATTTTTCCCACTTCTTCCGCCGATCCTCTCCAGCGTGGATTTTGGCATCGCCGCCTTTGTGATCGGCGTGACCCTGCGTGCTCCTGGTGTCTTTGTTTTTATCTTCGGCTTTATTGTCACTATCATTGGTGTCGCGATCTATACCTGGGATCGACGGCGCATGTGGGAAGCTCAATCGTTATATGCGGATTACGTGCAGGACACAGCCCAGAAGCGCCGTCACTTTTTGCGCAGGCTCGATCATGAGATCAAGAATCCGCTGACGGGTATGCGTGCGGCGCTGGTCAATCTCAAAGAGGAGAAAACGGAAGAGGAGCGCCAGCGCGCTGTTGGGAATGCTAATCGTGCAGTGGAACGCCTCACACGCCTGTTGACTGACCTGCGCAAACTCTCCGATTTGGAGGAGCGCACCATCGAACGTTTCCCGGTCAACGTGCCGGAATTGCTTGATGATGTCGTATCGGCTGCGCGTACCATCCCTGCCTATGAGGGGCGCAACATCACGCTGCTCATTCCGAAGATACCCTCGCCGTTCCCGATGGTCACCGGAGATCGCGATCTGCTTGTCCTGGCTGTGTATAACCTCGTCGAGAACGCGCTCAAGTTCACGTCTGCGGAGGATTCGATCGAGGTCCGCGCTTTGGAGGATGGACGGTCCATCCTGATCGAGATCGCCGATTCAGGGGTCGGAATCCCACCGGAAGATATTTCCAAGATTTTTGATGAGCTTTATCGCGGTTCCAATGCGCGCGGCACAGAAGGGAGCGGGTTGGGGCTGGCGCTTGTCAATCGTATAGCTGTGCTGCACGGTGGTGGCGTGGGCGTCCGTTCGAGCCAAACAGAACCGCGTGGAACCGTTTTCACGATACGTTTACCCAGGCGCTAACTTGTCGCGCTGACATCGTGCCCTTTGGGTAGCGGAGCGCCAGCGTAGTCGAAGCGGGTGTAAAGGTGGAATTTACCGATGTTACAAAACTGTGACATCCTTGCGACAAGCCTGTAACAACGGGAATGTATTATATAGGTATGAAGAACATAACAGACACCGAGACCATGCTCATTCGAAAAGCGCAGAGTGGCAATGTGGATGCGTTCAACATGCTGGTGCTGCAATACCAGGATATGATGTACCGCATCTCGTGGCGCATCCTGCACGATGAATTTTCTGCCGACGATGCCACCCAGAACGCCATGATCCAGGCATTTAAAAATATTCAATCGTTCCGTGGCGGTTCGTTCAAGAGTTGGCTGGCGCGCGTGACGGTCAATGCCAGTTACGATGAACTGCGGCGCTGGAAACGGCAGCCCTCCATTTTGTTGGAGCAGTTCAACAACGAAGGCGACGAGATCGAGTCCCCGCTCTGGATGCGGGACCCGGCTACAGGTCCGCAAGAGGCGGTTGAGTCCGTTGAAATGAGTGACGCGATCCAGCACTGTCTGCAAGGATTGGTCCCCGATTATCGGGCGGTCGTTGTGCTGGTGGACATCGAAGGTCTGTCGTATGAAGAAGCGGCGCGCGCGGCACGCATCCCGGTGGGAACGGTCAAGAGTCGCCTGGCGCGTGCACGTATGCAACTCCGTAAATCACTCCGCTCGTTTGAAGGACTTCTCCCGGTGGCATATCAGGTGGACATGCCTGCTTTTGCCCATGCATAATTGATTTTGATTTGAGATCGAACGCGTAGAACTTTTGGTTCTGCGCGTTTTTTGTTTCCATGGCTATAATTTGTGATAACACCGTCCCGAAGGTTTGAATTCAACAACAATTCTGTCACAGGAACCTTCGGGACGTTTTTATTACAAGGAGAATTTCATGAAACGCTGGCAAGGTTCCTGTATCGGTGCATTTCTTGTTTTATTGATCGGTGGCGCATCCTTGTTTTTCATTGTCCCTGTTGGTGGCGCCATGCTCATTGGAATGCCGCCTGTATTTGACAAATTGACGGGATGGGCAGTTTGCCCGGGAGCGGTGTCCATCACGCAGGATGAATATAATTCCGGTCCGGTCACTACAAGTCCTACTGGTGGGTATGGACACCAGGAGGAATGGGCTTGCACGTTCCAGGACGGTACTCAGAAGATCGTATCCAATGAGGAGATCGCTCTAAAAGGGATGGGTGCTTCCTTTGCCGCTACCGGAATATGCAGCGGAGTTGGTCTCCTGTTCTTGATGATCCTCGCCGCGATTATTGGAGCAAGATTGGTAAAGCCAAAGACAGCCTGAGTAAAGGACTCGTTGCACCCGTATAAAATACCCGCAGAAAATGTGTTGTCTCTGGTTGGTTTGCTTTATAATGCCCACGGTCACAAATTGCGCTTTCCCACTTCTGAAAAAGCGCAATTTGTGACCGCTCTGGGTATAGAATAAAAGGTGGAGAACAACATGCAGGCATTCATCAAACAGCCACAACGTATTCCACTACTTCTCAAACTCGGTATTTGGTTTTCGGAGAAGATCACCGGCAGGACCATGCTCCCTGCAAGGATATTGGCATGGTACCCGAAAGCTGCCATCGGCTCCGGTGTGATGGAATCCCTGGTAGCGCACGAAGACGGCCAGATGACCCAGAGGATGCTTAAACTCATCCGCATGGCGGCATCGTACGCCGCGGCATGTCCATTTTGTGTGGATATGAATTCATATGAACATCGCCAGGCAGGGATCACAGATGAAGAAGCAGACGCCCTGCGAGGCGATATTGAGAAAGTGGAAAGTTTTTCGGAAAGAGAAAAACTGGCGATCACATATGCACGGGTTATCTCTCAAACGCCATTGATGTTCCACCCGGACCTTGTTGAACGTGTGAAATCCGCATTTACCGAACGCGAGTTTGTGATCCTCGCCAGCACTGCCGCACAAGTCAATTATTGGGCGCGGCTGATACAGGCATTGGGAATCCCACCCGCAGGGTTTGGAGAATGATCATCTCGTATCGTCCCGAAGGTTGCCGGTTGACAATCAAACCAGCGAACGAAACCTTCGGGACGTTTCTGTCTATCTATCCATTCAATATTTTGAACAAGATCTCCATGTGCTTCGCCGCTCTCTGAACAGGCATGAGCGGTTCTGCTTTCCCATCGAGGCAATCCAAAAAGTGGATGGTGATGGCCTGACTATCATCCAGCGCGCCGGTCGCATCCACGGTGAATGTTTCCTTGCGCGGTTCACCATTTTCGGTGTAGAAGAATTCGACTTCATTTGAATCCCAACTAAAGTGATGGAATCGCAAACCGCCTTTCGTCCCGTAGAGACGTGTCTCGTTGGGAGTCTCCGCATGGACGCCTCCGCCATTCTCGTAGTAATACGTGAGTCCGGTGTCAAACTCCATCCATGCCGCGCCGTGTTGTTCCACATCGCTGAACGCCACATGTGTACTCATATCACGCAGATCGTTGCGCGTAAAACGCTGCAAAGACTTCAATTGTGGTACGTCATTCAACAGACCAAGATGGAAGGACAAATCATACACGCCTCGGTCCGCAAACGGCCCTCCGCCAGCGAGCTTCTTATTCATTGCCCATGCACCGTTCGGGTTGTATTCGATGAACGTGCCGCGTGAGAGAGTGTTATGGTGGATGTGATAGACCTCGCCGAGTTTTCCATCGTCGATCATGGACTTGATGAACTGGAATTTGCGCGTCAAGCGCGTGTGACGGGCGGACGCTTCGAGCACAATTCGGTCTGGTGCCGCTTCGACGGCTTTGACGATCCTTGCCAGGCTTTCCCTTGATTCTGCGATCGGCTTCTCGAGCAGGATATGCTTTCCAGCCGCGAGCGCCGCTTCCAGTTGCTCCGCGTGCAGGAAAGGCGGTGTGGCAATGACCACTGCCTCCACGGCGGGGTCAGCCAGCACGTCGCGATAATCCGTTGACCATTTCTCCACGCCGAATTCCTGCGCCGCAGATTTGGTCGTCCCTTCGCTGGCGCTGTTCACCCACAGGATATTCGCGCGTTCATCCTGCTTAAAGTAGTGCATCAAGATCTTGCCGTACATCCCTGCACCGATAATTCCCAGATTGTATTTTTTCATTTCTACTCCATTGAATATGATCTATTTTGCACTTTGTGTACAACGGAACCCTCGATTGAGTCCCGCCGAATTAGGCTGATGACTATACCGAATGTACACCGCGATCTCCCTTTGATTCTCAACGTACGAGCCGCCGCGCAGAGATCGTTTTTTGCCGGTCTCGGGTCCTGTAGGGTTGGC
>Ga0210377_10002725_pt1 | contig 15344 bp, 12 predicted proteins | sample PLM4_65_b1redo_FD_155480 | JGI IMG/M metagenome (GOLD analysis project Ga0210377, IMG submission 155480) | Groundwater sediment microbial communities from an aquifer in East River, Colorado, USA - PLM4_65_b1 redo | ecosystem: Environmental > Terrestrial > Soil > Riparian zone | place: USA: East... | reverse complement strand
GATCTGGGACCCGAATCCGACCGATATCTTCGCGCCGTACAACACGCGGGTGAGCTGCCCGTAACCGTTCGACGACCCCTCCCGCGATCGAACGCGAGGGCCGTCAAGGCCCTCGCGTTCGGTTGTCGCCTCTGCGTTCGGCCGGATCAGTGGGCGGCGATCGCGCCTTGTCGTGGAGTCGCTGGCTCGGCGGCGGGGTGGGCGACCGATGCGACCCACGTCGCGATCTCGGTGCGTCGAGCCACGCCGAGCTTGGCCAGGATGTGCTCGACGTGCGCGCTGGCCGTCTTCGGTGCGATCGCCAGCTCGCCGGCGATTTCCGCGTTCGTCCGGCCATCGGCGATCAGCCGCGCCACTTCGAATTCGCGGGTGGTCAGCGGGCGCCACGGTTCGTCGAAGGATCCGTGTCGGCTGGCGATCGCCGCCAGCTCTGCCACGCGGGCGGAGAGCGGATGGCTCTCCAGCCGCTCGGCGGTGGCGCGGGCCGTCGCGACGAGCGACGAAGCTTCGGCGTACCGGCTCGATCGCAGCATGCAGCCCGCCAGGTCGAGGCGAGCCCATGTCGCTTCCCACACCCGGCCGCGCTCGTCCCATCCGGTGACCGCCGCCTGGAGGGCATCGCGCGCGACCCCGGTGGAGCCCGACGCGAGCCGCACGAGGCCGATGGCATGATCGAGCGCCGGTTGGGCGACCGCCGGCCACGGCCCGAGATACGCGGACAGCTTCCGGACCCAGCGTCCGGCCGCTTCAGGGCGTCCGGCGGCCAGCAACGCTCGCACCCCGGTCACCGCGAACGGCACGAGCAGGGCACGCTCACCGCGTCCGGCCGCCAGCTCATAGGCCGCCTCGCTGGCATGGATCGCGTCGACCGGGTGGTCGTCGAGGAGATCGGTCTCGGCCAGACCCCAGAGGGCCGGCAGGATCAGCTCGAGGTTTCCGCTCGTGTCGCCGGCGGTCCTGGCCCGGTCGAGGAGCTCCCTCGCCTCGGCCAGGCGGCCGCGCCCGAATTCCACGTAGCCGACGACGATCTCGGCGCCGATCGCGCCGCGACTGCAGCCTTTGTCGACCAGCTCCTGCCCGCCACTCAGGAAGGCATCGTCCCAGCGGCCGTCCGCCCACGCGATGAGTGCCCCGGTCGCGCGCATGACATGGCGGCAATGGGACTGCTCGATGGAGTCGGCATAGCGAACGCCGCGCTTGATCGAATCCTCTGCAAACCGGTAGCGCATGACCCGGACGGCCGTGGTCGCCGCGTCGCGATAGGCGGTCACCGCCGGATCCTCGAACCCCGCCTGCTGTGACGCGGCCGCGATGGCCACGATCCGGTCCAGCCCGCCGTCGATGTCGCCGCTCACGACGTCGATCATGCCCTCGACGGCCCCCGCACCGGCGATCATGAGGCGGTCGTCCGTCCGGCGAGCCAGCTCCCGGGCCGCCTCGACCGATCGACGCGCCGCGTCGATGTCCATCCCGTCCAGCTCGACCTGAGCTCGCTCGATCAGCAACAATCCGCGGACCTCGTCGCGCTCAGGGCTTGGCGGGAGCGGCTCGAGTTCCTGCAGCGCTTTGGCGATCAGCGCCGCTCGCGCCTCGAGTGGACGACACTCACGCCGGGCGACCGCGGTGAGGGTGCACAGCTGCTCGGCCGCCTTGAGCGAACGTCCGGCCTCGAGGAACAGGTCGCGTGCCCTGGTGACGGCTGGTTCGACCTGATCGTGGAGGTCGATCGCGGCCGCCTCCATGCCGAAGGCTTCGAGGATGGTGGCGTGTTCGACGATCTCGAGGTCGTCCGGCAGGTTCGCGATGGCTCGCCGATACAGCTCGAAGGCCTCACGGTGCGACGACAGACGGGCCGCGTCACGGGCGCCGGCAAGCGCCGCGCGGTACGCCTGCGCGCGCAGGCCGGCTCGCTCGAAGTGGACCGACGCGTGGATCTCCGTGGCGCCTTCGAGCCGAGCGCCGAACTCGCCGGCACGCGCGTGCAGGCGTCGCAGGCTTCCCGGCCGCACCGTGCGATAGAGGGCGTCCCTGAGGAGTTGGTGGCGGTAGTCGTAGAACCCGGCATCCGGCGTGCTGAACGGGTACAGGAACGCGTGGTCGACGAGCTCCTGCAGCGGTGCCTCGAGGGCGTCGAGCGGCAGGTCCATGATCCCGGCGAGCACATCGGGGCTGAAGCACCGACCGATGACGGCGCCGGCCTGGGCAACGGCCTGCCCGTCCGGGGAGAGGTTCTCGAACCGCGCGATCACGGCGTCCTCGATCGTCGCCGGTACGGTCGCTTCGCGGATCGACCGACCATCGCCCCGTGCTTCGTCGCTGAGCGCGCCGAGCAGCTCCTCGATATGGAGCGGCAGGCCATCCGTGCGTTCGTACACGGCGGCGACGACGTCGCGCGGCGCCGGCAGTCCGGATGCCAGGATGAGCGTGGTCATCAGCGCCGTCTGTTCGAGCGTGAGAGGGGCAAGCCGCGCTTCCTCGGCCATGCGCTGCGTCAGCAGCCGGGCGCGCCACTCCTTGAGCAGGGACCCATTCGGCAGCTCGTCCGTCCGATATGCGCCGACGATCATCACCGGCCGGTCCTGGATCCGCCGGGCCAGCTCGGCCACGATCTCGAGACTCAGCTCGTCGGCCCACTGGAGGTCCTCGAAGGCGAGGATCGTCGGAGCGTCGAGCGAGTCGACGATCAGGTCGACGACCCGGAGGACGAGCTTCCGCCTGGATCGAGCTTCGTCGCCATCCGCATCCTGGGTCAGGGCCAGCAGGTCGTTGCCGAGTCGCTCGAACGGCGGCCCCTTCGTCATGGTCCGCGCGAGCTCGAGGATCAGCGCCGCAGGGACGGCCTGATCCTGCGGAGCGAGGTCCCCTTTCACCCAGGCGATCCCGCCGGCCTCGGCCTTTCGAAGCCAAGCCCCCAACAATCGGGTCTTGCCGACACCGGCCGGACCGGCCAGCAGGAGGAACTGGCCACGATTGGCGCGGGCGTCCGCGAGGCGCCGGTCGGCCAGGTCGAGCAGGTCGTCACGTCCGACCAGCAGCGGGCATTGGAGCGGCGTGACACGGTGCATGTGCGGAGTGTACGAACGCACGTCCAGCGGTCATCGGTCGAACGACCGATGGACCCGGCATCGCGCCGCTACCATCTGGCTCGATCGGAGGCATCATGACCCACCCAGTCCGTTGGGGGCTGCTCGGCACCGGCGACATCAACCGCAAGCTCCTGCGCGGCGCCCGCCAGTCGGCCGAGGTCGAGGTGGTGGCGGTGGCGAGCCGTGACCCGGAGCGCGCCGCCGCGTTCGCCGCCGAGCACGAGATCCCGCGGACCTTCGGCTCGTACGAGGCGATGCTCGACGATCCGGGCGTGGACGCCGTCTACATCAGCCTGCCCAACGCGCTCCACCATCCATGGACGTTGACCGCACTGGCGGCCGGCAAGCACGTCCTGTGCGAGAAGCCGTATACCCGGCGGCCGGACGAGGTGGACGTCGCGTTCGATGCCGCCGAGCGCGCCGGCCTCGTCCTGATGGAAGCGTTCATGTGGCGGCACACCCGGCAGACGGCGCGCCTGATCGAGCTCCTGCCGCGGATCGGGCGGCTGCACACCATCCGGTCGACCTTCTCGTTCGCGCTCGACAACCTCGCCAACATCCGCCTGAGCGCGGACCTCGACGGCGGTTCGCTGATGGACGTGGGCTGCTACTGCGTGAGCGCCTCGCGGCTGCTGGCCGGGGAGGAGCCGAGCGCCGTGTTCGGGACGCAGGAGGTCGGCCCATCGGGCGTCGACCTCCGGTTCAGCGGGCTGCTGCGGTTCCCCGGTGGGACGGTGGCCGAGTTCACGTCGGGCTTCACCACCGACCACGAGAGCCTCGAGGCCATCGGGACGACCGGCAGCTTCCGTGTCCTCGATCCGTGGCACAACCAGACCGGCCTGATCACCCTCGATGGCGAGGAGATCCGGCTCGATCCCGGCAACCCCTACCAGCTCGAGCTCGAGAACATGGCCGCCGCGATCCGCGGTGAGGCGGAGCCGCTGCTGGGTCGCGACGACGCCCTTGGCCAGGCCCGCACGATCGCCGCGCTGTACGAGTCGGCGGACCAGGGAGCGGTTGTCAGCCTCTGACCGGCGGCATCCGGGCTCGCCCGTCGCGCTACCATCGCGCTAGCGATCGGAGGCCCCAATGCTCACGCCCGACAGGATCCGCCAGGCGCCCAAGGCGCTGCTCCATGACCATCTCGACGGCGGGCTGCGACCCGCCACGATCATCGACCTTGCCGGCGAGTACGGCTACGACGGGCTGCCGACGCGCGATCCGGACGAGCTGGCGGCCTGGATGCGTCGCGGTGCGGACCGCAAGTCGCTCGAGCTCTACCTGGAGACATTCGCCCACACGGTCGGCGTCCTCCAGGAGCGCGACGCGATCATCCGGGTGGCCGCCGAGTGCGCCGAGGACTTGGCGGCGGACGGCGTCGTCTACGCCGAGGTCCGCTACGCCCCGGAGCTGTCGACCGAACGCGGGCTGACCCTCGACGAGGTCGTCGACGCCAACCTCGAGGGCTTCATGCTGGGCTCGCGGCGGGCGGCCGACGCCGGTCGCGAGATCGTCATGAAGATGCTGGTCACGGCCATGCGCCAGGCGGCCCGCTCGGTCGAAGTCGCCGAATGCGCGGTTCGCTGGCGTGACGCGGGCGTGGTCGGGTTCGATGTCGCGGGTCCCGAGAAGGGCTACCCGCCGACCCGCTATCTTGACGCGTTCGAGTACATCCGGCGGGCCAACTTCCACATCACGATCCACGCCGGCGAATCGTTCGGGCTGCCCTCGATCTGGGAGGCGCTCCAGTTCGCCGGCGCCGAGCGGCTCGGGCACGGCGTCCGGATCGTCGACGACATCACGACATTGCCGGACGGTTCGATCGAGCTCGGCCGGCTGGCCGCGTTCGTCCGCGATCGGCGCATCCCGCTCGAGATGTGCCCGACCTCCAACGTCCACACCGGTGCCGCGGCGTCGGTCGCGGAGCACCCGATCGACCTGCTCCGGCGACTTCGCTACCGGGTGACGGTCAACACCGACAACCGGTTGATGAGCGGGGTGACCCTGTCGAGCGAGTTCACGGCGCTCGACGAGGCGTTCGGGATCGGCCTGGGCGAGATGGAGTGGCTCACGATCAACGCGCTCAAAAGCGCGTTCGCGCCATTCGACGAGCGGCTCCGGCTGATCAACGAGGTGGTCAAGCCGGGCTACGCCCACATCCGCGCGGAGCAGACACGGGTCGTCGGCTAGGTCTACAGCCGGGTCGCGCAAGGCGACGCCCACGCAAAAGCGATGCGCACGAAGTCGCTAGGACGGTAAGGTATCCCGCATGATGCAGCTCGACTGCATCACCTCGTCGATCGGCCTCCGATCCGCGTTCGGCTCCGATCCGCGTTCGGCTGCGAACCTTCCTGACCACCCGCCATGATGCAGTCGACGTGCATCATCGAGGGAAGGTGTCCGCCGGCGGCCCGGCGACGGGTCAGCGACGGGCCGCAGGCAGTGCGACCACGAAGCGGCTGCCGCCGAAGCCGTTCGGCTCGAGGTAGATTCGCCCGCCCATGGCGTCCATCAGCCGGCGCGCGGCAAACAACCCGATCCCCGAGCCCCGGCTCCGGCCGCGGCCTTCGATCCGGACGAACGGTTCGAAGACGCTCTCCCAATCCTCGATCGGAACGCCCGGCCCGTCGTCGGTCACGTAGACCTGGATCTCGTCGCCCAGCCGCCACGCTCCGATGCTCACGCCGTCCGCGGTCGGCGCGTACTTGGATTCGTTCTCGAGCAGCTGCTCGAGCACCTGCCGGAATCGGACCTCGTCGCCAATGGCAATCAGCGTCTCGGCGGGGCGCTCCCAGCGGATCGGGCGGGGCCGCAGGAGGAGGCGCAGGGTCTCGACCGTCTCCTCGACTGAGGCCACGGCATCGAACGGCGCCCGCGACAGCCCGGTCAGACCCTCGCCGCGAACCGAGGCCAGGATCGAATCGACGAGCCGATCGAGCCGCGCCAGCTGGTCCGCCGCCGCGTCGCGCCAATCGCCAACGGCCGCGCCTGCGTTCGGGCCACCGGCGGCGGCGTCGGCGAGCAGGTCGACGTAGACCCGGACCACCGACAGCGGCGTCCGGAGCTCGTGGGTGACGACCGACAGGAGCTCGGCGCGCGCCGCGTCGAGCGCGGTCAGCTGCTCGAGGCGCGCCTCGACCTCCGCGGTCAGGCGGCCCTTCTCGACGATGCCCGCGAGCAGCGCGGCGATCGTCTGGAGGAAGGCGATCTCGTCGGGTCGGAAGCGGCGCCGGTCTGTGGCCTGGACGTTGAGCACGCCAACGACCTTGTCGTGCCAGACCAGCGGCACCGACAGCATCGCGTGGAGCCCTTCGATGTCGAAGCCGCGCACCCACGAGAAGCGCTGGTCCCGGGTCACGTCCTCGACGGCGATCGGCTCGCGGGCGGCGGCGACCCGGCCGGTGATCCCCTCGCCGAGGGCGAGGCTGATCCGGCCGACCTGCGTGCGGTCGAGACCGTTGGTGGCCGCCAGCGTCAACCGGGTCCGGTCGCGCTCGGCCAGGTAGAACGAGCAGACCTGGACCGCCATCGCCGCCGTCGTCCGATCGACGATCGTGCGCATCAGCTCGTCCCAGTCGCGGGCGAGCGTGGCGAGCTGGGCGATCTCGTGCAGGAACGCCAGCTCGCGAAGCCGCCGCTCGGCGGGGCTCGGGTCAGAGGCGATCTCCATGGCTTCGATCATCGCCGATCCGGTTCCCGAACGGCGGAGCCGGTCAGACGGCGGCCGGCTCCGGATCGGTCACCGTGGTCGGCAGGTCGACCAGCAGTGGATCAGTCCACGTCCAGGCCGCACCGTGGTGCTTGCCGACGGCGCCGTGACGGGCGGCCTCCACCCGGAGCGGCAGCCCGAAGATCTCGATGAACCCGACCGCCGAGGCGTGATCGAAGGCGTCGCCTTCGTCGTACGTCGCGAGCGACTTGTCGTACAGCGAGAGCGGCGAGCGCCGACCCACGACCACGGCGCTGCCGTGATCGAGCCGGACCCGGACCTCGCCCGACACGACCCGCTGCGACGACGCCACGTAGGCGCGGAGGTCGCGTGACAGGGCGCTGAACCAGAGACCGTCGTAGACCAGGCGGGCCAGCTCGTCGGCGACCAGGCGGTCGAACCGGAGCGTGTCGCGCGACAGGGTCAGGCTCTCGAGCGCGCGGTGCGCGGCGTGGAGGATGGTCGCGGCCGGCGTCTCGTAGATTTCGCGGCTCTTGATCCCGACGAGCCGGTCCTCGACGTGGTCGACGCGACCGACGCCGTGCGCGCCACCGAGCGCGTGCAGGCGCTCCACGAGCTCGACCGGCGGTAGGCGATCCCCGTCGAGGGCCACCGGGACGCCACCTTCGAACTCGATCAGGACTTCGACCGGCGGCGGGGCATCGGCGGGAGCCACCGTCCATTCGTAGGCGTCCGCCGGTGGCGTGACCCACGGGTCCTCTAGCACGCCCGTCTCGCACGAGCGGCCCCACAGGTTGACGTCGATCGAGTAAGGCGACGCCTTGGTGATCGGGATCTCGATCCCGCGCTCGGCGGCGTAGTCGATCTCCTGATCGCGGGTCAGCCCCATCCCGACGCGCATCGGGGCGACGACCTCGAGCCCGGGATCGAGGGCGTGCGTGGCGACATCGAAGCGGACCTGGTCGTTGCCCTTGCCGGTGCAGCCGTGGGCGACGGCGTCGGCGCCCTCGCGGTTGGCCACCTCGACCAGGAGCTGCGCGATCAGCGGACGGGCGAGCGCGGTGGCCAGCGGATAGGCGCCCTGGTAGAGCGCGTTGGCCTGGAGGTGCGGCCAGACGAAGTCGGTTACGAAGCGCTCGCGCGCGTCGACCACGTAGGCCCGCGACGCGCCGGCGGAGATCGCCCGGGCCTCGACGCCGGCACGGAGCGAGCCGCCGCCCAGGTCGACGGTCAGGGTCACGACCTCGGCCCCGAACTGCTCCCGCAGCCAGGCCACCGCGACCGATGTGTCGAGTCCACCGGAGTAGGCGAGTACGACCTTCTTCACGAGTTCCTGTGCCTCCGAAATCAGCGCCGGGTTGGGGTGTGGGTGGAACCGTTGCCGGAGTCGTCGGCGTCGGGCGGGCCGAGGGTGGACAGGCGCTCGAACCGCTCGAGCCAGCGCTCGAGACGAGCCTCGTCGGCGAACAGGACGAGGAGGGTGTTGTCGCCGGCCAGCGTACCTTCCTGCTCGCGCAGGGTCGACTCGTCGATCGCCTGGGCGATGACGCTGGCCGTGCCGGGGGTCCCGGTCAGCACCAGGGTCAGGCCGCTCCGCCCGACCCGGACCGGGATATCGGCCAGGATCCGGCGAAGGCGGGCGTCGGACGGGGTTGCGGGGCCGGCCGGCTCGTCCGGGACGACGTAGACGTGGCCCTCCGCCCGCGCCACCTTGTGCAGCCCGAGCTCGGTGATGTCTCGCGAGACGGTCGCCTGGGTGACGTCGAAGCCCTGGCGGTTGAGGGCGTCGACCACCTCGCGCTGGCTGCTCACGGCCTGCTCGAGGACGAGCTGGCGGATCGCCCGCTGGCGGAGTCGCTTGAGCTCGTGGCCTCCGTTCGCGGCTCTCGGCGCCCCGATCACGCGACGCCCGCCGGGGCCCGACGGCTGGCCATGATCCGGGTGCCGAACCCCGGATCGGTGAGCGCGCGCTCCAGGGCGTTCGGCGCCGACGAGTCGGCGATGATGGCCTCGGCGCCGTCCCAGCCCAGCGCGGCCAGCGCGGCGCGCACCTTGGGGACCATGCCGCCGGCGATGACGCCGGATGCGATGAGCTCCTCGGCCTCGCCGGCCGTCAGCGCGTCGAGTCGTGCGCCCGAGGCGTCGCGCACGCCGTCCACGTCGGTCAGGAGGACCAGCTGTCGGGCACCCAGCCCGGCGGCGATGCCGGCCGCGGCGTCGTCGGCGTTGACGTTGCAGACGATCCCGTCGGCGTCGCGGGCGAGGGGCGCGACGACCGGAACCTGCCCGCCGACGAGGATCGCATCGAGGAGGTCACGGCGCAGCCCCACGACGCTCGCGACGAGCCCGAGGTGGGGGATCCGTTCGGCGATGAGGAGGCCACCGTCCACGCCTGACAGCCCGACGGCATCGACGCCGAGGTCGCGCAGACCCGACACCAGCTCGCTGTTGACGACGCCACGCAGGACGGCGGCCGCGACCTCGAGCGATTGGGCGTCGGTCACCCGCAGGCCGCCCTCGAACCGGCTCGGGACGCCGAGCCGCTCGAGCCACTCGGTGATCCGCTTGCCGCCACCGTGGATCAGGACCACCGGCCGGCGTCGCGCGATCGAGGCGATCTCGTCGAGGACCTGCCGCTGATCGGCGATGGTCGTGCCGCCGAGCTTGACGACGAGGATCTCGCTCATGTGGTGTACTCAGAGTTCTCGATCACGTAGGTCTCGGTGAGATCGCAGCCGAAGGCCTCGCCGGTGCCGTCGCCGAGACCGATGTCGAGCGCGAACACGACTTCGGGGGCGTCCATCGCGGCCCGCGCCGCCGCGCGGTCGAAGGCGACCGGGCCGCCCTGCGACCCGTCGAACACGAGGTGATCGGCGACCCAGATCCGGAGACGGGTCGGATCGAGCGCCGCCGGCGACCCGGCCCGGGCGCCCGCTTCGTCCGCCGCGATGCCGGCCGCCTCGAGCACCGGCGCGCTGGCCAGGCGCGCGTTTCCGGCGGCCCCCGCGATCCGGCCCCAGTTCGGATCGCGACCGTGGGCGGCCGCCTTGACCAGGCTCGACGAGATCACGGCACGCGCAACGGCGCGGGCCTCCGCATCGTCGCGGGCGCCGGTGACGACGGTCGTGATCAGCGTCGAGGCACCTTCGCCGTCGGCCGCCTGCTGGCGGGCGAGATCGCGGGCGACCGCTTCGATCGCCGAGCCGAGGACCGCCGCGGCCGGCGTGCCGGGTTGGACCGTGGCCGCGCCGGCGGCACCCGACGCCAGGACGAAGACCGTGTCGTTGGTGCTGGTGTCCCCGTCGACCGACAGCTGGTTCCAGGTCCGGGCGGCGGCCAGGCGGAGCAGCCCCCACAGGGTCTCGGGCGCGGCCGTCGCGTCGGTCAGGATCACCGACAGCATGGTCGCCATCTGCGGATGGATCATCCCGACGCCCTTGGCGATGCCGCTGACCGTCACCTCGACCGTGCGGCCGTCGGCGGCAGGAAGCGACGCGGTGGTCGTGGCGGTCTTGACAACCGAATCGGTCGTGCACAGGGCGACCGCGACCGCCTGCAACCCGGCGTCGTCCTCCGACAGGCTCGGGATCAGCGCAGCCAGACCGGCGGCTACCCGGTCGAGCGGCAGTCGGGTGCCGATGATCCCGGTCGAGAGGTGGAGCGTCCGCTCGAGGGAGGCGCCGGTGGCGCGTGCCAGCAGCCGGGCGATCTCGAGCTGGTCCGCGTCGCCGGCCGGACCGGTCGCGGCGTTGGCGCTGCCGCTGGTCGAGATGATCGCCTCGGCCAGGCCGAAGCCGCCGCGTGGGTCACCGGACGTGGCCGAGAGGTGCCCGCGCGACCGGCGGACCGGCGCCGCGGCGAACGTGTTCGGGGTGAACACGGCCGCGGCCGATGCCGGACCCCGCGTCGTCACGATGACGCCGAGGTCCGGGCGGCCCGAGGCCTTGATCCCGGCCGCCAGCCCACCGGCCCGGAAGCCGGCAGGCAGGGCGGCATGTCGCTCGACCGGTGGGAGGTCCGGCGAGGACGTCGGGATGGGGACGTTCACAAAGGTGGTCATGGCGCGAGCGGGAGTTGCTCCAGCCCGGCCGTCTCGGGCAGGCCGTGGACGAGGTTGAAGGCCTGGACGGCCTGCCCGGCGGCACCCTTGACCAGGTTGTCCTCGACCCCGATCGCGAGGATCCGCCCGGTCCGCTCGTCGAGCCGGACGTGGACCAGCACCTGGTTGCTGCCGGTCACCTGCCTGGTCGCGGGCGGGGTCGGGACGACGGTCACGAACGGCTCGCCGGCATAGGCGGCGGCGTACAGCTCGTCGAGCTCGGCCTGGCGGATCGGCCGCGTCGGGCGGACGTGGCAGGCCGACAGGATGCCGCGGGTCATCGGGATCAGGTGGGGCAGGAAGTCGACCGCGACGATCCCCGGGTTCGCGCCCGGGTCGAGCCCCTCACGGATGGTGATCGTGGCCAGCTCCTGCTCGATCTCTGCGACGTGCCGGTGGCCGCCGAGGCCGTACGCCTTGACGCTCTCGTTGACCTCGCCGAACTGGAGCTCGGGCCTGGCCTCGCGGCCCGCACCGGAGACGCCGCTCTTGGCGTCCACCACGAGATCGCCGATCAGTCCGGCGCGGGCGAGTGGAGCGAGCGCCAGCAACGTCGCGGTCGGGTAGCAGCCGGGCGCTCCGACGATCGCTACCGGCGCGTCCACGAGGGCCGACAGCTCGGCGCGGTGGAGCTCGGGGAGGCCGTACACGGCGAGCTCCAGGAGGTCCGGGCGGGGGTGCTCGAAGCCGTACCAGCGCGGGTAGTCGGTCGGGTCGGTCAGGCGGAAGTCGGGACCCTGGTCGATGATCGCAGTACCCGCCGCGGCCAGGTCCGGCACGAGCGCGGCCGCCGCGCCGTGCGGCAGCGCCATGAAGACCGCGTCCGCCAGGGGCAGCTCGGCATGGACGGTCAGGCCGGTCGAAGCGAGATGCGGATGGATGCCGGCGATCGGCTCGTGATCGCGGCCACGGCCCGACAGCCCGACGAGCTCCACGTTCGGGTGTCGTGCGAGGATCCGGATCAGCTCGGCCCCGACGTATCCGGTCGCGCCGATGATCCCGACCCGGATCCGGCGTGGGCGGCCGGCCGGAGCCACGCCTCGCTCCGAGCGCGGGAGCAGGCCAGGTCGCAGATCGGTTGCGTGAATCGGCTGGGTCGCGGTCATGACGGTATGACCATACAGTCCGGATGCATAGTCATGCAACCCGGCCGCAACGCAACCCGGCGTGGCGCACCGATTACCGACTAGATTGGTCGGACTTCTATGGTATGCTCCGCCGCCTAGCGTCCCAAGCTCGCAGGAAGGGTCCTCGATGCCCAGTGCCGTCCCCACTGACGCCGCGTCGCGCCTGCCGTCGGCGCGCATGATCGACCCGCGCGGGCACCGCTTCGGGGCCGGCCTGTCGGCCGGGCTCCTGGTCGTGGCCTACGCGGTCCAGGCCCCGATCCTGGTCGCCGTCGCCCTGGCGTCGATCGGGGTGAGCGCCGCGTTCGGTCTTCGCTGGTCGATCTACGGCGCGATCTGGCGTCGGATCGCACGGACCCTCGCCCTGAAGCCGACCACGCCGGAGCACGAGTACCCGCCGCGGTTTGCCCAGACCCTGGGCAGCGTCGCGCTGATCGGCGCCCTGCTGGCCTTCGCCCTTGGAACCCCGACCGCCGGCTGGCTGCTCGCCTTCGCCGTCGCGGGCCTGCAGACACTGCTCGCGGTAACCGGCTACTGCCTGGGCTGCCGGCTCTACTTCCTGCGCTGGTGGGTTCCGGACCTCGTCACCCGGATCTGGACGCGGGGCGCGGTGCGCATCTCGCCGGTGCCGTTGAGCCAGGAGCCGATCCGCTACCGCTGAAATGAAGACCAGCCACTGCTGATCTTCATTCCGGCTCGGCGAGGACGTCCGGCCGCGCGTACGGTCCCGTCGCGATCACCTCGCCCTCGGCGTCATACGGCGTCGCGCCCGAGGAGTGGATCCGGTAGCGGTGGTGGACGACGGTCGCCCCCGCCGAGATCATCGCGCTGACCGGGCAGTACTTGGTCGCCGACAGCTCGATCGAGCGGCGGATGGCCGCTTCGGCGATATCCCGCCCGGTCACCTCGTGGACCACCTCGATCTCGGTGAACACCTGGGGGTACTCCGAGCGCTGGTCGCCGCGGACGTGGATCCGGTAGCTCTCGATCGCCTGGCGCTTCTTCGTCGCGATCGAGATCACGTCCATCGCGCTGCACGATCCGAGCGCGACCAGCACGGTCTCCACCGGGCTGAGGAACCCGCGCTGGGCCTCGCCGAAGTCGATCAGCCGGCCGGTCCCGGTGGTCGATCGGAAGTTGAGGCCGCCGACATGCTCGATGACGGCGGTCCGGATCGTGCTCATCGAGGCTCCGCCGCGACGGGTTCGTGGTGCTCCGCGAGGAACTGCTCGCGGTAGAGGCGCGCGTACAGGCCGCCGTGGGCGATCAGCTCGCGGTGGGTGCCGCGTTCGACGATCCGGCCGCGGTCATAGACCAGGATCCGGTCGGCGCGCAGGATCGTCGACAGCCGGTGCGCGATCGCGATGGTCGTCCGACCCTCCATCAGCCGTTCGAAGGCGGCCTGGATCAACCGCTCCGAGACGGTATCGAGGGCCGAGGTGGCCTCATCGAGGATCAGGATCCGCGGGTCCTTGAGGAGGACCCGGGCGATCGCAATTCGCTGCTTCTCGCCGCCCGAGAGCTTGTAGCCGCGCTCGCCGACGATCGTGTCCATGCCCTGGGGCAGCTCGCCGATCCGGTCCCAGATCGCCGCCGCGCGGGTGGCCGCCTCGAGCTCGCCGTCGGTCGCCTCCGGGCGGGCATAGAGCAGGTTGGTCCGCACCGAGGTATGGAACAGGTAGGTCTCCTGTGTCACCACGCCGACGATCTCGCCGAGTGACGCGAGCCTGATCCGGCGGACGTCGACGTCGTCGATCTCGACGGCGCCGGAATCGACGTCGTAGAGGCGCGGGATGAGGTAGGTGGTGGTCGTCTTGCCCGAGCCGGACGGGCCGACGAGCGCGACCAGCTCGCCGGGCTCCGCCTCGAATGCGATCCGGTCCAGGCCGAAGCCCGGCAGCAGGTCGAGCTCCGGCACGACGACCGGGTCGTCGGCGACCCGGCCGCCCGCCACCCTGTTGTCCTCGGCGACGGCTTCGTGTGCGCGGCTCGACGGCACCGCCGCCGTCGGGTACTGGAACGAGACATCCCGGAACGCGACCTTGCCGCGGATGGAGGTCGGGTGCATCGCCACGGCGTCCGGGGAGTCGACGATCTCGGGGTCCATCTCGAGGTACTCGAAGATCCGGTCGAAGAGCGCGAGGGCGCCCTGCAGTTCGACCTGCACGCTGAGCAGCTGGCCGAGCGGGAAGTAGAGCCGGCTCTGGAGCGTGGTGAAGGCGACGATGTCGCCGATCGTCGGGGCGGTCGGGTCGCCATTGATCGCGAGGTAGCCGGCCAGCCAGTACACGAACGCCGGGGTGATGCTGAAGATCGTGCCGATGATCATGAAGAACCAGCGGCCGACCATCGCCTGGCGGATCTGCAGGCCCGCCAGCGTGGCGTTGATGCCGCGGAAGCGCCGGACCGCGTTGTCCTGCTGGCCGAACGTCTTGGAGAGAAGGATCCCCGACACCGACAGCGTCTCCTCGGTCATGGCGCTCATCTCGGCCAGTGACTTCTGGGTCTCCGTGCTGACCTCGCGCCGGACCTTTCCAACCCGGTAGGTCAGGTAGAGGAAGAACGGCGTGAGCCCCAGGGAGAGGGCGGTCAGCCGCCAGTCGATGATGAACATCGCGATGATCGTGCTGATCGCGACGGCCAGGTTGCTGGTGACCGAGCTGGCCGTGTCGGTGACCACCGACTGGACGCCGCCAACGTCGTTCGCCAGGCGGCTCTGGATCTCGCCCGTCCGCGTCTCCGTGAAGAAACGCAGCGGCATCCGCTGGAGATGCGCGTACAGGGCACCACGCAGGTCCTGCATCACGTTCTGGCCGATCACGTTGTTCAGGTAGGCCTGGCCCACGCCGATCAGGCCGTTGACGATCGGCAGGACGATCATCAGCCCGACGTAGAGGTTGAGCAGGCCCCAATCGAGCTTCGGGATCGCGTCGTCGATCAGCAGCTTTAGCAGGATCGGGTTGATGAGCCCGACGAAGCTCGTGGCCAGGATCGCGACCAGGACCACCGTGACCTGGCCCCGATAGGGCGCGAAGAACGCGACGATCCTGGCGACCGTCCGCCCGCGGCGCTCCTTCGGGACCGGCTTGAAGTCATCCGCGCCACCGCCGAACGCGCCGCCGCCACGTCCTCGGAACATCAGGGTGTCCGGCCGTGGTTGGTCGCGGTCAGGATGTCCGACGGGACCGCCGGGACCGCCGGGACCGCCGGGAACCACCCACCCAGCTTGATGCAACTCGACTGCATATCGGCGTAGGCTGACGCGAGCGAGATCGACGGCGCGGTGGGCGCGGCTGACGGCGCGGTGGGCGCGGCTGACGGCGCGGTGGGCGCGGCTGACGGCGCGGTGGGCGCGGCTGACG
>Ga0210377_10002724_pt1 | contig 15351 bp, 8 predicted proteins | sample PLM4_65_b1redo_FD_155480 | JGI IMG/M metagenome (GOLD analysis project Ga0210377, IMG submission 155480) | Groundwater sediment microbial communities from an aquifer in East River, Colorado, USA - PLM4_65_b1 redo | ecosystem: Environmental > Terrestrial > Soil > Riparian zone | place: USA: East... | reverse complement strand
TCCACATACATCCCCATCAGGGGACGAGTCGTCCTACGCCGACGCCTGTCACCTGTGCTACGAAGCGCGGACTACGCTGCGAACGCGTTTCCCGAACTTGCTCGCACCCGATCAAATGTATGGAGTGATGAAATGACTGGGAATGATTTTATGAGTTGGATCCTGCGCTCGCCTTTTCATGGCATGTTGAGTGACGGTATGATGTTGATCACGGTCACGGGGCGCAGGACGGGAAAGAAATACACGACCCCGGTTGGTTATTATCGCGAAAATGGCTATCTCTGGGTCATCACCAGCCGCGACCGGACCTGGTGGAAGAATCTGTGTGGTGGGGCGGACGTGGATTTGTTATTAAAGCGTGAACCTGTGACTGCAATTGCCGAGCCTGATCTCGATGAGAAACATGTAGAAGCCCACATGTACGAATATCTGCGTCACGTTCCACAGGCGGCAAAACCGATGAAGATCCGTATGGAGAACGGCAAGCCTAATCCGCAGGATATTGCAAACGTTGCAAAAGACAGATTATTCGTCAGGCTGCAACTGGCGTCCGGATAAGGGCAGTGAGAATTTCCTCCCAATGAGGAATCAGCAGCATATGACCTTCCCCTTCACAGATCGTCGCTTTACAGTTGGGGATCTTGTCCGCCATATATCGCACCATCTTCATGGTGGTGGAATTATCCGCTGTGCCATGCCAGAGGAAGACCGGGACTTTGATCTCATCTAATTTGAAACCCCACGGACGGGTGATCAAACGTATGTCCCACGCGAGACCGCGGGTACCCTGACTGTAGGCTGTCACATCGGCTTGGATACATATCTCCCGGATTTCAGTAATGTTGAGAATCTCGTTATCTACCAGCGGGCGGATGGCATTATCATGGTCGATGGCTTTACTGGGATCGGCAGCTTGCACACGGAACAACCATTTGGTCAAGAGGCGACCGACCCACCAGGGCATATATCGTCCAAACGTAAAGCCAAACCAATTCAACCAGATCATGCCTTCTGTTGCGCCGGGGGTATCGATCGGTCCCGCGCCGGAGAGGATTGCTGCGGCTGTGACGCGATCAGGTAGTGCGTAGGCACAAGCCAGGGTGTGTGGACATCCGCCCGAATGCCCAGAGATGGCGAAGCGTTCCAGCTTCAGTGCGTTAGCAAGAGATGAGATATCGTTTGCCCAATCCAGGAGGAGGCGGTTGGGTTGGAAGGTGGAACTACCGTATCCGGGGCGGTCCACGCAAATGAGGCGCACACCCAGACGTTTGGTCACCTCGTCAGGTGGACGAAATAAATTTGAACCAGGGGTGCCATGAAAAAAGAAGACCGGAGCGCCGTTTGGGTCGCCGTATTCGGCGTAACTGAGATCGCGACCATCGGATAGCTTATGGATCATATCTCCTCCTGTCTGTTTCATCCTAAACACTACAACAGGTGACAGTTCTCATGAAGTAGAATGATTGATTTTATTTTCCATTACATCAGTGTCTTGAGCAATTCAAACGCACCCGCCGCGGCGAATTCAAGGGATAGTTCTTTTGCAATATCTCCAAGCATGTGCCAATATTTCTTCTTGAATTTTGGCAGCACCCCTTTACCCTCCTTTAAATCCTCACGCTTGCCTGATTTCAGCCATTCTTCCGCCGTCGCTTGAGTCTCCTCTTCGCCGGGCGCGGCAACGATTTCCTGACGGATCCAACGTTCCAACGTATGGGAGAATAAACTATAAATTCCATCTCGTTCCACGATCATACCGCGTTTTCCAAGTGCGACCAGATCCTGCGGGGCACGGGCGCGCATGCGTGTAAGGTTTTCGAGATTGGGTATGGTCTTCTTCGATGGTTTTTGCATTCCAAGGGTCAGAAGGATGAGCAGCGTGATCTTTTCGCTTTCTGAACAATGTGACCATAGATATGAATAATGTGACTCTGCCTGCTGGTCGAAATTGGTGACGGTAAACTTTGTGAGTGCGTCACCGCTGAAACCCTGTGCGCGCCCCTCTAAAAGATAATATCCGGCCATTTGGATAAAAATGGGATAACCGCCACCGAGTTCCCAGATGAAATCCTTTTCCTGCGGCATAAGGGCAAATTCATTGTCCTTGGTATATCCTTCCAGCAATTCATCCACTTCTGCGCGGCTGAATGGGCGTAACACCACATTGGCAAAGATATTGAAGAATGGCGAACCTTTGATCTCGTCCGAGTGACACAAAGCCACCAGTTCGCGTCGTGTGGCAGGGATAAGCGCCACGCCATGATGGATGGCAAGCGCCCGCAATCCACCGAAAAAATCGCCTTTGAAGTTTGGGTTCTGTGTCACGTATTCGAACTCGTCCAAAAGCAGGACGATGGTCAATCCTTTATCCATTGATGTCTCGAACAAGTCCTCGAGATCGAACAGGTCAAAATTGCTTTGCTCGCCGAGCTTTTGGATGAACGGGATCAGGCTTTTGTCACAGACCGAGCGTTCCATCTTCTTCAAGACGCGCTGCCAAAAGCGTTGCGGAGTGATATCGGTGAGTCCTTGAAAGTCCACGTAGACCAGACAGAATTTATCCGGAGTCAATCCGAGTCCCATGCTGACATCGGGATTGGCGATGTGGCTCAGAAGTGAAGTCTTGCCGATGCGCCGTTCGCCAATGATGGACGTGGACTCATGTGCGCTTGAAAGCAGTCGGTTTACGATCTGGCGGATATCGGCTGTACGCCCGTAGAAACGAGATGGGTCCTTGATGGGGTTTCCGAAAGTGAATGGGTTCAATGAAGCATCCTTCCTTAAAGACAGATCGGGGATTATTCCCAAGCCCAAATCTTGAGGTTATCCAGAGCAACAAAAGTCGCATCTACTTATTTCCAAGCATGAAGATCCCGTAGGGTGTGTTGGCAACGATATAAGACTGTATATCCACCACGGCGTACACCGTGGTCGCGCCGAGCAGGCCATCGTTGATAACGTTCCAATGTTGTCCGCTGTCGAAGGATACATAAGCTCCGCCATCGGTACCGGCGTAGATAACATCCGGGTTATCGGAATCATAAGCCAGGGAGTTGACAAACAGACTTCCCAGCCCGTTGTTGCTGGGTAACCAGGATCCACAGCCGTTTTGGCTGATCAATATTCCACTACCTCGAGTTGCGAGAAACAGGTGGTCGGCGTTTCGAGGATCGACAATCAACCTGGTTGCTGATAGGGAACTCCACACATCCTGCCAGGTATCCTGTTCTTCAGAACATTTTTGCCAGGTCTCTCCAAAATCCTCTGATCGGTGGAAGGCAAAACCGCCATCGCTGATCGCGTAGACTCTTTTGCCTTGATCGTGGTCGAAGAAGAGTCTGGCAAAGGGGATGTGTCCGACTGTTACGCTGTGCCAGGTTCCCCCGGCGTCTTCGGAGGCGAAGAGATATGGCGGCGTGTCGGTATACAGTGCAAATAACTTGTCCCTGATGTATGGATGTGCCATCAGGCTATCCAGTCCATCCGTCAGTGGCAATGGATATTTGTTTTCGGTTTTTCCATAATCGGAGCGGCGGAGGTCGCCTTCCAGTTCATAAAAGAGGATGCCATCGGAGGAGTAGGTCACCTTTGAACTGGATGTTTCCAAAAATGGATCCCAATTCAATCCACCATTGTTTGATCGATATACCTGGGACTCCCCACCAACGAGCAATGTGAGAGGGTCTTTGGGTTTTAGGATCATCTCGATTCTGCCTGCCCCGAGACCATTGCTGAATTCAGTCCAGGTGATCCCCATGTCTGTGGATTTCCAAATTCCAATTTCGCCCTGATATAGGGTCTTATTCGAAATCAAAACCACTGGAGAGTCATTTGTGGGTCCACTTTGGGTGACTTGTTTCCAGGTTTTGCCTGCGTTCGAGGTGTACATCACCCGGCTTTGCAGGAAGCAATATGCCTCACTTGGCTCCTGCTGATCCAATGCAAATACCTCGCATTGGTCTCTTACCTTGTGCCAGGTCTCTCCCCAATCCTCGGACCGATACAGAAGTTTGCTTTCAGGATGATAGGCAAAGACCAATTCCCTCAATGCGGGATGTGTTACAAGTCGCCAGTAATCATCAAAATTGTCGAGAGATTCGGATGGGAGATTGGTTTCCATAAGTGTCCATGTGACACCGTCGTCTGTGGAAAGGTAAATACCCGGGGCGCAAGTCTCATCCCCGGTGGAGTTCGATGCCAAAAGGGATTTCTCATACAGGTGGATCGCGATGCTTGAGACCGAGCGTGGGCACTCAGTTTTTTGTACAAGATTCCATGATTCCCCGCCGTTCTCGGTTGCGAATACCTTGCCAGATGCTGAGTAGAACAGATCCACGGGCATCTTGGGATCCATTGTCACAAGGGTGATGGCTGATCCTCCTCCGTTATCGGCCAGTCCTTTGTTGATCGGAAACCAATTTGCGCCGCCGTTGATGGTCTTATATATGCCGCCCATGTTCGTACTTGCATATAAAACTTGATGGTCCGCCGGGTCGATGATCAGGCTGTCGATCCGGGCGCGTCCAAGCCCGTTTTGAGCCGGTTGCCATGAGAAGCCTCCATCGATGGATTTATAAATCCCCGCGTTTTCTGTACCGACATAAAGTACATCAACATCCACGGGGTTACTAACAATCGCTGTGATTTTGTCTCGTGGTAGATCCTGTCCGAAATAGATCCGTCTCCACGACCACTGGATGGGGGTGGATGTCAGAGCGGGCACCCCGGTGGGTTGGAGTGTGGTTATCGAAGGCAAGGCATTGGTTTGAGTGGCTGTAGGATGAGTTGGGATGATCGTGTTCCAATTAACCGAAGATGCCAGCCGTCCCAATAGTCCAATAACCAGGATGCCAATGACCGATCCCCAGAGGCGCGGGTCGTTGTACCAGCGCCGGCGTTTCAGTTTTACAGTTTGTGCCAGTAAGCGCGATACATCTTTATAGTTCTCGTCAATGATCAGGATCTGTTTGAGCAATCCGCTGGCGCGGTCATATTCCCGCGCCTTCAAAGCCGATTGTGCCTCGCCATAAAGTACGTCAAGGTCTTTTTGCATGATTACTTCCCCTCCAGTTTGAAGATCCCATACGGCGTTGCCGCATAGACGTTGCTGTCCTTGTCCACGACGATTGAGTACACCACCGTCGCGCCGAGCAGGCCGTCGTTGATCTGACCCCACGATTGCCCGGAATTGAAAGAGATATAAGCGCCGCCGTCTGTGCCTGCGTAGAGCGTGTCGGGATTGTTGAGGTCAATGGCTACAGAATTTACATGCACACTACTCAAGCCATCGTTAATGGTTTCCCAGGAGCGACAACCATCTGTGCTTAAAAATACGCCTTTCCCTGTCGCTACGATGAGTCGCTGATTATCTGTTGGATCAATGGATAAATTTGATGAAGAGAAGGTAAAGTAAGCGTCAATGGGCGTGCAGACATCCCAATTTTTGCCCCCATCCTCGGAGTGCAAAGATTCTGCATTGCCATTTTCACCGATTGCATAAAGCTGTTGCCCCGTGCTGTCGGAATAGAGTTTGGGAGTGGTGGTGACATCAAATGACATTTGTTCCCATGCGTTTTCGAATGTAGCATCCCAGGTTTCTCCACCATCTGTTGATGAATAGTAGCCATTTCTTCTAAGAGCAAGCACGGTCTCCGATTGTAGGGGTAAGGTTGCAATACCTGAAATAGTATCTGTCGACGGCAAAGTAAGGCTCCCCCATGTTTTTCCAGCGTCTTTTGAGCGCAGGATACCCTTTCCTCCGAGCCGATATAACGTGTTGCCATCACTACCAAGGGCTAATAACCATCCCTGGTCATCGACGAGATTCCAGGTCTTCCCGAAATCACTGGAATGAAACACTCCTGCCTCCTCTTCGACATACCAGTTTGTACTTTGTGCAAAATTAACATGCAGATTGAAATAGATTCCACCCATCCCACTGTTTTGCTCTTTCCACTCCTTACCGCCATCATCTGATGCATACAGGCCATTCCCCAGCATTTCACCAACAAATATGGACTCTGATGAGAATGCAATTGCAGCAAACCAACCGTCTGTCTCAAGCACAGATGCCCATGTGTTTCCACCATCCTCGGTAAGCAAGAGTTGTCCAAGGGTGCCACAGAACAGCTTTTCTGGACCGGTGGGGTCAATGTTCATGGCAAGGCATCGGTTGTTTAGTATCAACGACCAGGTTTTTCCCCGATCAGGGGATTTGTAGAGTGCAAATGATTGTCCGCTGATTTGTATTGACGCATAGATCACTTCGGCTGGTTGGGTCTGAACATTGAGAATTCTCAGTTGATTTATTCTTTCAACATTTGCAGGTGTGAAATTCCAGGTCCGCCCTCCATCCTCGGATACATAGATGCCCTGATTGCATTCGGTGATATCAAAATAGGAGGTAAAAGTAAGAAATAGAATGTTCGAAATTTCAGGGTGTAACGTCAGAATGGCTATTGAACTCGGGCAGTTGGGCGTTTGTAACTTATCCCATGTCTCACCGCTATTCCTCGTTTGGTATAAATAATTGGTTTCATGATAAAAATCACCATCTACAAAATACAGGTGTTCGTGATTTTGAGAATCCATGGTGAGAGAATGGGAGTATTCAATCGGATAGAGCAAATTCCACCTGCGTCCGCCGTCAATTGTCCTGTAGATTCCGTTTTCCGAGCTCACATAGAGTGTATTTGTATTTTGTGGATCAATCACAGGTCTCCCAGTATTCGCCCGTTCCAGTCCTGCATGCGACGGTTGCCACGATATGCCTCCATCGATTGATTTATAAACGCCAGCGTTTTCAGTACCAACATAGATGACGCCTGAGTCGGTGGGATCCACTACGATGGCATTTACATTCATTCGCGGCAAAAACTGTCCCGAATTCAGCCGCGCCCAACGGTAGGGCAGAGGCAGGGCTGTCGCTGTCGAAGGGGCGGTTGCGACGATGATGGTCGCAGGGGCAGTGGCGGTGGCTGGTGCGCTGATCAAACTGGTTTCGGATACTGGCGTTGTTTGTAAGGCGGCCAACAATGGTGCGCCGTAACGGAATGCCGACCACACAACGATTAAACCCACCAAGCCTGTGACACCTCCCCAGAGCCATTTATTCTGCCACCACTTGCGCGCTGTGCGGCGATATTCAATCGCCTCCGCCAGCAATCTCGACGCATCCTTGTAATTCTCGTCCTGGTTGATGATTTCTTTGAGCAGATCCACTGCCTGGTTGTAGTTCTTTTTGGTAAAAGCCTTTTGCGCCTCGGCATACGATTTTGCCAGTGCCTGCGCGTTCTTCACCTGCCCGATTTCTGCCAGCACAGTCTCGCGGTCGGCGGGTTCGAGTGCGAGATATGCCTCCCATGCCGACAATGCCTCGTCGAACCGTTCAGCGCGTGCCGATCCGCGTGCCTGTGTTTTCAGTTCGCTCAACCTTGCTTCGCGCTGTTTGGCGCGGATTTCCTTGAGCTTGGTCTCGATTGCTTCATCCGGTTTTGCGGATAGAACGGCGGTCAACGATTCGATCGCTTCGTCCCATCGCCCCGATTTCGCCGCTCCATCTGCTTTTGCGATCAGGGCATCCAGACGTGCCTTTTCCTGTAAGGACTTGATCCCGCTGATTCTTTTCTGGATCGATGCGTCGTCTGGCGCTAAAGATAACGCCTCCTCCAGTGACTTGACCGCCCCTTCCCAATTTTTTATCGCCGCTTCTTTGTCGGACCTCGTGACCATGGCCGCCAAGACCTTGGTTTTTTTCTCCGCCCGGACCCGATCCACCTGGACAATCAGGGTTGAGTCTTCAGGTGTGAACTTTAACGCCTCTGCAAACGCGGATAGGGCTTCCTCATCCCTGCCATCTGTCAAAGCCTTCTCAGCACGTTGGCGTGAAATCTCCGCCATGCGTTGGCGCGCTTCCGTGTGCTCGGCGTTGATACCCAGTACACGCTGATAAGAAAACACTGCTTCCTTTATACGCCCTCTTGCCAGAGCCGAATCGCCCAGGGACAGGTGCGCATCACAAAGTCCCGAACGAGCCGACACATCTTCGTCATCCACGGTCAGGGCTTTTTCGAACTCGATGACGGCTTTGTCGTAAGCCTTCATATCCATGTAGACCAGACCAATGTTGACTTGCGCCTGGATGTTATCTTTGGAGACTGCCAGCGCTTCCTGGAAACTTTCGATGGCTTTTTCGTACACGCGCGAATCTTTGAATTCCAACCCGATTTCGATGTACCGGTTGGCAATAGGATTGACTTCGGTCAATTCTTCGCGTGCCTGCTCAATGGGGCGGTTCTTCTTCAGCCAAAGTTTGAGCAGGTGGATGACAAAGCGATTCTCTGCGGTGAGAACATCCTTCTCCCGCAGGTGAAGCAGACCCGAGGTTAGGTCAGTTTCGCTGAAGCGGACGCGGTTCTTGCGGAGGTAATCTGCAATGGCGCGGTTATCACTTTTTTCCAGTTGTGCCAGCGCGGAGAGACTCCACTTCTCGATATCCGATGCCTCATCCCAGACGAATTTCAGGTTGACCGTGCCGCGTTCCACCACATCATCCAGAACAGACTCGACATCCGACTCTTTGATGATGCGTTCATCCGTTTGCTGGCATTTGGCGAAGAGTTCATGGCAGGTCAGTTGCGTGAAGTAAGGGTGTCCCCCCGCGAGCTGATAAATGCGTGTGACCGCGTGCTTGTCGTATTCGATAAGTTTTTCCACAGGGCGGGTGACCAGGTTGCGCGTTTGGTCTTCGTTGAGGAAGCTGATCTTTTTATAAAGTGCGGTCTTGAAAAACTCGGTATAGGTCGCCTGCATATTCTCGAGTTTGCGGCCCGAGGAGCCGATGGAGAAAATGAAGTTCAAGCCCCCGTTGCCCATTAGACGCCTCAGGTAATCTGTCAGCGGGCGCGCCAACTCCTCTTTGACTTCACTCTCTTCGAGGTTGTCGAATTCATCAAAGGTGAGAAGAAGCGTATCGTTACCGATGGCAGGCTTCAGGTCCGGCAGGAAGCGGTGCTCAAAATATTCTATATCCGAGGCGAAGGCTTCCTTATCCGGTAGAGAAACCTCGATACCACGATCCTGTTTAAGCACGCGCACGATCTCGCGTGCCAGCCACCACAGGAAACGGACGAGTGTGGTGTGAGTGCGACCCTGTAAATCAAAGAAGACCGGGATATATCGTTTGGGGAGGCGGTTACCAAGTTGCTTAAGAACGGACGTTTTCCCCACTCGCCTTTGTCCGTGGATGACCAGGATGTGGTCGGCATATTGACCTGCGATGCTGTTCTCGATCCATTGGAACACGTCTTCGCGGCCAAAGAACATTCTAGCTTCAGTGACTGGCGCCCCTGCTATGTACGGATTGATCAGTTCGCCCATGGGACACCCCTCCGGTGAAAACGGGCCTATTGGACTGTTCTTAATAATAATTGTAAATGCGGATCAGGCGAATTACAAGTTGATGAAAGTCACCTCACCGGGATTTTCTTTTTTTGGCGAGTATCTTCATCCTATAACTTCTCTTTTTCTTTTGTCAGACTCTGAGCCTCAACCATCGCTTCCGAACGGATGGAAATGGGGAGAGACGTAAAATAGCGAGAAGATAATGACCAGTGAAATGGCGATGAGTCTGCACATGGCGAATCTCTTTTGTGTGGTCAAAATGCGTTCATTACGACAAAGAAAGGTATATGAGACTCGAAAATTAGACAAGTCTAATCTTGCGTAATTTGCTACAAAGTGTCAGCGGGGGTAAAATTAATGTCGTATGGCACTCCCTAAAAACGGTTGCCCCGGCGACCGTTTTTGTGTGCCTGTTTTCCTGATAATGATTTTCCCTCTGGGGAACTTTAGAAATACCAATTGAAGACCTCATTTATGCAATCTAAAGAATCGAAACAACCTCTCATTGAAATGCGCGACGTGGTGAAAGTCTATTCCACCGCGGCGGGTGACTTCAGCGCGCTGAAAGGCATTAATATGCAGGTGGGCGCAGGAGAGTTTGTTGGCATCGTCGGGAAATCTGGCGCGGGCAAATCCACATTGCTGAACATGATCACCGGAGTGGATAATCTTACTTCCGGTGAAGTGATCGTAAATTCGAATGGTTCACCGGTTTCCATTCACAAAATGAGCGAGGACGAGATCGCAATGTGGCGCGGGAAGACCTTGGGTGTTGTCTTTCAATCCTTCCAGCTTTTGCCCATGCTCACGCTCGTCGAAAACATCACCCTGCCCATGGATTTATGCGGTAATTTCAATCCCAAGGAATCGCGTGGACGTGCGCTCGAACTGCTCCGTCTGGTCGAGATCGAAGAACACGCTAATAAACTCCCGGCATACATCTCAGGCGGACAGCAGCAACGCGTTGCCATTGCACGCGCCCTTGCCAACGATCCACCCGTCCTTGTGGCGGATGAACCGACGGGCAGTCTCGACTCTGTCACTGCCGACCACATCTTCGAAGTCTTCGAACATCTTGTCACTGGGCAGGGCAAGACCATTGTGATGGTGACTCACGACCAGTCGCTTGCGCCGCGCTTCACACGAATGATGAACATCGTTGATGGGGAATTGGCGAACCATGTCATTCGTCCTGAGCGCAGCGGAGCACAGACGAAGGATGGGGCGCTTCGACCACAGGTTTCGAAAGGCACTCAACCTTCCGCCCAGCGCGACGAGAGGCGGACGAAATGAGCACGCCTCGATCCAGGCGGAAGTCTGTCCACGTTAAACATGAAATGTCCACGCCTGAAGCGATGATCGATATGCACGGCGTTGTCAAGACGTTCAAGAACGCGGCGGGCGAATTCATCGTGCTCAAAGGCATCGACCTGACCATCAACCGCGGCGAATTCGTTTCGATCGTGGGTAAATCAGGCAGCGGCAAATCCACGCTCTTGAATATGATCACCGGCATCGACCATCCCACCGAGGGACGCGTGGTCATCGGCGGCACGGATATTTACACCGACGTAACGGAGAGCCAGCGCTCCAAATGGCGCGGGCGAAACCTGGGAATCGTTTTTCAATTCTTTCAGTTATTGCCGATGCTCACGTTGCTTGAAAATGTGATGCTCTCGATGGATTACGCCGACATGTATGACTTCGATGAGCGCCCCGAGCACGCCATGGAAATGCTCAAGCTTGTTGGGTTGGAGAAATTTGCGAACAAACTGCCCACGCTCGTTTCAACAGGACAGCAGCAACTTGCGGCGATCGCACGCGCCCTGGCATGTGATCCGCCTCTGCTGGTTGCCGACGAGCCGACCGGGAACCTGGATACAAAGTCCGCGAATACGATCATCGACTTGTTTGAAAATCTGGCGCGCAGCGGAAAAACTGTTTTGATGGTGACACATGACCCATCGTTGACCTCGCGCACCACACGCAACATCATCATTGCTGACGGTGAATTGATCAATGAAACGGTTGCAAAGTGTCTGCCGTGGCTCAGGCATCGTCACATGATGGAGTTTACCAAGCTGGTCGAGGAACAGACATATCCTCCGAATATCACCATCATCCCGCGTAATGAACACGTGGAATATTTCTTTATGATCCACAGAGGCGAAGTGGAAGTGGTCCTGCAGGACCGCAGGAATAACGAAACGGTCATCTCGCGCCTGAAGCCCGGTGAGTTCTTCGGTGAGATGGAGTTATTGCGGGGTGGTAAATCCATTGCAAATGTACGTGCAGGCCCGCGCGGTCCGGTGGAAGTGCTGACCATCAAACGCGAAGATTTCAAACGTGTGATCGATGAGTCGCCGATCACCGCTGAAGCGATCGGGAAGATCGTCCAGCAACGTGTGGAAGCCCACCGTGCTGCAGATAGCAGGAAGAACCGACCCTTCTTCCTTTTTAGAAAATCGTAAATCGGAATTCGTATGAAACCACGTTGGCGAAAAGTATTGCACGACCTGATCGATAACAAAGGACGCACCTTGCTGGTGGTGTTTTCCATCGCGGTGGGTGTGTTTTCGATTGGTGTGATCGCGGGGGCGTATCAGATCATCTCCAATGATATGAGCGCTTCGTATTCGGCGAATATCCCGGCGAACGTTGAATTCAGGATGGCAAACTTCGGTGAAGATGTGTTGACATCGATTCACAATCAGCGTGGTGTGGAAGATGCCGAAGGGCGGCGTGTTTTCAACGTCCGTGTTCGTATACCCGGCACCGAAAAATGGACAACCCTGGACATGGTCGCCTTCGAGAGTTTCGAGAAGAACGCCATCAATTTGCTGGCACCCATGGAAGGCGCCATTGCTCCCGGCAAGCGCGAAGTGTTGTTGGAAAAGGACGCGCTCGAACACCTGGATGTGGGCGTGGGCGGGCTGCTCGAATTCCAATTGCCGGATGGTTCTACAAAAACCCTTCCGGTTGTGGGCATCGTTCAGGATACCGCCGCCGGAGCAAGCGATTTCCTGGCATCACCGTATGGGTATGTCAACATGGATACATTGCAGTATATGGGGCAACCCAAGTTGTTCAACCGTGCCTATATCACTGTTTCCGGCGATGGCGATGACATCCTGCATATCCGTGAAGTAGGCGCGGTGGTTAAAGACAAACTGGAGAAGGGCGGCAGCGTTGTTCTGCGCACGCGCTTCGCACTGACCCACGAACATCCACTGGCGAGTACGGTCAATGCCATTTTGGGTATCTTACTGGCACTGGGAGTTTTGATCGTATTCCTTTCAAGCTCGCTTATCGCCAATACGTTGAGCGCCTTGCTCAACCAACACCTGCGGCATATCGGTGTGATCAAGCTGGTGGGTGGACAGCGCAGGCAGGTCTTCCGCATGTATATCACGCTCATCATGGCATTCGGCGTGCTGGCTTTGTTGATCGCTGTCCCATTAGGTGGACAGGGCGCTTACGGACTCGCGCTATTCATCTCGGGCGAGATGAATTTCAATCTGTTGGGATATCGCATCGTGCCGATGGCGTTGTTCATCCAGATCGCGGTCGGACTGCTTGTCCCGTTGATCGCGGGGCTTGCGCCTGTCATCAACGGATCGCGTATCACAGTCCTGCGCGCGCTCAGCGGAGATCTGGCTGAGGACGAGGGGCAGGCTGCGGGTGGAGAGGATCGGTTATCCTGGTTCGACTGGATGCAGGTCAAGGTGACACATCTTCTGGCGTCGCGCGGAATCCACATCCCGCGTCCGTTTGTTATTTCGTTGCGGAACACCTTCCGTCGCAAAAGCCGTCTGGCGTTGACGTTGTTCACGCTCACCATGGGCGGTGCGATCTTTATCTCGGTCTTCAATGTGCGTATCACTTTGCATGATTACATCGGTCAGATCGGGAAATACTTCCGTGCCGATGTGACGCTCGATTTCGACCAGCCCTATCGTTTGCGGGAAGTCGAGCAGGTGGCCATGAGTGTGGACGGTGTGACCAAGGTGGAAGGCTGGCAATTTGTCAGCGGTGAATTGTTGGATGATCATGACAATGTGATCGAGAATATTACGTTGTTAAGTCCACCGGCAGGCAGCACCCTGGTACAGCCGATCCTGATTGAAGGACGCTGGATGCGTGCAGACGATGTGAAAAAAATGGCGGTAAGCGAAGGACTACGGAAGACGTATCCGGATCTAAAAGCTGGCGATTTTGTGAACATGCGTATCGATGGGCGGGATGAAGTCTGGCAGGTGATCGGTCTCTTCAAGTTCGTGGATCAGGAAGGCTTGCTGGGATACGCGCCCTTCGAATATGTTTCAGATATGAACAATCTGGCGAACCGTTCTTTTTCGTACAGGGTCGTGACGGAGAAACATGACCGTGCCTATCAGGATGCAAAAGCGGAAGAACTTGATAAACATTTCCGTGACAAGGGATTCAAAGTCCGTGTTGCCCAGGCAGGCAGTGCTTCACTGGATACTGCTGTGGAGAGTCTGGATGTACTGGTTGTATTCCTGCTCATCATGGCTATCCTGACTGCCATTGTCGGTTCGATGGGTTTGACAGGCACGATGGGGATGAACGTGCTGGAGCGCACCCGTGAGATCGGCATCACGCGTGCCATCGGCGCGGACGACCGTGCCGTGATGCGGACTGTCATCGCGGAAGGTGTGGTGATCGGGTCGATATCGTTTGTCTTGGCTATTGTTCTATCTGTCCCGTTTACGTATGGACTTTCAACCATCGTCAGCCTGGCGGTATTTCAAACACCGATCGATGTAGTCTTCACGTATCTGGGATATGCCATCTGGCTTGGGCTCGTTCTGGTTTTATCCACGGTTGCGAGTATTTTGCCTGCCCGCAACGCCGCTCGGCTTACGATCCGTGAGGTCCTGGCGTATGAGTAATCGTGATGGTCGAAGGGCGTATCGAGACCATCTGTTTTCAAGAAATCATTTATTTGAATGTAGCTCGTTGGTTTCGATACGTTCCTCACTATCGCTCGGAACTACTCAACCAACGTAGTATTCCAGAAGGAAGGAAACAATGAAGAAAATAATCAACATAATCATAATCATGCTCGTCGTATCCTCATTGACGCTGACCGCCTGCGCGAATCAACCAGCCGCCACCCCGGTGGTGGATGCTGCTGTAGCGGGGGCACCAGCTGCCAATTCCATCGTCGCGGAGGGACATCTCAATCCTGTGCAGGCAGTTAACCTGTCCTTCCAGGCGCGTGGTACGGTGGAGTCGGTCAACGTGAAGATCGGTGACCGCGTCAGCAAAGGGGATGTGCTTGCCCGTCTTGCGAATGCCAGCCAGGCGGAGGCACAGCTCGCCGCCGCGAATCTGGAATTGGTCAACGCGCAACAGGCATTTGATACTTTGATCCGCACCGGTCCGGCAAATCTTGCCGCGGCGTGGGAAGCCTATATGCAAGCGCAGACCGTTCGCGCTGAGGCCGCGCGTGACTGGGAGGACCTGAACGTCAACGATATTGAAGATAATATCGAAGACGACAAGGCAGATGTGGAAGACCGCGCCCAGGACCTGAAGGACGCGCAGGAAGAGTTCGACAAATACAAGGATCTCGATAAGGACAACTCCAAGCGCAAGAACGCCGAGGACGATCTCGAGAATGCGCAGGAGGATTACAACGAAGCTGTCCGCAAACTGGAAGAGGAAACGCGCAAACGCGATACCGTCCGAGCCGGGTTGGACGCCGCGCTGGCTGCCGAAGCCGAAGCCAAACATCAATACGAACTCTCTGCCGAGGGATTGAACAAGGATCAACTTGCGCTGGCCCAGGCTCGCCTGGATAACGCCAGGGCGCAGATCGCCGCATCTGAGTCGAACCTGTCCAATTTCATTCTTACTGCGCCGTTCGATGGTGTTGTAGCAGAGGTGGCGATCGAAATCGGCGAACAGGTTGGGGCTGAGTCC
>Ga0210377_10002723_pt1 | contig 15352 bp, 12 predicted proteins | sample PLM4_65_b1redo_FD_155480 | JGI IMG/M metagenome (GOLD analysis project Ga0210377, IMG submission 155480) | Groundwater sediment microbial communities from an aquifer in East River, Colorado, USA - PLM4_65_b1 redo | ecosystem: Environmental > Terrestrial > Soil > Riparian zone | place: USA: East... | reverse complement strand
CATCATCGCGACAATCTGGCGATGGCGGTGATGCGCTACATCCCCGGCCAGTCGCTGGCCGATCTGCTGCCGGTGGGCCACCGGCTCCCGGTCGACCTCGTGCTCAGGATCGTGATCCGGATCGCGGATGCACTGTCGCATACCCACGCGGCCGGGGTGGTACACCGGGACGTGAAGCCGGCGAACATCCTGCTGCACGAGGATCTGGGGTGGCCCTTCCTGACCGACTTCGGGATAGCGACGCTCAGGACTTCCGAGCATTCGCGGTCCGAGGTGGGGAAGGGATTCGGCACGCCGGCGTTCATGTCGCCGGAACAGGCCCTGGGGCAGTGGGACGCGGATTTCCGGACTGATATCTACTCGCTGGGGCTGGTGGCGTACCGGGCGCTCGCGGGCCGGCTTCCCTTCCAGGCCGAGTCCGCGATCTCCCTGGCGGCGCAACGGACAGTGAGGGACGCGCCGCCGCTTCGGACTCTGGCTCCCGACGTCCCGCCGGCCCTGGCCGCGATCATCGATCGCTGTCTGGCGCGCGATCCCAAGCGCCGGTGGCGCTCGTGCGCTGCTCTGCGCGAGGCGCTGGAACGGTACCGCGCGAACCCGAGGGGTGTGTCGATCCTGCCGTCGTGGTTGTCTGGACTGTTTGGCCGGGCACACGCCGGCCCCTCCCTGCTCGGCCACGCCGCCACCCTTGCTCTATTGGTGTTTTCCCGGAGGCCCGGGGCCTAAGGACATCCCAGCCCGCCGTCATCCCGAGCGAAGCGAGGGATCTAGCAGCCTGATTACGTGCCAGGGAAGGTAGATCCCTCGTCGCTTGCGCTCCTCGGGAAGACGCGCGCCTGCGGGACCAGCGTGGGCTCGCCTTGAGTAACCCGGAACCCGGAACCCGGAACGCGGAACTCGGAACCCGGAACTCGGAACTGTTCAGTACCCTATCGCGAGCCCGTCTTTCCGCGGGTCCGACGCGGCCACATACCCCCGATCGAGCTTGATGATCAGCTGGGCCCCGCCCGCGCCACCCGGCGCGAGCTCTTCGATCTGGTGCCCCATCGCGGTGAGCGCGGAGCGGACCGAGTCGGGAATGGGCGATTCGAGGGCGACCCGTCGCCCGGCGAGATGACGGAAGCGCGGGGCGTCCGCCGCCGCCTGCGGGTTCATGCCGAAGACCAGGAGGTTGAGCAGGAGCTGCACGTGGCCCTGTGGCTGCATGGACCCGCCCATCACCCCGAAGCTCATCCAGGGCTGCTCGCCCGTGGGGGTGGTGCGGGTGACGAAACCGGGGATGAGCGTGTGGAAGGGGCGCTTGCCCGGCGCCACGGTGTTGGGCGACCCCGGCTCGAGGGTGAATCCCGCTCCCCGGTCCTGCAGCGCAAAGCCGGTGCCGGGCACCACCACCGTGGATCCGAACGCCTCGAAGAGGCTGTTGATGAACGAGACCATGTTTCCCTGCGCGTCCGCGGCCGTGAGATAGATGGTCTCGCTGTGGGTCATGATCTCGCCCGGCTCCTGCCGCTCCGCTGCCCGGGTCACATCCAACCGGGCGCGGCGGCTGGCGATGAAACGGTCGCTCACCAGTTCCCTGACGGGGTGCGTCATGGTGGCGGGATCGCCGATGTACCGCGCCAGGTCGGCGAATGCGAGCTTCTTCGCCTCGATGAGCCGATGCAGGTAGGGCGCGGAGTTCTGGCTCAGGCCGACGAGGTCCTCGGTTTCCAGAATCCGGAGCATCTCCAGGGCGGCGATTCCCTGGTTGTTCGGCGGTAGCTCCCAGACACGGTAGCCCTTGAAGGGGACCGAGATTGGTTCGACCCACTCCACTTTCTGAGCCCGGAGGTCCTCGATGGTGAGGAATCCTCCCAGGGACTTCACCCGTTCGACAATCCGCTGCCCCAGCGGTCCGCCGTAGAGCACACCGGGGCCTTCTTTCGCGATCTCCCTGAGCGACCGCGCCAGGTCGGGATTCCTGAACCACTCGCCTGCCTTGGGCGCACGCACTCCGTCCACCAGGAACAGCGCTCGCGCACCATCGTCTCTCTTGAGCCGCTCCACCTCTGCCGCCCACTGCTTCGCGATGACGGGCGAGACCGGGAAGCCTTCCTCCGCCAGTCGGATGGCGGGCTCGAGCGCCTGGGCGAGGTTGATCGTTCCGTAGCGTTCGAGGAGGGCGGCCCAGCCGGAGAGCGCGCCGGGCACGGTGATCGGCTCTGCGCCATCGATGGGGATCTCCTTTCGTCCGCGGGCGACCAGCACCTCCCGGGTCATTCCCGTGCCGGCCCGGCCGCTGGCGTTGAGCGCTACCAGCTTCCTGTCCCTGGCAGTCCAGAGCAGCGCGAACATGTCGCCGCCGATGCCGGTCATGTGCGGCTCCACCAGGTTGAGCACCGCGGCGGCCGTGACGGCGGCGTCGATCGCGTTGCCCCCGCGCTGCAGTACCGCCAGGCCCGCGGCACTGGCGAGCGGCTGACTGGTCGCGATGACGCCGTGCGGGGCATAGACCGGGGAGCGCCCTGCGAGGGTGCTGGGCCGGGGCGTCTGAGCCGAAGCGTCGGGGGACATGCAGAGCCCGAGGGCGAGCGTGGCAAGGAGTTGTGATCTCATGGCTCACATGGTACCGGGGGAATCGGTCAGGTGCCAGCCCGCTGGCCGGGATGGGGCCGCGTCGCTAGGATCACACGTCCGCTGGCCCACCCCACCCGCCGCTGGAGACCCTCGATGTCGCGCCTGTCGCTGCAATCCGCCGCGTTGTTGCTGGTCCTGACTGCCTGTAAGGCACCCCCGGCCGAAGCCCCTCGGGAGGCGGCGGCACCCGCCGTCGATCCGGTGGCCGTGGTCGACCAGTACCTGGCCGGCTGGAATGCGCACGATGCCGCCCGCGCCGCCAGTCTGATGACCGACGACGTGACCTATTACGATGCCACCGTCGGCGTGCCGCAGGTGAGCCGCGACTCGGCCCAGAAGAACGTGATCCAGGCGTTCATTACCGCCGCCCCCGACTGCAGCTGGGTCCGGGACTCCACTCCGCCGATCGTGGGGCCGGACGGAATTGCCTTCACCTGGACCTTCAGCGGGACCCACACCGGGCCGCTTTCCGACGGAACCAAGGCAACGGGGAAGAAGTTCAGCTTCAAGGGCGCGACCCTCATCCGCCTCAAGGGCGACAAAATTGCCTATCAGGGCGACTACTACGACGCCTACGGATTCCTGAAACAGCTTGGTCTGGCCAGCTAGTGCGTCGCATCGCGCTGGTCGGAGATTTCCGCCCTGAGGTCACGGCCCACCGGGCCATTCCGCTCGCGCTGGGCCGTGCTGCCACGGACGCATCGGTGACCCTGCGATGGGACTGGATCGATACCGCGACCATCGGCAGGAACATCGAGGCGAGGCTGGCGGGCTACACCGGGGTCTGGGTGGTTCCGGCGAGTCCGTACGCCGACACCGGGGCGGCCCTTGCGGCGATCCGGCACGCGCGGGTGAACCAGATCCCCTTCCTTGGCACCTGCGGCGGCTTCCAGCACGCGATGCTGGAGTACGCCGCGGGGTGCTGGGGCGTTTCCGATCCGGCGCACGCCGAGCTGAGTCCGGAGGCCGATGATCCGGTGATCGCGCCGCTCAGCTGTGGATTGGTAGAAGTGAAGGGCGATATCCAGCTGGTGCCGGGCTCTCGCCTTGCCACGATCTACGGGATCCTCGAGACGACTGAGGGATATCACTGCAACTACGGGCTGAGCCAGCGTTACGCTGCCCGGCTGGAGTCGGGGCCGCTCAGGGTCGGAGCGCGCGACACTGCGGGCGACGTTCGCGCGGTGGAGCTTGATGGCCATCCCTTTTACTTCGCCACTCTGTTTCAACCAGAGCGTTCGGCGCTGGCCGAGCGGTCGCATCCGCTGATCGCGGCATTCGTCCGGGCCGCGGCGTAGCGGCTACTGCAATTCTGTGGGCGAGCCCGTGCCGATCCCTTCGGCGCTGTACCGCCGCCTACTTTGGACTCGCCCGTGCCGATCCCTCCGGCGCTGTACCTCCGCCTGCGTTGGCTTGCCCGTGCCGATCCCTCCGGCGCTGTACCTCCGCCTGCGTTGGGCTCGCCCGTGCCGATCCCTCCGGCGCTGTACCTCCGCTGAGTGCATGGGTCGCAGGTAAGGACAGGGAGCTAACACGCCTGCGGGATCAGCACGGGCTCGCCTTGAGAAACGCGGAACGCGGAACGCGGAACGCGGCACTCGGAGCTCGGAGCTCGGAACTAAAAGCTCCAGGTAAGCACTAACTGTCCGCTCCCATGATGTCCTGCCGGCCCTCCCCACTGTTCTCCCGACCCGATCGGGGCCGAGAGTGGGTTGAGGAGGGGGTGGGAACCGGCCGGATTCCCGGTCTGGAGCGCCGGGTCGGTGCTGGCCGTGATCTCGCCGCTGAGTCCGACGCCCAGGCGCCCGATCTTGAGCATGGCGCTGGCGCGAAATCCCCCCTCGACGCCGGCCAGGCTGCCTTCCCGCCCATCATTCCCCCGGATGAAGCCCCGTGCAAAGGCGCCGATCGGTGAGTACTCCACGCTGACCTGACCCATCGGGCTGTTCACCGTCGCGGTGCGGAGCACCAGCCGGGCATCGAGGCCGGCACTCGGACCCTGCGTCCCCACAGTGGCTTCGGCTCCGAGCTCGATCTTGCCCTCGTACTTGATGCCGGCCACGTCGCCGCTGCTGAGCACCTTCTGCGGCGTCCAGAGGGCGGCGACACCCATTTCGGCGAAGAACTTCGGAGGGTCCTTCTCGGGCCAGGGGAAGAGCGGGCTGTTGCTGACCTTCGTGTGGATGAAATCCTGGACGAACTTCCCCCACTTGGCGCTGTCGATGCCGGCGGCGCCCTTGAAGTCCACCTTGATGTCGCCGGTGCGGAGTGCGGTCACGGTGAAGTCGATCGAGGAGATCCCCGAGTAGGGCCCCTGGGCGGTGGTGTACATCTCGTTGCTGCCGGGCTTCACCCCCGGAGCGAGGTAGCCCCGCGGCGTCCGCATATCGATCACCCTCCAGCCGATCCGCGTGAGGCCGGTCTGTTTCTGGTCGAAGGTGACGTACATGGCCAGGAAGGCGGTCGGTCCCTGATCGCTGCCGGAGCCGGGATTGAAGGGCAGCGACCCGTCGTTGCGATATACCAGCCAGAAACGACGGCCGTAGAGCTGGTCCGGAGTGCTGCCGAGGGCGGCGGCGAACTTGCCGAGGCTCTTGGACCCACTGGCCATGGCCGGCGTGACTTCCGGAATCTCGAAGATGATCCGGCGGCCGGTCTCCTGCTCCCGCATGCGCAGGGTCGGCAGCCGCACGGCCCCCGGTTCCACGAAGGGCAGGTGGAGCACCGGCCGTCCCTGTTCGATGACGAAGTCGAACAGCGGCTTCACCTCTTCCCGCGAGCCCAGCGAGTTCAGCAGGACCCACTTGGCGAGTTCAGGATCGAGCTGGAGCATCGGAGTCTGAACCCCGAGCGAGTAGTGCGGCGCGAGGGCGTGTTTCCGGCCACCGATTCCGAAGCTGGTGTTCAGAATCAGGCGATCGTTCTCGGGACGATTCGGACCCGGCTGGCGAGTTGGTGGGGCCATGGCATGCCTCCTTGGTGCCTCACAGGGAGAGATACGCGCGCACGAGTGAGAGATTCTCACCGGGCAGGCGGGCAGGCGGGCAGGCGGGCAGCCGGACCGGCGAACTGACGGACTGAGCAGTGGACTGCGCCCACCTCCGCTTTCAGACTATCGCAACTCCTCGACCGGACTCGACCCGAACCGAGGGGGCCCATCCCGGCCGCCAGGGGCGGCAACCCGGATACCTTTCCTGCCGTAGAAGACAGTTGCCACACCCGCCCCGAAGGGGCGTGCCCCACCATTCAGGAGATCCGACATGAACGAGTCTGATCGCGAGCCGATAGTGACCATCGCGCTGCTCGCTGCACTCGCCGACGGGCAGGCGAGGCCCGAAGAGAAGGCCCGGTTGGAGGAGTCGCTTGCCCGCCTGGGGGTCACCAGCCTGGATGGCGTGGCCGCACAGGTGGCGGCGGGGAAGGTCACTATCACCGATGTCGCCAGCCGGCTGTCGGGTGACGACGCCCGGCGCCTGGCCTATGAGACGGCGGTGGTGGTGTGCAACACCGACGGCCCCGCCAACGAGGCGGAGACCCGATTCCTCGCCGAGCTTCGGGCGGCCCTCGGTCTCGGGGCCGGCGCCGTGTCAGGCGTGGAGCAGCAGGCGCGGCTGGCCGCGGGGGCCCCGGTGTTGCCCACCGACGTCCACACCGGTGCGCCGCCGTCGGTGGCGGGGCTGGATGAGTTCATCCAGCAGCAGGCCATCATCGCGGGAGCGCTGGAGCTCCTGCCGGAGGGGCTGGCCAATCTCGCCATCCTGCCCCTCCAGCTCCGAATGGTCTACCAGATCGGCCAGCGGCACGGTCAGCAGCTCGATGCCAATCAGATTCGCGACCTGGCCGGAACTCTGGGCATCGGGGCCGCGGCGCAGGTCCTGGAGGGTGCCGTGCGGAAGCTGTTTGGAGGGCTGACCAAGGGACTGCTGGGCGGGATGATCGGTGGTGTGGCCGGGGTGGCGGCGGGCGCCGCAGTGACCTTCGGGACCACGTACGCCCTGGGGCATGTGGCCAAACAGTACTACGCCCAGGGCCGCAGTCTCAGCGCCGATGACCTGCGTTCCCTGTTCGCCCGCTTCCAGGAGGAGGCGAAGGCGCTGTTCCCCAGGGTGCAGAGCCAGGTGCAGGCTCAGGCCAGGTCGCTCAACCTGCAGAGCCTTCTCGGCTCCCTTCGCTGAGCCACTGAACCAGACCACCGCGCGGGTGCGCGGCGGTGGGTGCTACTGTCGTTTCTTCGCGAGCGGCGCAGCCGGCTTCGGGAGCTGCGCTGCGGGCTTCGCGACCGGCGCGGCGGGCTTGGCGACCGGCGCCGCGGGTTTCGGCGACGGCGGAGCGGCGGTGAAATTCGCGGAGAGCTTGGTGCCGCTGAGCCTGGCGGTCAGCGTCTGGGCCGCGGGCTTGGTGCCCGGAGTCCACGAGGTGGTTGCCCGGCCGGACTGATCGGTCACCGCCTTCGTGGTGAGGACCTTTCCCCCATTCGCCCCAAAGACCACCGGCGCCTTCGCTACGGGGTTGCCGTGAGCATCGGTTGCCGTCGCGGTAATGAGGATCGGCGCGGCAGTTTTCCCCACTTCCTCCTTGAGCGTCAGCTTCGTGGCCGGCCCCGCGGAAGCCCGGGCTGTCACCCGTGCCACCGAATCGACTCCGGCAATCCCGATCTGGAGCACCTGCTCACCGGCGATATCTCCCAGGGTCCAGAGCACGGTGGCCCGGCCCTGAGTGTCGAGTCGGGGCGCCGTGTCGGCCACGCTGCCATGCTGGGGATGAACCCGGACTGTGGCCTCGAGGACCGGGTTCCCGCCCGCATCGAGCGCGGTGACGATGACCGGTTGGGCCAGGGGCCGGCCCGCGATTCCCGCGGTCCGGGTGCCGCTCTTGATCGCGATCGTCGCGGCCGCGCCGGGCAAGGCGGTGGCGCTCACCGTGAACGGTGGCAGCGTCCTGGGATTGCCGACCTCGACCCGCAGACGCTGCGGCCCTGAGCGGGGACCGAGTACCCACCTGGCGGAGACTCGTCCGATCGAGTCGGTCCGCTCCGCCGCGCCGGTCACGCCGCCGCGATCCACCACGCTCAGGGCCACGGGGACATCCGGCAGCGGCGCACCGGCCGAGTCGACCACCCGGATCACCACCGGATCTTCCAGGGCGGCCCCGACATCGCCGATCGGCGGGCTGCCGACCAGCTCTACCCGGGTGTTGCCGGGGACGGGGTCGGCCTCGGCGGTGATCGTGACGGTACTGTCCAGCGTCAGGACCCGCGCGCGCAGGCGCTGGGGACCGGGCCGGGGGCCGAGGGTCCAGTTGGCCCGGAGGCGGCCGGTCTTGTCGGTGACGCCGGAGGCAGGATCGACGATGCCCCCTTCCGCGGCGAGCGCGACCGAGCTCCCCGGAACAGGGAGGCCCCCGCGAGAGAGTACCAGCAGTACGATGGGTTCGGCCTGGGGCCGGCCGGCCGGTCCGCGCTGACCGGCGCCGCTCAGGATGCCGAGGGTGGCCGCGGCCAGATCCACTTGCAGGGAAACGCTCGACTCGAGCCCCGCGATCGACGCACGCAGCGTGGTCCGCCCCGGCCCACGGGTTGTGACCAGACCGGTGGAATCGATCACCGCGACGGTCGAATCGCCGCTGTGCCAGCGGATCGGCCTGTTGCGAACGGTGTGGGCCCGCGCGTCCACCGCGTGGGCCCGAAGCCGGATGGTGTCGCCCTCGAGCACCCGCACGACGCTGTCACCCGCCAGAACCATCTGTTCGGGCTTCTGGATCACGGTCAGGAGAGCGGTGGCGCTCAGCTCGCGTACCCTTGCGGTGACCTTGGTGGTGCCGGGACCGCGGGCGATGACCATCCCGCTGGTGTCGACGGCTGCCACCGAGCTGTCATCGCTCTTCCACGTGACCAGCGCCCCCATCAGTACGGCACCGCGCCGGTCGGTCACCGTCACCGCCAGCACGGCGGTGTCTCCGATGGCCATCAGGGTGTCGGCCTTGGGCGCCACCAGGATGCGGCGTGCCGCGTGCGCGGTTATGCCCAGGTCGACGGAGCCGAGCCACGAGGTGAGGCCGAGGCTCTGGGCGTTCACCAGCAGGCCGGCGAGGGCCGCGATGGTGGTGAACAACGCGGTAAACCACTTTCCTGCGCTCCCCAGCACTCCGCTGGTGGCTGCGGCTCTTTTCATGGGACTCCACGGGGCACTTGAACAGCACCCATCTGGGCCTGGGGGCAGGCCGGCGGGCGCGGTCGGATATTCTGGTTATCGGTTACTGCTCATTAAGGGAAAGGACGGGGGCCCGCTGTAAGGCAGCGCACAGGGGAGTGGTGCGGAATCGGCCGACAGGGCCGAAGTCTCTGCAGGTCAGCGACTTACGCTAGCGAGACGGGCCTCCGCGGCCAGCCGGCCGAGGGCGTCCACGACGGCCTCCGGGCGCTCCTCGCCGAGGTATTGCCCGGCGCCCTCCACCGAGTCGACCGCGAAGTCGAACAACTCGGCGTGCAGAATGGCGATTTCCTCAGCCTTGATCGAGCTGGGGTGGGGAAACGTTCCGTGAATCAGCCGGATCGGGATGCGTGGCTCGTGCAGCCGTTCGCGCAGGGACTCCGGCTCCTTCGACTTCGACATCCGCCGCAGGCCATCGATGGCGCCATCCACATCATCCGCCTGTCCGGCGGTGTAGTGGTCGACCACGTCGGAGGTCACCCAGGTGGCGTCTCCGGAATTCTCGATGAGATCGTGCCTGACTCGGCTTCGGATCGTGCCCGGCCCGACCAGGAGCTTGGTGAGAAATCCCCCGAACCGGAGTGCGTGCTTGAGTCCGGGCGTGGCGGCGGTCTCGGCCGGGCCGCCGCCGATGGACAGGATCCCTCGCACCAGCTCCGGGCGCCGGTAGGCCAGGCGGTAGGCCATTGCCGCCCCGGTGGATTGCGCGATGATCAGGACGTCGGTGGCGCCCAGGCTGTCGAGCGCCTGACCGATGCGATCGGCCTGCGCGGCGAAGGAGTAGTCGGACTTGGATGGATGGGAGGACCAGCCGAAGCCCAGTGGCTCGATCACGATGGTGCGGTAGCCCTGCTCGACCAGCGGGGCGGTGATCCGGCGGAAGCCGTAGGCGCCACCAAAGATGCCGGGAATGAGCAGCACCGGCTGACCCGATCCGATGGTGGTCGTGCGGAGGAACTCGCCAGGCCCGACCTGGACATCCCTGACCGTGCTGCTGTCCAGCAGAACGACCATCGAGAGAATAGCTGTGAGCACTGGGACTCCCTTGGAGCCGCGGGTGGGAGGCGGCAGGGAGCAATCTAGCTGGAAAGAACCCCCCCGGTGAGGCCAACCGCGGCGGGAGGCAATTTCCGCCAGCGGCCGGCCCCGGTTTCCGGGAGCCTCGGATGGAGCTGAAGCGGTGCGGGCGGGACGCCGCGCGCTGTTGCGGCGCCCGCCTACTCAGCTCAGGTCGCTCCGGTCACCACGAAGCTCAGGGCGGTAGTCTCGCCTGCCTGCACCGTGAGGCTCGCCGGCAGCGCCGGATCGGTCGTTATGGTCGCCACTCCCGCCGGCAGGGTTACCACCAGGTCGTAGTCACCGGGGGCGAGGAAGGGGAACTTCGCGGTGAATGTGCCGGTGACCAGCGGATCGGTGAAGCTCACCGTGTGCGGAATCCCATCGTCTCCGGTCAGGGTCGCGCTGAAGCCCGCCAGCGTGGCTCCCCCGGGCAGGGTTACCCCCGTTCCGAGACTCAGGGCAATGGCCGCATTCCCGGTGGTGGTGATGCTGGTTGCCTTGATGACCGGGTGCATTACCCACTTGCCGGAGTTGCCGGCGGGGTGGCCAAAGCTCTCCGAAACGTCGAAGTCGACCAGCAGGGTCTGCTCTTCATCGCTGACGATCGTCAGCGCGTTGCCGGGCAGGGTCACCTTGAGGCCACTGGTGGAGAAGCTCGGCATTTGAAGATCACCGGTCACAACGGCCCCGACCGGCAACCCCTCATAATCCGGGGACGACGCGTAGATGCTACTGGTGCCGTCGCCGTTGTCAACCTGGATATAGGCGCCGGTGATCACGAAGCGCAGCTGGGTGTAGGTTCCCGCGGGAAGGATGGCACCGTCGACCAGGGTCTGCACGTCCGTAGCCAGGGTCAGGAGGTCGGTGGTCACCGGCGTATCCAGCAGTACCGTAGTGCCGCCGCTGCCGTTGAGGTTCACTTCGGCGATCGTTACGACCGCGGCCTGAATGTCTCCGGGCGCGTCCTTGAGAAGGAGGGTGAGCTTGCCGGTGCCACCTGGGCTGCTCGAGTCGCTACAGCCGACGACGCCAATGAGTGCAAGAAGCAGCGCGCCGGCACGGCGCGGCAGGGAGAATCGCATCAACAACCTCCTGTCAAACGTGAACGTTCAGTGCGTCAATTCACCTCAGGTACGACCAGGGCATGCCCCCGCGCCCCGTACCGCCCGGCCTGGAGAATGCCACCGCCAGTGTCTAAAGAGCTCTCGAGCACCCCGGAAGTAACGCTCCGGGGGCCGGCTGGCCTGATTTTCGGCACTGTCGTTCCCAGGTGCGTTACTTCGTGCCAGCCAGAACCCTCTTTACTTATCGAGGGGGCAAAACGTGCAGGTTGACGCCACCGTTAGCGGGCCGAAAACATCACCGCTGGGGCGCAACCTGGGGCGGCGGACCGACGATCGTGAGGATTCCATCGCAATTGCAACTGACCACGGGCCCAGCGACGCCGAGGTGATTCGGTCTGTCCTGGCTGGGGACGTTGATCGCTTCGCTGTCCTGGTCCGGCGATACCGTGATCGTTTCGCCGGTTACGCGGTCCGCCTCCTCGGGTCGACTGATGTCGCGGAGGACGCCCTTCAGGAGGCGTTCATCCGGGCCTACGACCGGCTGGCGCAATGCCGGGATCCGGAGAACTTCAGGGGATGGTTCTTCCTGATCCTGCGCAACTGCTGCTATGCCGAGGAGCGCTCACGCAGCAGGCACGCCGGCTTGACCTTGAAGGAGGCGCTGGAGTCCGTGGCACCGGAGGTTTCCGACCACCGGGTGGAGAGAGCCGACAGGCGCCGCACCCTGGAAGCCGCGCTGCAGCAGCTGACGGCGGTACAGCGGGAGGTCTTTGTGCTCAAGCACTACGAGGGGCTCCCGTACGAGGAGATTGCCCGGCGAACGTCGACCTCGGTCGCCTCACTCAAGATGCGCATGCACCGGGCGTATGATCGGCTGCGCGTGGAACTGGCGGAGGACGCATGACTGAAGACAGCAGTCTTGATCCGTTGATCGTGCGGGTGCTCGACGGGGAACTCCGGCCGGAGGACCTTCCCCCCGAACTTCGGGTGGAGGCCGAACGGGCGGTCCGCCTGCTTCACCCACCGGTAGAGGCGCCGGTCAGCCTCTCGCCCTGGTTCGAGCAACGGGTCATGGCGGAAATCCGGCGGCGGCCTCGGCCCGAGCCCGCCGCTCAGGGTTTCCTCGGCTGGCTGCTTGAACGGCGGGAGCTGCGCCTGTCGCTGCGGCCCCGGGTGTGGGTGGGGGCAGCGGCCATGCTGGCCCTGCTCGTCGTGGCGGGGGTCCAATGGCAGGCGACGCGCGCTGGTAGCGAGGTCGCTGGAGTGGGCGACAGCGCCTACGTGCGGTTCACGCTGTATGCGCCGGGGGTCCACAGCGTGGCGGTGGCGGGGAGCTTCAACGAGTGGGATCCGAGGCAGGCCCCGCTCACCCAGACCCATACCCCGGGTGTCTGGGCTGGAACCGTGGCCCTGCCGCCAGGGCAACACGTCTACGCCTTCCTGGTGGACGGAAGCCGGTGGCTGCCCGACCCTGCCAGCCCAACCGTGGACGACGGATTCGGGCAGCGAAACAGTGTGGTGACCGTCGCCGCACGGGGACGGGTGCTATGAAATCTCTGATCCTGGGGTTGGCGCTCTCGGGAAGCGCCGCTCTCTCACTCGCCGCGCAGGGCACGCCATCCCCGCGGCTCGAGGGTCGGGTGCCGCCCGATGTGGTCCGGGCGGTCACGGCGATCGTCGACAGTGCCTCGCACGCTGGATTGCCGGTGGAACTCCTGCTTCGCAAGGCCCTGGAAGGTGGGGCCAAGGGGATTCCCAACGACCGGATCATCGGAGCGGTGCGCGTGGTGTCGGGCCAGCTCGCCGCCGCCGCGAAGGCTCTCGATGGGCCCGCGCCGAAGGCCGAGCCCGAGGCCATCGAGGCGGGCGCCTTCGCCATCAATGCCGGTCTGAGTCCCGACCAGGTTCACTCCGTGGCCCAGGCGGCCAGGGCATCCAATTCCCAGGCGGGGGCGCTCCGGACGGCGGGCACGCTGGTAGCGATCGGCGTTCCTCCGGGCCGCGCCGTCGCGCTGGTTGAGGGTCGTATCCGGGCCGGCGGATCGGCGGCCGATGTACTACAGTTGCCCCAGCAGGTCCAGTCCGCGGTCGGCCGCGGAGCAACACCGGCGCAGGCTGCGGAGGGCCTGGGCAAGGGCGCGGGGCAGGGACCACCGGCCGGTCACCCGGACCTGCCGCCCAAGGCCCAGGGAAAGCCCCGCCGCCCCTAAGGTCCATCCGGTACCCGCTTCGGAGCCGGCGACGTCCGCCCCGGGTCACGGCGGCTCCACCAGCATGAGCGCCGTCCGTCCCCCCATGGCGTCCGGTACGGTGGCGACCCCCCTCGGCACGACCCACTTTGTTCCATCCACCACCAGAATGAAGTGGTAGGTCCCTGGAGCCAAGTCCAGTGTGCCCTGCCACTCGTCCCGCCCCGACGGGGTGAGGGACATCGGCTGCCAGTCATTCCAGTCGCCGGCCAGTCCGACCGTTTGTGCTCCTGCCACCCGGAGGCGGAGGTTGAGCCTCTCACCTTCGCGCCTGAGGGTGAGCGGCCGGAGCACAGGCACGTCGGCCCTGGCAAGGCTCCTGATCGCCGTGTAAAGCCGGATACCCCCACTCAGGTAGCGAGCGCGGGGCAATCCCTGGTATGGGTCGGGGAGGAAGCTCCCCCCGCCCGCTTCCAGCGCGAGGTGGGGCGTGACGTACACCTGCAGAAGCGCGCCTCCTGCAGCACGGGACCCATAGGTCTGTGAAAGCCGGGCGACTCCCCAGGCCGAGGCCACAATCCTGCCGCGGTCGAGGCTGACCCCCGCGGACAAGTCGGTGAACCACGCGCCCAGGAAGCGGGTCGGCTCGGCGCTCGCGCTCCATGTGAGGTTGTAGAGCCGCCACCAGGCCCTGGCCCGGGTATGGAAAGCGGTGATCGACGGCTCGGACTCGACCCACCCCGCCGAGGGCCCCGCCGCGAGCCCGGCTCCTGATCGACCCCGGGACCAGAGGAGCTCACCCAGGACATGGACGGCGGCCGTGGCGGAACTCCCGCTGGTGGTGGCGCCCGCGAGGTTCCCTTCGGTGCCGAGGCGGAGGTGACTGGTGAGCGGCGGGGAGGCCAGCCAGAGCGCGGCCCGGCCCTGGGTGGACCACACTCCGCCGGGCAGGGACGAGAAGGAGCCTGAGAGACCCGCGAACATCGCGGAGGAGCTGACCTGCGCCGCTGGGGTGAGCGAAGGGGAGTTGGAACTGCCTCCGGAAAACCGCACGGCATTGATTCCAAGACCGACGGAAGCCTGAGTCTGCGCCTGGATCGCGGGGGCCAGCAGCGCCAGGGAGGTGGCCGCGGACAGCAGGGCTTTCATGCGGCGGAGAGTAGCGCGGCAGGTGCGCACAGACCAGCCTCCGGTCTGGAACAGGCCGAGGGGCACGAGAGACTCGTGCCCCTGCTCGACCATGATGTCGGCGCCGCGCGATTCGCGCGGATTCCAGCCCTGGTCAGTTCCCGAGGACCCTCACTCCGACTCCCTTGCGCAGTGGGGTGCTCAGGGGAAGCGGCAGGACCCCGACGGTCTCCGTGACGGAGGTGCAGCTGGTGCCGCCCAGCGCGAAGAAGAGCTTCGCATTGTTGGGGTTGCTCAGCACCTTGAATTGGAAGGCCACGTTCTTGGTGCCCGGCGGAATCACCGAGTTGGGGAAGACGAACTGCGTCGCCAGGTTCTGGCTCGCGCTGCCCCGAAGGACGACGCTGACGGTGCTGGTCCCGATCGGTGGGGCACCGTAACTCTCGGGGGTTGCGATCAGTTGGATGATGTACGGCGTGGGAATGTCGGCCGGATCATTCGAAGCCAGGTACAGCGTCACCTGCTTGATGGTCTTGCCGAGCTTGTTGATGTAGAACGCCCGGTTGAGCTCGTCGCCATTGCCGTTGGACGCGGGGCAGTTGACCAGCACAGTGGTGTTCGACGTGCCGGTGGCCGTGAAGGAGACCATGGGCAGCGGACCGAGCGCGGTGATACTGGCGTTCAGCGTATTGCTCCCGGCCACGATGGTCCAGTTGGTGCCGGCGATGCCGCTCGCATTGGTCACGGCGGCCGGTGAGGCAACGCTGCCGGCTCCGCTCGCCACCGTGAAGCTCACGCCGGCTCCCGCTACTGGATTGTTGTAGGCATCGCTGATCCGGACTGACGGCGCGATCGTTCCGGCCGTCACCCCCAGGGTACTGCCCTCGGTGGCCGTCTGGTTGTTGCCCGCGTTGATCGCGATGGCAGAGGCCGGTCCAGCGAGGACGCTGAAGCTGTTGCTGGTCGCGCCGCTCAGCCCGGTGGCGGCGGCGGTGAGGGTGTAGCCGGTGCCTGCACGGGTGATGCTGAGCCCGGTGAACGTCGCCACCCCGTTGACCGCGCTGACCGGGGTGGGGCCGCTCAGGGT
>Ga0210377_10002721_pt1 | contig 15352 bp, 12 predicted proteins | sample PLM4_65_b1redo_FD_155480 | JGI IMG/M metagenome (GOLD analysis project Ga0210377, IMG submission 155480) | Groundwater sediment microbial communities from an aquifer in East River, Colorado, USA - PLM4_65_b1 redo | ecosystem: Environmental > Terrestrial > Soil > Riparian zone | place: USA: East... | reverse complement strand
AAAACCCAATTTGCTTATCTCCCACATGCCAGACGCTTTTTCGACGCTCATCCCTCCCACGCTTTCGCTCTCATCTCTCGACTTTAAGAAAGCCCTGTGTCAAAATTATGGAAGCTTATGGGGTGACACTCGATTTACTTTTCTCCTCATTCAACAGGGTTTGCAAGTGAGCGAGAATATCTTGATACTCTGGTCTGTTCGCAACATTCTCCATTTGATAAGGGTCTACTTCCAGATCGTATAACTCCTTTTGCACTGTGCCCTCTGGCGCATATCCATCATTTGTGGTTTCTGCATAAACATAGCGCTCGGTGTGTATCGCTACATAAGTTCCACGCGGGGGCCAGCCTTCGAGTAGAACGCCTTCACGCCAGTCACCTGTATGGGTTAATAACCCAACTAGAGATTTCCCATCCACTTCTGCCGGGACCGGAATACCAGCCAATTCATAGATGGTTGGCGCAATATCGATATTTGCAATGACGCCATTCTCGATATAAGGCTGGCTTACAAGCGGAGGATAACGGATCGCAAACGGTACATGGGTTGTCTCTTCATATACGGTATTTTTTGCAACCTGACGATGTTCACCCCAATGCCTGCCATTATCGGAAAGGAAGATGATCACGGTGTTATCCATTTCGCCGGTTTCAGAAAGCTTATTGATCACCTGTTCAAGAGTCCGATCGAGTGAGTAGAGGGTGAGGATTTGATTCCGACGGAACGTATCGATTTCCTGGATTTCATTTTCTCCCAACAGTGGATTTTTTTCTTCGTCTGCCATCCAGGCGGGTTTATCGGAAATATCCGCTTCATTAAAACTCGGCAGGCGGGGCGGCAGTTCGAGCGGCTGGTATTTATCCTCAGTTGCCGGGACAGCAGGATCGTGGGGAGCATTGACCGTCCACATTAGGATAAAAGGCTTGCGCTTGGGGGCCGCCTCATCGATGAATTCCATGGCGTATCTTCCCAGAGCATACGTAATATACTCATTCTCATGCCGGCTCCACTCGCCGTTTACATTTAACCGTGGATTGTTATAGCGTGTTTCGCCATATTGAAAGGATACCCAGTAATCAAATTCAGGTCTGGGTTCACCGTTCCAGGAATTTAGATATTTTCCGACCAGTCCTGTAGTGTAGCCATTTTCATGCAGATACTCGATCATGGTTTTTTTCTCGAGCTCATAGCTGCTGTTATCGAGCACACCATGATTACTGGCATACATTCCCGTAAATATACTGGCGCGGCTTGGGCAACAGAGTGGCGTGGTGACATAAGCATGTGGAAAGGTGACGCCCTGGTCAAAGATCAATTCCAGAGTTTTTGGCAAATATTGCATAGTGTCATAGCGCTGGTCATCCGTCATGATGATCAGAAAATTTGGACGAGTGTCCTCTGCAAACAAAGATGCGCATCCGGTAGACATGAATATAAATATCAAGGTAAGTGAAACTTGAAGGATCGAAATAATTTTCTTTTGCATGGCTTTTCTCAACTTAATGGATTTTCTCGCTAGATGATGGGTGGTCGTATTCTAACGCCATTATACATTTTGTCACATTGGTCATCTTTTGTGATGTGACTGGCAGGTTCCACCTGAAAAAACAAGCCCATCAGAATTTCACTTCTGATGGGCGATGTACAAAATGTTGAGACGCTCAATTACTTATCAGCAACTTTTCGGGGGCCGCGCTTGGGTTTGATAGGAAGTTCTTCTGCGGGAGCTTCCTCTGTCAGCGGGGTGACAGGTTCTTCGATAACAGAAGCGGGTTCAGGCGTCGGAATTGAAGCGGGCGCGACGGGCGTCACCGTCACAGGAGCGGGAGTCCCGTTCAGGCGAGCGAAGTAATCCTTGACGATAGTATCGTTATAAAATACCAGTGAGAGGATACCAACAGCCATTGAGAAGACGTTGCCGGTCAGCACACAGGCAATTTCAAAGATCGCGATATTCGTGGAAGGTTGAATCGGTTGCGCCGGATTGCTAAAGAGTTTTGCTGCGTAGATCAGTTCAAAGACTCCCAGAATGGTTGGCAAAATCGTCAGTGGCGTGCAGATGATGCCGATAACAGTAGCGAGGGCGGTGCCTGAGGCGGCGAGCCCCCAAAATAGGTTAACGATACCGCTGGCGAGGGTTGTCCAGGCGATGACGTTGATGAGGGTGGGTTTTTGTATGTTCATAACTTTCTCCTACCGCCGTTTCATAAATTACCAAGCTTTTCGTCGTAAAAGACAAATTGGTCAGAATTTTGGGTTGGATTATTAGGCGGCACTTTGTAAAATTTGATTTCACTTCATATACGCCCCTTTAGGAGATAGGTTGCAAATGTTTCTTGGCAAAGTATTAGGGCGACCCGCCCACAAGGACCAAAACCATTGAAGATTTTGATGGGTCGCCCCTACATTGCGTAAGGAAAAATTAATCCGGGATCCCCGTGGCTTTGACATCTTTTAAATTCAATTGCAGGGATTTTTTGCCGTTCCATTCGTTGGCTTCAAAGTGATACAGCACATCCACGCGGGCGGGCAGGGTGTCACGGAGATGCCCAAGGCGGAAGCCGATGGAATCGAAGACTGCGCCGCGGTCGTCTTCGAGTGTGAGTTTGAGATGTTTGGCGTCTGCGCCGACGGTGCGGGATGATTTGACTTTGACGTTGCGCGAGACAAAGACCGCATCAGGATTGCCATAACCAGTTGGTTCGAGGTACTCGAGGTGTTTCAACACTTCGAAATTCAGATCTGCGAGCGCTACTTCCATATCAGCGGATAATGTTTGGCGCAGGTCTCTGCCGCCAAGTTGGTCTTTGGCGATGGACTTCAGTCGCGCAACCAATTCAGGCAGATTATGATTTTTCACCGTGAAGCCTGCGGCGGCGGCATGTCCGCCATGCCGGACGAGCAGATCCTTACATTGATCGAGCGCGTCGGTGATGTGGAATTCAGGGATGGAGCGACATGAGCCGCGCGTCTCTTCGGCGTTTTGGGCGGCAACAATGGCGGGACGATAATACACTTCGGTCAAGCGTGATGCAGCCAACCCGACAACGCCCGGATTGAAATCTTCATGCGCGGCGAAGAGCAGGAAGGCTTCAGGGTCTTCGCCCATGGCGATCTCTTCTGCCTGTTTCTGCATGGACCGGGTGATGGTCTGCCTTTGTTTATTTTGCACATCGAGTTGTTGCGCGAGTTGACCAGCGCGCATGAAGTCAGTGGTAGTGAGCAGTTCAAAAGATGCCAATGCGGATTCGAGTCGGCCGGAGGCATTGAGACGTGGACCCAGCATAAAGCCAATATTGCCTGCGGTGACCTTGTCTATTTTCATTTCGGCGACACCCGCCAATGAGAAGAGTCCCTGCCGTTTTGTTTCGCGGATCTGTTTGAGTCCTTTGCGAACCAATACACGATTTTCGCCAACGAGTGGGGCAAGATCGGCGACGGTGCCTAATGCAACGAGATCGAGCAAATCAGCCAATTGGAAGTTTGACGTTTGACTTTCGACATTTGACGTCAATGCTTCGATAATTTTGTATGCAATACCGACTCCCGCCAGATCCTTATCGGGATAAAGATCGCCGTGCTGTTTGGGGTTGATGACGGCGAGGGCGGGCGGGAGGTTCAAGCCGTCAGGGTGGTGGTGGTCACTGATAATGAGATCCAGCCCGATGGTCTGTGAATGAAGCGCTTCGTTCGGTGAGCGGATACCGCAATCCACGGTGATGACCAGTTTGACGCCGTCCGCTTTCAGGGAGTCCAATGCGTCTGTATTGAGACCATAGCCTTCGTCAAAACGATTCGGGATATAACCGCGCACATTCGCGCCCAGTTTTTGTAATGCCTCAACCATCAGCGCCGTGGCAGTGACGCCATCCACATCGTAGTCGCCATAGATCGCGATCGGCTCATGATGCGTGAGGGCATATTGGATGCGGTCTACAGCAGTTTGCATGCCGGTGAATTGGAATGGGTCCGGGTTGAAGTTCGGTTGGGCTCTTAAGAACGCGCGTGCATCGGCGTCGGTTGCCAGACCGCGATTGAAGACGATCTGTTGCAGGATCGGTGGGAAAGTATTCAGGGCCTCGCTGGCCTGAGGGGTGATGCGCGGGGAGATGACCCAGCGTTTGGTGTGTGTCATAATAAAGGAACGAAAGTATGATGGATTTGCATTAGTTCATGATTATAATAGATGGAAAGCTTTTATTCCCAAAAGGATGTAATTATGTATACTCTGGCTCCTGACGAGAAAGTAACCGCTGTGATGATCTACACCCATAACTCGCTGGTGCGCGGTGAATTGGTGACCAAGGAAAGTGCGCGCGTGAGTATCTGGCCGCGGATGCAGGCGCAGGTGCATTACATCCATGTGCATAAGGCGCAGGTGTTGATGTTCGGGGGACCGCTTACCAAGTCGCTTGCATATGATGAACAGTATTTGCCCATTTCACAGGTCATGGGATTTCATATCGTGCCGCCCGCCACTGAGCCGTTGGATTATGACCCCAGCGAGCCAAACCGCGCCATGCACGATGTACAGCTTTCGCTTGGAAATTTTTCTGCCAAAGGAAAAGTGCGCGTCTCGACGCATGCCGATCTAGCCACCAGTATTGAAGTGGCACATGCCGGATGGCTTTCGGTGTACGATGCCGAGATCACGACGCTGTTCGTCCCCCAATTCCCTGAATTCCATGCGCCGCTGATGTTGGTGAATCCGGCGGCTGTAAGTTTTGGGTTGTAATTTTAGAAAGCACGCAGGATTTCAAGGGGCGATATAATCTTTATCATGGACATTAATCTAACAACTCCCGCATTGTTGTTCCCAACGGTCTCGTTGCTGATGTTGGCATATACCAATCGTTTTCTGACGCTTGCGACCATCATTCGCAATTTGTATGACCGTTACAGTAACGATCAAAATCAGAACCTGCTTGGGCAGATCGCCAATTTGCGCTATCGCGTGTACCTGATCCGCAACATGCAGATCTTTGGTGTGTTGAGTTTATTGTTTTGTGTGGTCAGCATGTTTGCGCTTTTTGCAGGCTGGATCCTAGCCGGGCAATGGAGCTTTGCGATTGCCTTGCTCTTGATGATCATTTCGATGTTGATCTCGTTGCGCGAATTGCAGATCTCGGTGGGTGCGTTGGATCTACTTCTTACCGATCTGGAAGAGCACGAAAGGATGGGCTGATGATATAGGATTATCTTTATTCGGTTTGTTTCAATTGCGGGGTAATCAGTGAGTAATGACATATTGTTTTCTTTACACAAAATATCTATACTGACATGGAACGAACCACGTACAGCGTGGTTGTAAATTTCCCTGGGAGGGATGTTTCCATGTCAGTATTTGATTTAATGGTCAACGGTCAGACGTATACCGTTGATGCAGATGAGTCCATGCCCTTGTTGTGGGTGTTGCGCGACCTACTTGGTTTAACGGGGACCAAGTTCAGTTGTGGGATGGGATTGTGCGGTTCCTGCACCGTGCTGGTGGATGATGAACCTGTGCGCTCCTGTTCCACGTCAGTTTCTGCGGTGACAGGCAAATCCATTCTCACCATTGAAGGACTTTCAGAAGATGCCAGTCATCCGGTACAGAAGGCGTGGTTGGATGAAAGAGTCACGCAGTGTGGATATTGTCAGCCGGGGCAGATCATGAATGCAGTGGCATTGATCAAGAAGGTACCAAACCCGAGCGATGCAGATATCGACGCGGCGATGGGCGATGTGCTCTGTCGTTGTGGGACGTATCAACGTGTCCGTTCCGCGATCCACCGCGCGGCACAGGAGGTGTGAGATGAATAATAAAATCTCTCGCCGCGATTTCTTGAAACTCTCCGGCATTGCCGGTGGCGGATTGGTGCTGGCGGTCTATCTCGAAGGATGTTTGCCCGGAACGGACATGCCGACTGTTGTTCCCGTCACACCACAAGGTTCTGCGACCCCGATCCCGCCGTTCGATTGGGTGGCGGATATCTATATCAAGATCGATCAAGATGGCATCTTGACCTTTACCGCGTTCCGCTCCGAAATGGGACAGGGCATCCGCACCGCGCTTGCGATGTTGGTAGCGGAAGAGTTGGATATTGATTGGTCATCGGTCCGCATTATGCAAGCGGATGCCAATTCAAAATATGGCGATCAGCAAACGGGCGGCAGTGTCAGCATGTCGACCTACCATGACATCATGCGTCAGGCTGGCGCGATGGCGCGACAGATGTTGCTCGAAGCTGCCGCGAAGATTTGGGGCGTGGATCCAGCCAAATGTGAGTCCGAAGCGGGGTTTGTCATCCATCGCGATGGTGCGCAGAAACTATCCTATGGTGAATTGGCGGAATCCGCATCCAAGCTCGAAAGACCGAATCGACCTCCACTTAAGGAGCCGCAAAAATTCAAGATCGTCGGTACGGCGCTCGGACATTGGGACGCGCCGCAGGTCGTGACGGGCAAGGCAGTGTATGGTTTGGATGTGCGTCTGCCGGGAATGTTCTACGCCGCGATTGCGCGTTGCCCGGTGTTTGATGGAACCTATGCCAGTTATGATGATGCTGAAACAAAAACGATCGCAGGCGTGAAGCAAGTGGTGGCACTGGATGATCGTATCGCAGTTCTCGCGGATAACTCATGGGCGGCGATCCGGGGACGCAATGCGTTGAAGGTCACATGGGATGAAGGTCGCAACGCAACTCTTGATAGTCAGCAAATGATGGTCGATGCCGCGAATAGACTGAAGAAATCAACGAAGAGTAATATCCTTGAAGCCTTCTATGAAATCCCTTACGAAGCGCACGCCACGATGGAACCGATGAATTGCACAGCGGATGTTCACGATGGCGTTTGTGAAGTGTGGGCGCCTACGCAAAGCCCGCAAGCTGTTCAACTGGCGGTGGCAGGGGCGTGTAATATTCCGATGGCGCAAGTGATCGTACATGTGCCGCTCATCGGCGGCGGATTTGGTCGTCGTTTACAAGCGGATTATGCGGAAGAAGCAGCGCTTCTTTCTCAGGCGGTGGCTGGTCCTGTTCAAGTGGTGTGGACGCGTGACGACGACATCCAACACGACTTCTATCATCCGATGGCTGTCCAATATGCCTTTGCCTCGTTGGATAAACCTGCCATCCCAGCGATCCGGGTCGGAAATGGGACAGCCGTCCCAACGGGTGCATGGCGCTCGGTGGATCAATTTACACGCGCCTATAGTGAGCAAAGTTTCATTGACGAAATGGCTGTGGCATTGGGACGTGATCCGCTTGATTTGCGACTGGAGCTGTACGAGAACGACAAACGTGCTTTGGGTGTCATCCAACTCGCTGCTGAAAAATCGAATTGGGGCAGTCCGTTGCCCGCCGGGCATGGACGCGGCATGGGGTACTTCGCGACATTCGGCGTGACACATGTCGCTGACGTAGCGGAAGTGACCGTAAATGCAAATGGCAATGTGAAAGTGAATCGCATGGTCTGTGCAGTGGATTGTGGAACAGTGGTCAACCCGGATAATGTCATCGCACAAATGCAGGGTGGAATTGTCTTCGGTTTGACCGCAGCACTCAAAGCGGAAGCGACGATTAAGAATGGACGCGTCCAGGAGAGCAACTTCCATGATTATCCGATTCTCCGCATGGATGAGATGCCTATAGTCGAGGTGTACATTGTTTCGAGCGATCGTAAGCCTTCAGGTATTGGTGAGATGGGCGTGCCGCCGGTCGCACCCGCGGTTGCCAACGCGATTTATGCCGCAAGTGGTAAACGGATACGACATATCCCGATCAAGCCGGAGGATTTGCGAGCTTAATTAGCGAGAGTAAAAATAACCCGCAAGTGTTGAGCCTGCGGGTTATTGGTGTCGTCCTATGTCATTCTGAGGAGCGAAGCGACGAAGAATCTCTGATTGCGGAGCAACGCACACTCGAAAAACGAGATTCTTCGCTCCCTACGGTCGCTCAGAATGACATGACTCTAATAAGAGTCAATCAACGAACGGACTTGCAGTGCTTGCTTCACTTGCTCTATAGTCCAATCGTTCGGCAGGGGAGCCGTGACCTTCACAGACGTTCCCGCCGGGACATCGAAGTAGTTGTCGCTGAAGACCACATCCACGCTATCGAGAGCCAGTTCGACGAAGCGTGCCAAGGATTTGGCAGAGACATGGAAAGTCAATGTCTCGTTATTCAATGTGACGTCCACGTTCAAGCCGGGATCGGTCAACGCGAGATGTTTGATGGGCGCAAAACAGGAAACGCTGGTTGCAAGCTTTTCATCATCCTGCCATAACTCTGCGACGAAGACGAGATTGCGTTTGTTCAAGTCGGAAATTTTGTCAGCGAAGTCAAAGGCTTGGATGGGCGTATCAGCCAACGGCTTGGCGGTGACGCGCTGTTCGGCTGATGTCACTGCATTTCCAGTCACATCCTCCAAGCGCCAGCGGACGAGTCCATCCCAATCCGAAGTCAAATCACTGGTCACATGGATCGACATGCGTGTGCCATCATCTTCAACGGAAAGCAATACGGGCGCATAGAATCTTTTCGCCGCGTAATGCAGGGCTTTCCAACGTCCGAAATAATCAAGCGACGACCACGACGCGACGGGCCAGCAATCGTTGAGTTGCCAAATCAATGTACCACTGACGCGCTGTCGATTGCGCCGCCAATGTTCGACCCCGTAACGAATGCCTTCGGCTTGCAACAACATGCTGAGATACACCAGCGACTCAAAATTCTTCGGCATGCGGAAGGTGTCGGTCATTTGCCCGATCATCAAGCCGTTGCCCGAGCCGCTGCGTTGATGATGTTCCATAATGTAGGAAGTCATGTTTTGGTCTTCAGGCGCGGCGTAGGTTTGAACCGTTTTGTATGGCGGCAATGCTTGAAAACCAAACTCGCTCATGAAGCGCGGGAACTGCGTGCGATACGCGGTGAACGGTTTGCGTCCGTGCCACACATCCCAATAATGCATGTCGCCGCGCTGCATGCCGTTGGGCTCTGCAAAAGGAATCCCCGATGACGCCGACGATTGCCAATACACCGTATCAGGATCTTCACTCGCAACCACCGCGGGCAATAAATGATGGAACATGTGATCATAGCCCGCTTTCAAACGTTGGTTCGTAGCCTCCGCAGGTTTGTTCCAACCCCAATCCACCCAGCCTTGTTCCATTTCATTGTTACCGCACCACAGCGCCAACGACGCGCGATGGCGCAGGCGGCGCACATTCTCAATCGCTTCGATGCGTACGTTCTCGGCGAAGTCATCATCTTCGGGATACACACCACACGCAAATATAAAATCCTGCCAGATCAACATGCCGTAACGGTCGCACAAGTTATAAAAACTTTCGCTTTCATAGAGTCCGCCACCCCACACGCGAAACATATTCATGTGCGCATCCACCGCGCTCTTGATGAGCATTTCCAAATGCGCGTCTGTGATACGCGTTGGGAACGAGTCGGCAGGAATCCAATCGGAGCCTTTCATGAATACCGGCACACCGTTGACGAAGAACGTGAAGGTCTCGCCCCATTCATCGGGCTCCTGTTTGAGTTCAATCGTTCTCAAGCCGATTTGATACGTGCGTGAATCCAATACGGATGTCTTCGTCTCGAGGGCGATCTTTAACTGATACAGATTCTGTGCCCCATAACCATTCGGCCACCACAACTGCGGATCATTCACCTCGATGCCTGCTACTGTTTCCCCGAGCACCATCACTTCTGATTTTTGTTCACTGCCATTCGGCGCAGTCAATGTGACTTTTGCCCAAAGCCATTCTGCGCCCCAGTTTTCCACCTCCACGCCCACATTGACTTCCACTTTTCCATCTTCATGGGTTTGGCGTACATGCACGTTTTCCAGTCTCGTGTTTGAATAACCTTCGAGACGTATATCTTTCCATATTCCAATGGGCGGAAGTTTCGGACCCCAATCCCAGCCCCATTGACACGGCGCCTTGCGGAGATGAGGTCCGCCCGGGATATCGCCACCGCCCCAAAGCGGTTTCACTTTTTGTCTCTCCGTAATGAATGCCGCCGGTGCGCGGAAGATGATACTGATCTCGTTGGCGCCTTCTTTGAGCATGTCGGTCACTTCCCATGACCACTGGCGATACATGTTGTCTGTTTTGCCGAGCAAGATTCCGTTGAACGAGACTTCGGCTAGCGTATCGAGTCCATCGCAGACTAAAAACTTTTTCGCTTCTTTCAAGACTTCAGGCGTGGCGTTGAATGTGGTGCGATATTCCCAATCGGTATCGCCGATCCATTGCACTTGCTTCTCGTTATCTGCCACGAACGGGTCAGGGATTTTTCCGAGCGCGAGCAAATCTGTATGCACCCCGCCCGGGACAGTGGCGGGCAGCCATTCATTTTTATCGAGTTGCCGAAATGTCCATTGACCGGAAAGAGATTGATGATGCATGGGTGGTTTCCTTTACTCACTGTACAGTAATTGTGCTATTGTATCGCAACGTCATATCTTTGCACTCTTGCTGGACTAGATCACGGATGATTAGCAGTAAGCACCCAGAAAAGAAGATAAGTCTGAGCCACCAAAGCAGAGACTACTATAATCAACCGCAAAAGCTCTGCGGTATCTCTTGGACGCAATTTACTTGCCAACCGCATAAAGGCGCGAATGAGTTTTTCAAATCTTGATATATGTCTCTTCTTCTTATTTCCCGACGCAATTTCAAAGGTGATTTTCGTTTTATCCATTTTTAGCTATCTCCTTAGCAAAATAAATAACCTGTCATCATGTTCAATAACAGGTTATCAAAAATCACAGGGACTAAAAAGTGACTAAATATTTTGTCTCTATTTATTCCCCCATTCTGATTTTGTAATTCGGTCAAATTGTCTTTCAGGGTCTTGCAAATTCCGCGCTTTGACATCCTCCCTTTCCAGCCACTCTTTATAAACTTCAGTTCTTGGGCGGTTGTATGTGGTCACTTGTTCCCAAGCCCAAATATCCCCTTGCAAATGAGGTCTCCCGCTTTTGCCGCGTTGCTTTGTGGCAAGTCTTAACATATCTGATTGTGCTGCTTGAACAGGCATAACCTCCTCGAAATATTTTAGAAGATTATTATAAAAAGTTTGGTTCTCTTTTTCACGTTGTTGAAGAACCCAATCTACTGCGTCGAAAGCATTTTTAGGGACATTATGACCCGCCTGTAAAAATGCAGCCATTGATTCATCTTGTTTTGGAATACCTGGCTTGGTAAATCGAAGGCGAGTCTCATTCTCTCTTGGATGAATAGATAATTGCCCTAACTCGCCGTAAGCAGAGTGGTTAATATCATATGCTTGTCCTTCGGGTAATTCAATCTTATAGCTCTTGAAGCTCAGGTTCAACTCCCGTCCGCGTTTCCAAAGATAGTTTTCTATGTCATCTTTCACAGTTGCGAAAGCCGAATTGATAATGCTTTCCCTTTTCTTTTCTCCGGCATTTGCTGGTAGTGCTGCAACATTTTCGGTTGACTGATTCGCAGGTACAGCAATTGCCATTATCGCTTCCCATACTATGTGACGGATTCTTGTAATTTCAGAGTCATTAGTCTTAAGAGGTGTCCATTGGGACCTGCCGCTTCCATCGTGCCATTCCCAAACTCTGTAAGTGCCTAAAACCCGTTTGCCCGATTCAAGGCTATCTTGAACATCATAGAAAATATTAGTGCCCTCCTCTCGTCGATTTATCTCGAATCCCTCAAAGATAAGTAATGTGTTATGTACGATACTATCCATTTGACGAAAAGTTAACATCTATCACTCCAAAACAAAAGCGATTATTGGTTATAACTCAAGAGAACAACCATTCAGGCTTACAACCTAAACCCACCCTGCAATCCCGACTGACTGTCTGGCGCAATCCATACGTGGAAGTTGCCGGGTTCGATTCCTTTTGTGCCATCGGCGCGGGTGAAGGCGAGGGCTTCTTCGGTGAGTGTGAAGGTGACGCGGCGAGTCTCGCCGGGATTCAATGTCACATGCTCATAGCCTTTGAGTTCGCGGATTGGACGAGTCAATGAGCCGACGAGATCACGCACATAGAGTTGCGCCAGTTCTTTTCCAGCGCGTTTGCCGGTGTTGGTCACGTCTGCGCTGACTTCGAGTTTGCCTCGCAAAGTTTCACTGCTCACTTTTAGGTTGGTGTATTCAAACGATGTGTAGGTGAGTCCATAACCAAAATGGAAGAGTGGCACGTTGGGGATATCCACGTAGCGGGATTTGAAGGGACCGTTTGCGCTAATGGGGCGACCAGAGTTCTTGTGGTTGTAATAGATCGGCACTTGTCCCGTGGCGCGTGGGAAGGTGACTGGTAAGCGGGCAGACGGAGATTCCAAGCCAAACAATATTTCACCAAGCGCCCCGCCGCCTTCGATGCCGGGTTGCCAGGCGTACAGCACGGATGTCGCTTGCGCAACTTGTTTTGTGATTGCCAATGGACGACCAGCAATCACTACTAAGACAACAGGTTTGCCCCAGGCAGCGACCGCTTCCACCAACTCGGCTTGACCGGGCGGGAGGGACAGGTCACTGACGTTGCAGTTTTCACCGGAACGATAAGGATATTCACCAACAACAAGTACAACCGCATCTGCAGATTGCGCAGCGTGTGCGGCTTTGTCAGCGTGATCGGCGAAGACTAGTTCGACGCCATTGGGTGCAACTTGTTTGAGCGCCTCGTCGAGCGGAGTCACATCGGCGCCACGTCCATCGGGAGACCATGAGCCGAAGAGTTCAGAGCGCGCATGAATCAGCGGACCGACGATTGCAATTTTCTTGAAGTTGGAAGCAAGCGGGAGGAGGTTGTTATCATTCTTTAGCAGAACCATTGTTTCGCGGGCAAACTGCCGGGCAAGAGTCCGCGAGTTGGGGCGAACCAGGTCACGGGTAGCACGATCCGGGTCGGTGAAGGGTTGGTCAAAAAGTCCGGCGCGGATCTTGATCCGCAGGATGCGTCGGACCGCCTCGTCAATATCATCCTGCGAAACTTTGCCGCTTTGCAGGCTGGGGATGAGCGTCTCGAGATACGAACCGCTGACCATCTCCATATCCACACCGGCGTGCAGGGCAATTGCGGCGGCATCTGCGCGATTCTCAGCGACACCATGATTGATAAGCTCAACGACAGAATCCCAATCGGAGACCACGAAACCGTCGAAGCCCCATTCGCCGCGGAGAACATCGGTGAGCAGATGGCGGTTGCCACTGGCGGGAACGCCGTTGAGATCGAGGAACGCGGACATCAACGTGCCGACACCACTCTTCACCGCAGACTCGAATGGCGGGAGATAAATATCGCGCAAAGTTGGTTCGGAAATTTCACCGGCGTCGTAATCGCGTCCGCCTTCAGCGGAACCATAACCAACATAATGTTTGGCGCACGCGACGAGTTTATCGGACGCAGAATAATCATTGCCTTGAAAACCTTTGACGACTGCCGCCGCCATCTTTGCCCCAAGGAAGGGATCTTCACCATTGCCCTCGGCGATGCGTCCCCAACGCGCGTCGCGGGCAATATCGAGCATGGGCGCGAAGGTCCATTTGATGCCAGTGGCGGTGGCTTCCAGCGCAGCAACGGATGCGGCTTGTTCGGCAAGTTCGGGATTGAATGATGCGGCTTGTGCCAATGGGATGGGGAAGACGGTGCGATAGCCGTGAATGACATCGCGCCCGAAGATTTGCGGAATGCCATGCGGTGTATCGAGTGCGAGTTTCTGGATGTCGTTGCAGGTCTCGGCATCGGAGGATTTGCTCTCGCCGGTGCCGGTCAGCGCACCGGCGGCGTTGATAACGGAGCCAGCCTTGCCCTTGCGAATGATTTCAGGGTCGAAGTTGCCGAACGAAAAATACTGGTGCAGTTGACCGATCTTTTCTTCGATGTTCATCTTGGAAAGCAGGTCGTTGATCTTGGATTCTGTCATGGAGTCCCTCCGGGTGATAGTGTGGTTTCCCAAATATATCACTGGTGAATGGATGTGTTGTGTAAGAAGTTGAGGAGTAGATTAATTGAGTTGATGTTGCTATGGGAGAAAAGATGAACGCGCGAAGATGCCTCATAGGTAGACCCTCACGAGAGAGCCAAACTATCAACTTTGACTATCGTTTTATGCTAAAATCAGCAGTGGGAGAGTGCAAACGATAATGGAGAAGTTAAATGGCCGATCCTGTTAATTGCTTTATTGCGTACCCAGCAAATCCACTAGCATTGTCTGAAATTCTTGAAAAATCAATCACCAGAATAAACACTGAAGGTGATGGATTAGTAATTGCACGCGGGTGGAAAGAATTAGGTATTGGTGGCAAATTAATCATAAATGAAGTGTGCGCAGCGATAGACAGAAGCCAACTCTTTATATGCGATTTGACGTATCTTAATCCAAATGTGCTTTTTGAACTCGGATATGCAATTGCACATAATAAGCGTATCTGGATTACTCTTGACACAAGTTATGATGAAGCTAAACAAAACTACGATAAATTTTCATTGCTAAGGGGTGTTGGATATGCAGGTTACCAAAATGCTGATCATTTAGTAAATCTATTTTTTCAACAACAACCCTACGAAGACACTAAAGAGACAATCTACTCTAAGATAATAAATTCTTCGAGTCCTACACGAGTGCAACATAATGACTTGTTGTATCTCAAGAGTCGAATTGAAACTCAAGCATCAATTGATCTCTCCCGAATAATAAAGAGTTCAGGGATTCAACATATCACAGATGACCCTCATGAAAATAACAGCCAGCCCCTTGCTTGGTATATTCAAAACGCCAAGAACTCAGAAGCGGTAATTATTCACCTACTTGACGAAAAAAGAGATGCTCGGAATCTCCAAAACGGAAAATATTCATTCGTCGCAGGATTGGCGATGGGTTTTAATAGCTCCGTATTAATGTTGGCTCATGCAAAATACTACTCGCCTATAGATTATTCAGACCTTTTGTATGTTCATGAAACATCAGATGAATGTGTTCTTAAAGCATCCAAGTGGCTAGATGCTTTAGAAGGACATATATCAATCGAAGACAAGAAACTCAAAGAACAAATGAAAGGGGTCGAGACTAAGATAGCGCTTCGCAATTTGTATCTTGGCGAAGATATTGCGGAGAATGAAGAATATGATTTAGTAGATTACTTCATTCAAACAGCCTCATTCAAAGACGCTCTTAATGTTTCTCAGTCAATGATTTATATTGGTCGCAAAGGTACTGGTAAAACAGCTAATTTACTGGACTTACGCAAAAGCCTATTGAGATGACATAATCGAAGTATGACAAATACTCATAAAAAGAAAGTCTCCCGATTAGATTATTGTCAGTTTTTGCTCAGCAGTCAGGTCAATTACACGCTGACCC
>Ga0210377_10002720_pt1 | contig 15352 bp, 9 predicted proteins | sample PLM4_65_b1redo_FD_155480 | JGI IMG/M metagenome (GOLD analysis project Ga0210377, IMG submission 155480) | Groundwater sediment microbial communities from an aquifer in East River, Colorado, USA - PLM4_65_b1 redo | ecosystem: Environmental > Terrestrial > Soil > Riparian zone | place: USA: East... | reverse complement strand
AATGGCGAAACTTCGGAAGTCTATATATATTTGAGAACAAGATTTTAGTTCAGGGGTTCAATGTCGGACTCGGCGTCGCCGTTGGAGCGGAGGAAATTCCCGGTCTGTGCGGCGTGACCGCTGGAACAACAACAGGTGTTGGTGTCGCAGATATCGAAAGATATGTGATGTGGATCGCTTCGTAATCGATCTTCACATCACCATTTGCATTGTTCGACTTCAATTGGATGCGGATCTCTCCCACCGGGGAACTATAGCGCCAGGGATATCGAATGCGGAAAAGAAGTGTCTGCCATTGATTTGCGTTCACTCCGATCGTGTCCCCAAGTTTGATCCACTGCTTGGTGCTCCAATCATAGATGGACCAGGCCCATGTTTGTGAGGATGAAGCAGGACCTTTGAAGTTGACCTGCAACAACATGGTCGAGATCAGCTTGGAGTGAGTATCATTCGGCAGATAAAAGGACCGGTAACCGAGATAAGATGATCCGGGCGTTTGGAACGAGACATACGCGGCAGGGTTGTCGTCCGCTCCGTTTTGGTCGAGCAAGCCCAGGCTGGAGAGGGAACCGCTTGTCGTCCCGTATTGAGTGGTCAACGAGGCATGTGTCAACATCTGTGACTTTATGAAGGGGCGCGGCGTTGGCACCTTAGGGAGGGCTGTCATCAATGGAAAGGGGGTAGGAGTAAATGTTGGTATAAAAGATTCTTGATATTCATATGCTCCGATATCACAATGACTTCCTTGCGGACGTAAAACCCCGCGCTGATCGGTTATTGAGCAAGTCTCATCATCTCCCGCATTAATGGCCGGGGAGCCGGGCAATAGCGCCATTGTCTGTGTGAATCCGCCATTATCAGCCAAAGCACCAAGCATCGGATCACTGGAAAGAAGTGAAATACCGCATGACTCGAAGTCTATGTCTGTGCCTGTTGTTTCAATCAAATTATTGACGTTTGCAGCAATTATAGCGCTCTCACTTTTAATGCAATCAACTCCTCCCACCGTGTTGGCGAGAATCGAATTGCGTAACGATAGAACACCTCCGAGACCATCTCTAATAGCCCCTCCGTTTGAGGAATTGTTATTGGAGAAGGTGCTGTTGTTAACAATCAATCCACCATAGTTGGCAATTCCACCACCAGCGGTAGCCGTATTGCCATAAAAAGTACTGTTCGTCACTGTCAGAGGATCTATGTCATTATCAGTGAAAATAGCACCTCCATTATGTGATGCAGAATTAGAGGTAAAAATGGTATTTGCAATCGAAGTACCACAGTTGTCATGAATTGCGCCACCATCTCCGCCTACTGATGATGCAGTATTGGTAGAAAAAGTGCTATTTGTCACCGTCATCGTCCCCCCGGAGCACCCAATGGCACCGCCTCTTGAACCGTTGTTGCCACTGAATGTACTGCCTGTTACTGTAAGCACACCTGTCGAGCTATAAATGGCACCCCCATAACCGTAACCCACAACATTTGGATCAAAATCGGCACGGTTCCCAGAAAATACGCTGTTAATCACAGTGAGCGTTCCCCCATTGTTGTAAACGCCACCACCATTGCTTGTTGATTTACCATTCTTAATAATAAGGCTGTCAATCGTAGCTGTGACACCTGGGTTCATTAGAAACACCCTGACACTATTATTTCCACTGATACTGAGCTTCGAAGGCAACGCGGAGCCATCAATGGTCAAATTCTTATTGATATCCAGTGTAGACTGAAGCGTGATCGTTTGTCCTGAAAGTGACGGATCAAAAGTGATCGTACCACCCTCCGAAACCACATCTATGGCTTCACGCAAGGAACAATCGCTGTCGCAAACACCATCATTCGTGTCGGCCGTCTTTGTAACTACGAGGGTGGCATTAGGATCATCACCAATATAACGAGCTAGTGCAACATTGTAGTCCGAACCGCCAATATATCGATATCCCGCCGCAACGATTTTGCCATCTGATTGAATAGCGACAGAATTAGCAAGGTCATCTTGACTGATCCCGAAATCTGTGAGTACTCTTCCCTCTACCCCGAAATCGGTATCTACGGAACCATCTCTGTTGTAACGCATTAACGCAAAGTCATTGTCAACACCTGCATATCCGGCGAGAACAATCTTGCCGTTGGTCTGAAGAGCAATATCTCGTACAGATTCAACGCTACTACCTATTTGGGTTGCTACGAGCCCATCGGCGTCAAAAGTTGTATCCAACGAACCATCTTGATTGTAGCGCGCTAGAAGAAAAAAGCCATCCCGGTTATTTCCTGCAATAATAATTTGGCCGTCCGGCTGAATAGCGACATGGCCGCCATCATCATATTTGATGCCAATGCCGAAATCTTTGGTTACTATTCCATCCGAATCGAAACTCGGATCGAGTGAGCCATCGTTGTTATACATCAGCAGCGCGAAATCCGTTCTACTAATATTATTATAAGTAGTGGCTCCTACAACAATCTTCCCATCTTGTTGAATTACAACCGAACCGCCATAGTCATCGCCACTTCCTATGGAAGTGGTTACTATTCCATCAGAATCAAAAGTTGTATCCAAGGACCCGCTAGGGTTATATCGTAGTATTGCGATATCATAATTATTAGGTCCAATATATTTATCCCCTACGACTATGATTTTTCCGTCAGACTGAACAGCGACCCCGGAAGGATAATCATAGCCGTTTCCAAGACTTGTGGTTAGCTTTCCATCCGAGTCAAAACTGGTATCCAGTGAACCATTAGCATTGTAACGAGCAAGAGCAAAGTCGGCCGCACTTCCATCCGGACTGGTATATCCTGCAACAACGATCCTCCTGTCCTCCTGAATGGCTAAAGCTCGCGCCACGTCATCTCCCCCAAAGTCGGTAGTGACAATCCCATCTCCAGCAAAACTTGTATCCAATGAGCCGTCGTCGTTATAACGGATGACAAAGAAATCATGATAACCAAAGTTATCAGTGAATCCACCTGCTACAACGATTTTGCCATCTGCTTGAACGGCAACAGCACGCGCTTCATCGTGATAAATGCCTATTGGAGTGGTGACCAGGCCATCGCCATCGAAAGTCGCATCAAGACTCCCGGGGGAATCTATTAGGGCGTAGATCGTCGCAGTTGCTTGAACAGGCAAGATACCGCTTATTACAATTACAAAAACCAGCGCTAAAGCAATGAGAATATTTTTGGATTTAAGATTGCTTGTGAACATAAACGTCTCCCGGGAAGATTTTTCCTCCCAATTGGCATAAGCTATTGACGTAGAAATCTGTCCAACCAGACAAATTCATCCATAAAAATTTTAGCTCCCCATTTCTAAAATACAAGTGATTTTTGTCACAGTTTAGTTACATCGACAATATCCAAATAAATAGTCCGACTCTCATGAGTCGGACTATTATTCTGATTACTGCTCACTGATTATTCAATCACTTCTCTCACGACTTCCCCAGCCCATGTGCTTCCAGCAACTTCGCATCTGCTCGCCAGTTTAACTGTAAACAGGTTGTCGATTGAGGATTCAACAATCGTGTTATTTTTTGCCAATTACAGAGTGCCGCATAATTTATTAACTTGATATTTGAATTTCAACCTACAAATCCATGAGAAAAGTTAACTTATTAATGAGACGAGCGGTAAAATCTTTCCAATCTTAGCGGGAAAAGTTCAAGTTCGGTTTTTTCATCCAATGCCAGTTGGGACACAAGTTTTCCTGTGATCGGACCCAGCGATATGCCAAGCATGGCATGACCGGTAGCTATGATCAAGTTATTGCAGGATTGGGCGCGTCCGATCACCGGCAATCCATCCGGCGTGCAGGGACGCAAGCCGCGCCAGATTTCCAGGATATTGGGCTGGTCCAGACCCGGCAGGTATTTTGCCGAGTTTTTTTGAAGTGCGGCCACCCGGCGTGGATTGATGGAAAGATCCATGCCTGCCAGTTCGAGGGTGCCAGCCAGACGCATTTGATTGCCCAAGGGTGTGACCACGACGCGCGCCTCCCCGAACATGAGGGGAATTTGGGGACTGACCTGCGGACGTTCCAGCGTAATGCTATATCCTTTGGCGGCTTGCACAGGGAGTTTTATCTTCAAGTCCCGTACAATGGCCGGTGACCATGCTCCCGCTGCCAAAACATATTGACCCGCTGACAGGATTCCTCGTGTGGTGTGGACGCGAGTCACGCGTGAATTCGTCATTTCCAGGCCAAGCACTTCAGTTTTTGTCAGAATGCGAACGCCAAGCGCTTTCGCTTTTTCGGCCAGACCCCTGACGAAGCGCGCAGGGTCGAGATGGGCATCCTGCACATATTGAATCCCGCCAATCACCTGTGGAAGTAACGCAGGTTCAAGCTCGTGCAACTCTGTTGAATTCAGGATTTTCGAATCAACACCGAATTTCCCAACCAGGTGAGCTTCCTCCACACCGCCTTCCAGCGCGCGTGGGGTCAGGTAAACCAGCAAAGTCCCTTTTTGTTCATAGCCAAAATCAAATCCGCCGTTGATCGCGATATCATCAAAGAGCACGCGGCTGGCAAGAAGCAGGTCTCTCAACACAGGGATGGCGCGCATCATCGGCCCATGACGGCTGGCGAGGGTGAAACGCATCATCCACATGTAAAATTGCGGGTCAAATCGGGGTTTGATGTAAAACGGGCTTTCCGCGTTGAACATCCATTTCAGGCCCTGCATGGGCACACCCGGCGAAGCAAGTGGAACGCTATGACTGGGTACGATCAGGCCTCCGTTCCCGTAGGATGCACCCGCAGCGATATCCTGTTGTTCAACGATCACGACGCTTGCGCCTTTCTTCACCAGTTCATAGGCAATACAAACGCCGATGACTCCCCCGCCGATAATGATAATATCCCTGTTTGATCCTTCAGCCATTTTGGTCCTTCACGACGAAGATGGTATCGAAAATATCACGGCTTTTCCAACCCATGTGCTTCCAGCAGCTTTGCATCTGCAAGGATCTCTTTTGTCCTCCCATCCGCAACGATCACACCTTCGTCCATCACGATGGTGCGCGGGAATAACTCTTCGACCAGTCTCATGTCATGCGTGGATACCAGCATCGTGATCGGCAATTCGCGCAACAGATTGATCAACGTCCTGCGCGCGCGCGGGTCGAGTCCGGCAGAGGGTTCATCCAATACAAGGATTTGCGGGTTCATCGAAAGCACGGTTGCAATCGCAATCCTCTTCTTCTCTCCCACGCTCAGATGATGCGACAGGCGATCACGAAAACCGGACATGCGCACCGCCTGCAACGCAGACCCCACGCGCGCAACCACTTCCTCCTTTGGCAGCCCCATGTGGAGCGGACCAAACGCCACGTCCTCGAACACCGTCGGCGAGAAGAGTTGGTCGTCCGGGTTTTGGAACACGAGTCCCACCATTGCACGGACGGCAGGCAGATTGTCACGCGTGAGGCGGGCGCCTCCCACGGTCACATCGCCGCGCCCTGTCAGAATCCCATTCAGATGCAGCATCAACGTGGATTTGCCCGCGCCATTCGGTCCCACCAGCGCGACCTTGTCGCCTTCGCATAAATCGAAGGACACCCCGCGCAACGCGGCATGCGCGTCATGATATGAAAAGTGCAGATCGTGGACATGCAAAACGTTTGTCATAATCGCCCAACCAGTTGAAGCAAAAGGATGACCACCAGAGCAAGCGCGGTCGTGACGTAATCCACGCGATGAAGTTCATGCGGATTCATCGTATTCAAATGACCCGTATAGCCGCGCGCCAGCATCGCATTGTAGACGCGGTCACTGCGCTCGTAACTCCGCAAAAAAAGTTGACCTGCCATGTTCCCCGCGACTCCCGCACGCCACGCAACGCTTCCACCGGACCTCGTGCCTGGCGCGGCTGCCGAACGTGATTCCCTCGCCCTCAGCAGACGGAAGACTTCATCCACGAGAACGAAGAGATACCGGTAAAGGAACGCGATGATCGTGGTAAGAATGGACGGCACGCGCAAATGTTCGAGCGCATGAACGATATCAGGGAAGCGCGCCGTCGCAACGAGCAGGATCGCCATCTGCACTGAGAGCCAGGAGCGAATGAGAATACTCACAAAACGCAGGAGACCCATATCTGTGATGGTAAAGTCCCACATCAGAAAATGGAAAGTGGAAAGCGGCTGGCCGGGTATGGAAAAAAGAACAGTGATCGCGACCAGGGCAAAGGGCAATGCGACGAACGAGCGTTTGAAGGTAAATGCAACCCCAAGGTTGGAAAGCGCGTTCACAAAGAGCAGGAAGGACCATGAAAAACCGAACGCCATCCATGCCCCATCGGGAAGGAGTGCGTTCGATAATATAAAAGCGACCGTCACCAGGACCTTCACACGCGGGTCAAGACGGTGGACGAAACTTTCGGTATCGTGATAACGGTCAAAAGCGTCGAAATGCATAAGGCGATCTGCGATTTACGATTTTCGATTGTCGATTGTCGATTTTTTCTGCAGCGTACGACCTGCGAAAACAGCAAGGGCAAGAACAACTACTGCACCAATTGCGCCTGCCACTATTTTTGAAGCAGACGCATCAGCGAAGAACGGTACTGTATAACCAGCCAAAGGACCGGTCCCTGATTGAGCCGCGTTGATAAAACCTAAATCTGCAGCCACGCGGTTAAGTCCATCCGGGTTGGCAGAAGCGAGCGGTGAAAGAAGCACAACGATCAAGGATACCGCGATCCCTGCAATGATCCAGCCCCTGCTCCCTTTTGCCGAATCTGAATTTTCACCCAGCAGGTCGGGGCGCGTTTGCAATACAAATGAGAGGGCGGCAACCGTGATGACCGACTCCCCCAACCCGATCAACGCGTGCACAATAAGCATGGCTGGGATCACAACCTGTAACTGGGATGTACCGCTGAGCCATAACTGGAAGGAGGTGAAAAGTGCGCCTGCCATCACAGACAGCCAGGCGGCAATCCCTGCAACCGCCAGTTTTAAAGTACGGTTTCCTCCTGCAACACCGCGATAGAGTCCATAGCCGATCGCAACAGTCACCAAACCCATGTTCAGGATGTTCGCACCCATCACGAGCAGGCCGCCGTCCTGAAATAGTAACGCCTGCACTGCGATTACCGCCGTCATCACCAACATGCTGGCCCAGGGTCCCAGCATGATCGCGGCAAGCGCGCCGCCCAGCAAATGACCGGAGGTGCCGCCCGCAACCGGGAAGTTGATCATCTGCGCGGCGAAGATGAACGCCGCCATCACACCCATTAAAGGAACCTGCTTCTCACCAAGTGATTTGTTCGTGCGTGAAACTGCCACACTGATCGTGACAGCTGTAAGCGCCCAACAGATCAATGAAACAGTAAGACTTAAGAAGCCATCTGGGATATGCAGGGGTTGAGGTGAATAATGCATCTTTTCTCCTTTCTACGCTGCCTGACACTCCGGGCACACCCCAAAGAAGGTCACATGACTGCCAATGCTTCGATAGCCGCTGGTCGTTTCCAGTAACCGGTAAAGGCTTTCGAGCAATGTATGTTCCACTTCGATCTCACCGCCGCAGTTCCTACAGACAATATGATGGTGATGGTTCCCCGCCATCTCGTAGGTCAGGTGTCCGTTGGCGGCATACGACGGACGCACCAGGGCAATATCTGCCAGAAACTCAAGTGTGCGATAGACGGTCGGCTCAGTGAGACCGGGTAGGTCACGTTTAGCCTGTTTGTAAACTTCAGTCGGCGAAAGATGAGTCCCGGCATGACGAAGCACATGCAGGATCGCCATTCGTTGCGAGGTCATTCTGAATCCGCTGGCGCGGAGTTGGGGGGTATATTCCGAAGCGCAGGACATGCACATCCTTATTGCAAGTTTTTACAATAACAACTATATATAGTATACATAATGTCACAGGTTCTTACATTAAAAAAGAATATGCCAGCAGTTTTCTGCTGGCAAGGTGGGAGAAGTTGGTTGATATAAGGCGAATATAACTCTTACGGTTCCCAGAAGAACGGCATGAGGGCGTATACGTTCGGCGTGTTGTTCACACATTCAACGCCGACCGCCCAGGTATGCCAGTCGAGAAAGCCGTTCGCTTCCGTACCCGGGAAGTACACGGAATAGAAATCTCCCTGATACGGCCACTCAAGTTCATAGGTCGCGCCACCGTGTTTGAGCTCGTTGAAATGAAGCGTATAGGGCTGGTTGAATGCTTTTACCAGTTCAGGCACGACCACATCATGGAACGAACCGATCTTCTCAGCGCCGCTTCCCGGCTCCACTCCCCAATTCACTTCGAAGGTTGTCTCAAAGAGGAACCTTGCTTGATCCGGGCGGTAGTTGATCACATTGCCATCCCGGAAATAGGCAACATCCAATCCGCGCTGCGGTGCGACGATTGAACTCAACAGTGTCCCGTCTGACGTGAGTACGGCTGATTTCAGTGAATCGATCAATGCCGTCATTTGAGGGTCAGTGCAGGTAATCGGTGTGCCAGGAGGAGTGGATGTCAATACTGGAGTGGCTGTAAAAGCACCTGGTGTGAGTGTCAAGGCAACCGGAGTCCCGGTAGTAACAAACGTTGATGTCGCGGTGACAAATTGAGACTGAGTCGGGGGCGCAGATGTAGCGGGCGATACACAACCCGCAAGCAGAGAAAATCCAATCAAAAGAATCGGGAGAGTCTTGGTTTTCATCATTTTTACCTCCATTGACAATTATATCCCTTGTCATATAATCAGTTGAAATCAAAAAGGCTGGGACGAGGACGAGTATGCGTTGAACGAAGGCACAGAGAGCAGGTGAATTGGTGAAAGCCTGCCCGGGACGACAACGCAGAATGGACCTCCGAGCCGCAAGGGCAAAAGCAGTTTGATAGTTACGTAGTCAAATGGTCGAGTAGCCCAAGACGGAAACTGCATCCGTTACCACGCAGAGTTACTTGGTCGGAATCGAACTAAGGAACCAATAAACCATCCGACCAGCTAACTAAATGAGTGAGGCTGGCTCCTGTTGTGTCACCAATGGTGATTTATTCTGAAGCAAGCCTAACCTGGGTGGCACCACGGACGCAACAGCGTTCGTCCCGATTTGGGATGAATGCTGTTTTTTTTATTTCGAAAGGAGAAACCATGTCTGACCAAACCCGTTTTATGCTGAATGAAAGTGACCTGCCGAAATTCTGGTACAACATCAATGCAGACAGTCCGGTTCCACCCACGCCGGTGCTGCATCCCGGCACGATGGAACCGGTCACCCCTGACTTTTTGTCCGTGCTCTTCCCAATGGACCTGATCCTGCAGGAGATTTCAACGGAACGCTACATCGAGATACCTGAAGAAGTTCGCGAGATCTATAAACTTTATCGTCCCACTCCACTGATCCGCGCACGGCGCCTGGAAAAGGCACTCGGCACCCCGGCGCACATTTATTACAAGAACGAAAGTGTCTCGCCTGCAGGAAGTCACAAGCCGAACACCGCCATCCCTCAGGCCTTTTATAACAAGAAGGCTGGTACAAAAGCGCTCACAACAGAGACTGGCGCAGGTCAATGGGGCTCCGCGCTCTCACTGGCCTGCAATTTCTTTGGGCTTGACCTGGAAGTGTACATGGTCAGGGTTTCGTACGACCAGAAACCCTATCGCCGCATTTTCATGGAAACGTTTGGCGCACAGGTCTTTGCCAGCCCAACGGACCGCACGAATGTTGGGCGCACGCTACTCGCCGCAGACCCGAACAACACCGGTTCGCTCGGCATTGCCATTTCGGAGGCAGTCGAAGATGCAGCAACATCGAATGGCGCAAAGAAATACAGTCTTGGATCGGTGCTGAACCACGTCCTGTTGCACCAGACTGTGATCGGCGAAGAGGCGCTCAAGCAGATGGATATGGCAGGTGAATATCCCGATGTGGTCATTAGTTGTGTCGGCGGCGGGTCAAACTTCGCAGGCATTGCCTACCCGTTCCTGCATGAGAACCTGAAAAATGGAAAGCGCACGCGCCTGCTGGCCGTTGAACCAACCGCCGCACCCTCGTTGACAAAAGGCGTATACACTTTCGATTATGGAGACACGGCAAAGATGGCTCCCATCGTCAAGATGCACACCCTCGGCCACGACTTCGTCCCGCCATCGATCCATGCCGGCGGGTTGCGTTATCACGGCATGGCGCCCAGCTTGTGCGCGTTATTCGATGCAGGTCATATCGAGGCCGTTGCAGTTCCGCAAATGGCGACATTCGAGGCCGCCATTCAGTTCGCACGTACAGAAGGGATCATCCCCGCACCCGAGTCCGCGCATGGTATCCGCGCGGCGATCGATGAAGCGCTGGATGCCAAAGCCAAAGGCGAAAAACGCGTCATTCTGTTCAATCTCTCCGGTCATGGGAATTTTGATATGAGTGCCTATGAAGCATATCACAGTGGCAAGCTCGAAGATTACGAATATCCGGCTGAGGCGGTCAAGGAATCGCTGGCGAAATTACCGAAGGTTGCACTCCCTTCATAAATAAGAAAGACTTCCAAAGCGATGGCCCTGGAAGTCCATACATTCATTCCTCTCCTCATTTGGATGAAGCCCGGCTTTTTGAGTCGGGCTTCTAAATTTATTCTCTATTCTCCAAAGGCGATCACCACAATATGTTGATTTAACAACTGCGGAGGTCTCGAGTCTTTGCCCTGGACGATCTGACCCAATGTGTATCCCCCGGCAATTGGAATATTCTTTCCGAAGATATCCTGAACCGACTCGATCTCGGAACCGGGGTGCGATTTGAGCAACATCTCCCATGCCAGGTCCACAAGCACAAGCGCAAAGACGGGTTTCGCGCCTTCGAGTTTTTGCAAAGCCTGCTGGGCGGCTTCGTGCGCGGCATTCTCACATGAAACGCGACTGCCAACAAGAAGATATGCATCCGCCCCGTCGCGCACAGGGGCATTCATGCGGAAACTACCGTCCGCCTCCACGCGAATGGGCGCGCGGATGATCAATTGGTCTCCCTGCTCCACACCAAGCGGATACAAGCGCGCAAGGTGACTCAGCGGAGGGAATGCCCACTCGCGGGCGGGATAGCCAAAGAGTTGAGCATAGGTCTCGGAAGCCGGGCGGCCATCGAGCGTGCGCAACCAAAAACCGCGCGAACGCGTCACGCGGAACTGACTGCCGACGGGGTTCCATCCATGTGCGGCGCCCACACCCACGCGCAGATCCCCGCGGATAAACGCGGCAGAGAGAGCGCCGGTCCCGGTCTGTGGACCAGCCAACTGGTAGGAATGACCCGTATGCAGATCCCCTGAAGATAGACCACCTGCCAGCGCATAAGATCCACTCGTGATGGCACTGCACAATTGATCTGCATCCCCATTGAATCCATCTGCAAAAAATAAAAGAGCGCGTGTATCGTTTTGTTCGGCGGCCTGCTTTGAAAGTTTGGCTCCTGTTTCGCGGGCGCTCTGTGCATATCCGGGCATCCAGTGTGTCTCGGCCTGCAGATCACCTGCAAGCAATGCAACGATCACTGAGTTCGGATGAATGCCATCGGCGGTTAATCCTGCAGGACTGCTAAAGCCGATCATGGGAGTATCGCCCAACAGGCTTGATACCCCGCTGACAACTTCGCGCGCCTGATATTGATGCGATGCGATGACGAAGCCCAGAGCTGGTGAGGAGGAGCCGAGTCGATTCAAAGCGTGATGCGTTGCCTGCAAACCCGCTTCGCGGCCATTCAACGCCTGTGCATGACCAATGGAAACTGAGATAGCCATCTAGATCATCCTTCCGCGATGGGAACCGTGAAATGGAAGGTTGTGCCCTTCCTGAACTCACTATCGAACCAGATACGCCCGCCCTGCATTTCAACAAGACTCTTCGTGATGTTCAAACCCAGCCCGGTGCCCGGCGCTTCGCGCGCCTTCGAGTCTTCCGAACGGAAGAACCTTTGGAATATTTTTGCCTGGTCTTCCACACCGATCCCAATTCCATCATCTTTCACCCAGAGATGGACAACTTGTTTTGCTCCACCAGGATCCCATTGATTACTGGTCGATTCCGCACCCACAAAAATCCTTCCGCCTTCAGGCGAATATTTGTGCGCGTTGCTGATAAGGTTGGTGAGCACCTGTCCCACACGGAGACGATCCGCCCATACCGGGGGTAATTGCGATGGGAGCCGTAGTTCAATGGATTGCCGTTTATCGTCCACCTGCCGTTTGGCGGAACGCACAACATCATCCACAATATCCGGAACATCCACCGGTTTATATTCAAGGCGCAGGCGTCCCGCCTCGATCTTGGCATTGTCGTTGAGATCCGAAACAAGCGCAGACATGCGTTCAACGTTCGAACGGATCGTGCCCAGGAAGTTGGCCTGCATATCAGTGATTTGCCCAACCGACCCCGCTGCGAGCAGCTCTGAATAGCCCTTGATGGATGTCATCGGGTTCTTCAATTCATGGGCTACGAAGGAAACAAATTCACTCTTCGCCAGATTCGCACGCTGGACCTCATCGTAGAGTTGTGCATTTGAAATGGCAATCGCGGCGCTATCACTCAACTGGTTGAGGAATGCCAGATTGCTCTGTGAGTCGCTTGTGCTTTCAAGCAGGAACAAACCGATCACCCGGGCTTCACGGCGGATGGGGACAATGATCTGCGTATGCGCTGAAGGCAAAATCCCTTTTGCCCCATTGCTTACAAGCGAAATTTGACTCGGCTGTCCACTTTCAACGGCTGAACGAAGTGCAGGCAGCTCAAGAGGCAGGTGTGCGTCTTCGCCTTCCGCCAGCACATCTTCATATCCCTGCTGCGCCATGATACGCAGATTCTCCTCTTCAACCATGCCGATCAAACCTGCTTCGGCATTCGACCGGCGCATTGCCCAATCCAGCGTGATGCGCATGGCGCGGTCAATTTCAAGGCTGGCATTCAGTTCACGAACGATGCGTCCCATCACCTGAAGTTCCTCCACCCTCTCGGCTAACTCCTGGTCTGTCAAGGCGAGCAGACGGGCATTCTCGATCGCCACTGCGGCCTGTCCAGCAAAAGCAGTAAGAAGATTTTGATCATCAGCCACAAAAGGCAACCCATCACGGCGGTTGATGACTTCGATCACGCCGAGGACACGATCCTTGATCTGCATGGGAACCGCGAGAAGTGATCGCGAGGTAAAGCCTGTTTGTTTATCGGAACCATCATATCGGGAGGAGGAGCGTTGACCATCGTTCTCGATGACCGGCGCACGCGTCTGCACGGCGCGTCCTGCGATACCGGCCCCTGGAGGGAGTCGTTGACCAAGAAGATTGCCCGCCACAGGCCCCACTGTCACCCGGAAGATCAACTCACCGGTCTGTTCATCCATCAGGAACAGGGTCCCTGCCTCACAGTTCAAAATGTTGACGGCATTTTCCAGAATGTTTTGAAGAAGTGGCTCCTGCTCCAAAGTGGAGGTCAGTTGACGCGTGATCTCATTCAAAGTGGAAAGCTGGTGCGCACGTTGTTGAGTCTCCTCCAGGAGGCGGGCTTTCACGATCGCACCCACAGTTTGATCGGCAATTGCCTGTAACAGGTCAAGTTGGGCACGCGTATAGGTCACAGTGGGATCGTGGGAGCCAACGCTCAACGAACCCATGGTTTCTGCACCGGAATTAAGGGGCACGCCCATCCACGCAAACACACCCTGAGAGGATGGCGTCATATTCTGCGTCTGGCACTCACGCATGTAATCCTGGGTAATGATCGGGCGACCTTTGCGAATGATCTCCTGCCCCAGACCAAGACTGAGAGGGAGCGGTTGATTCTCACGGGATGCCATACGTTCGCCTTCATCCACACAAAAACCATAATAAAAATAATTCGCAGCCTGGCTGTAAAGCGTGATATGGAAAAGAGTGGATGGAATGATCTGGGTTGCCTGGGCAAAGATCAACTCAAGAACATCATCAAATGTAAGCGTGACGTTGACACCCTGTGAAACACGCGTCAAGGCATTCATCTCCTGAACACGGCGTTCAAGATCAACAACGGTTTGCACGCGCGAGATCGCGACCGACGCCTGATCTGAAATGCTATCCAGAAAATCAAGATCCTTGGGTGTATATGTACTACCCGAAAGCGGAGTCCCTAAAGCAATCCAGCCAACAGGACGTTCTTCACCATGCAAAGCAACGAAAAGTCGAGCCCCCAACAATGACAGACGGGCCTCGTCCCCCTTGAGAGTCGCAGGAGGATTGATCGTATCAAGATAGAGCGGGATTTTTTCGTTCTTGAAATATTGGACCAGGGCACTGTTCGCCGAAAAACGAATATCACTGGTAGATCTGCCATCATCACCCACAAGTGACGAATATTGATCGTTCAACGAGTCATATATATAAATATGAAGGCGGTCAGGAACGAGGCTGCTCGAAATTTGCCGGCGCAATACCCGGCCAATCGTATTCAAATCGAGAGCACTGGTCAGTTCATGGCTGAAAGTTCGCAGACGATCTTCATAGGCACGACGGCCGCGGAAGAAGGCGCTATCCACGATCACCTGCAGACGATTGCGCAAGGGATCAAGGAGTATCGCGATCACAAAGACCAACCCGCCAATGAGATATGGGTTGTCCGAGGGCATGGGAATTGAAAGCATCAATGCGATCCCGCTGACCAGCAAACCGAAAATTGCGACAACGAAAACTGTCAAAAGGGCATACACCATTCCCTGGCGCAACCAGGTATCGGTACGCAGGAGACGGTAGCGCAGGATCACATATCCATTTACGATGGGAAAGATGATCATTGTGACAAACAGGTATGGATTAAACCCATCGCTTGCCGGGGATTCGGTGATCACTTTTACTAATGAGGAATACAGCAACCAGATAACCATCGGACCAAAAGCGACCAAGGAGCCAATAAGTATCGTCCGCGCCTGGCTTTTTACGACAGGCGAGTAGGATAGAAAGGAATGATAAGCAAGCGCACCAAAATAAAACAACGCTGAGAGACCCACAAAACCATAAATGGTCCGCCAGGCAGTGATATAGTCAATGGGATTCTGAAAATCATATAACGTGCTGTAGGCATTAAGTATCAGTACAACACCGACCATGTATCCCAACCAGCGGAAGTACGGTCTGCCGATCACAAAGCGCGCTTCCTGTGGGAACCCAAGGGAAAGGTCGATCAAAGCGCCACCAGATACCGCCACTGCCATCGTCCAAATGTAGGTGAAACGATGGGTTGTGTAGAGGTCAAACAGGGAACCAATCGCGATTGCCAGCGATGCGGTCAACATGGAAAATGCACGCCCGGCTGGTTCGGATCTGCGCAATCCAAAGATCCACAGACTTACGATAAGGAATACCAAACCCAGGAAGCCAGGCATCACAAAATATGCG
>Ga0210377_10002719_pt1 | contig 15352 bp, 14 predicted proteins | sample PLM4_65_b1redo_FD_155480 | JGI IMG/M metagenome (GOLD analysis project Ga0210377, IMG submission 155480) | Groundwater sediment microbial communities from an aquifer in East River, Colorado, USA - PLM4_65_b1 redo | ecosystem: Environmental > Terrestrial > Soil > Riparian zone | place: USA: East... | reverse complement strand
AGGTGGTGCAGGGAGACCTGCTCGGCCCCATCGGTCTTGAAGCGGCCCTCCGCGGTATTCACACCGCCTATTATCTCGTGCACTCCATGGGCGGCAAGACCCTGTTCAAGAACGAAGTGTACGCGGAAAAGGACCGCATCGCCGCGACGAACTTTATTGCGGCTGCGGACGCAGCGGGACTCAAACGGATCATTTACCTCGGCGGTCTGGGTGAGACGAATGATAATCTTTCAGAACACCTCCAGAGCCGCGCCGAGATCGCGCAGATCCTCACCTCAGGCAAGCCAGCGGCTACGGTGCTGCGCGCCGCCGTCATCATCGGCGCTGGAGGAGCATCCTATGAGATGCTGCGATATCTTGTCGAGCGCCTGCCCGTCATGATCACGCCCAAGTGGGTAGAAACTCGCATCCAGCCGATCGCAATTCGGGATGTCCTCGCCTACCTTGTCGGTTGCCTGCTGAAACCGGAGACCGCCGGTCAGGCGTTCGACATCGGCGGCCCCGAGATCTTCACCTATGTCGAGATGATGCAGAAGTATGCCGAGGTCCGGGGGCTGGCGAAGCGGTTCATTGTGCGAGTGCCGGTATTGTCGCCAATCCTGTCGGCCTACTGGGTCGACCTCATGACGCCCATACCGTCCGGCATCGCCCATCCCCTCATCGAAGGGCTGCAGAATGAGGTGGTCTGCAAGGACGACAAGATCGACAAGTACATTCCCATCGCGAAAACGACCTTTGCCGAGGCTGTACGCATTGCCCACACAGAAGAGAAGACGGGCCCGGGAATCAAAGGATTCTGACATGGTCATCGAAGAAGCCGTCCTTATCAACGCCGACCTTGCGAATATCTGGAAGACCTTCACGGATCTCAAGGATTCTGACATGGTCATCGAAGAAGCCGTCCTTATCAACGCCGACCTTGCGAATATCTGGAAGACCTTCACGGATCTCGCGTGCTGGGCTGGCTGGAACACCGTGGCCACCGACGCTGCATCGGGTTCGGGCCGCCTTGAGGAAGGAGACACGTTCACGTTCTGCCTCCGTCCTTTTTCCGTGCCGATCACGATCGAACCGAAGATCGAAAAGGTCGTCCCCCGGGAGAAGGTCGTCTGGAGCGGCGGCAGGTTCGGCATCATCTCACGGCACGAGTTCCTGTTCCAACAAGCCGGGAGCGGCGTGCTCGTGACGAGCCGCGAGCATTTCAGCGGCTTCCCCTTGCTACTCGGCGGAAAACCGATCACGGAAAAAATTTCACGTGACCTCGTTGTCTTGATGCTGCAGCAACTGAAAAAAGCATGTGAGGGTGCCGCGGGGTAACACAAGCCTGGTATCACGATGGTTTCCCATGCTCAGGGTCTGGACCCGATTCACGTGCACGGGGGATCATCACGAACATCGCGCCATTTGGCCTGTCCGGGAAACAGGTTCTCGGTCGTGCACAAGGCGAAGTTTACCGGGCAACAGCTTTCGCCATTTCTCCTAAACCTTATGAGGATTCCCTTACGACTTCGGTTCAGCTGTGCTAAGCTTTAAGAAAGAAATAATTCGGATGGGGCCCCATAGACATCGAGGTGCCTGCCTTCCGTCACCCGGTTTCTACCCAGGGCCTTCATCAGGCCTTTTCGGCTATTGTAAAATTCTAGAAAAAAATTTATTATAGATGAGCAGCGAAATGTACTTCCGGATCGTGCTCTTTCTGACCATGACCCGAAGTCCGGATAGGTTGCTTATGAAACGTCCCTTGAACATAACATCGCGCACGGTTTTGCGGAACTTCGCCATCCTGTGCATTCTGGCCTTCGCCTTCGGACTTGCGTCCGTTTCCGGCGCCTTGAGCGCAGAAGCGCCGACCAAGCTCTCCGTCACTCCGCGCATCCTGGCGTTCCAGCCGGGGGAAACCCTGAAGTACAATGTCAGCTGGTCTAATATCATCACGGCTGGGACCATGACCATGGAGGTTAAAGGTAAAACCTTGCCGGACGGTAAGAGGGTCCTCGAGTTCATCGTGACGGGGCACTCCGCAGGACTGGTCGGCAGCTTATATTCGGTGACTGAAACGGCCCTCAGTGTGTTCGACCCTTTGGTCATGCAAAGCCTCTCATACAGCCTGAAGGAGAAGTACGGTAAGAAGGAGAGAAAGCGCGTCGTGGTCTTCGACCGTGCGCAAAAGACCGTGATCAGCACGCTGAACAACGACCCGCCGGCAACCCTGGACGTACCGGAGCAGGTGCAGGACGGCTTGTCGTCGCTCTATTACCTACGGACGAGGGAAGACCTCGAGACCGGCAAGACCATCGTTATCGACGTGCTTGACAGCGAAAAGAACTGGTCCGTCGAATTCCAGGTCCTGGGCAGGGAGAAGTTGAAAACGCTAGTCGGTGAATTCCCGACGATCAAGGTTAGGACCTATCCCAAATACAAAGGCGTCTTCATGAACAAGGGCGAGGTGTTTATCTGGCTCACGGACGACAGCCGGAAGGTCCCCGTCCTCATGAAGAGCCACCTCAAAGTCGGGTCCTTTGTGCTTACTCTGACGGAGATGAATCTATGATATCACTGTCCCGGAAAGCGTTACAAAGGCAAGAAATTTTCTCGCAGAGGCGCAGCGTTCCGCAGAGAAAAGCTCAAAATATTCCGGCTTAAAACAACTACATAATGGTTTTGATTTAACTCTGCGAGAAAACGTCCTTTGGTTCGCCCTGCCTCCGTCTTCATCCGCCTTGTACACGAAAACTCTTGTTTTTATGGGCCCTATTGTTTATAATAGACGTTCTAATTCTTTATTGGTTGTGGAGGTGCAGTATGCCCGTTTATGAATATGAATGCGGAAGCTGTGGGGGCCGCTTTGAGGCTGTCCGGAAATTCAGTGATCCAGATCTCGCTGTATGCGCGCTGTGCAAAGCCAAGAATATCCACAAAGTGCTTTCTACGCCGGCCTTCGTGCTTAAGGGGAGTGGCTGGTATGTGACGGATTACCCGTCGAATGACCGAAAAGAGGGAAGTGCTTCGGAGAAACCCAAAGAGGAGCCAAAGCCGGCATGTGCTGCTGCGGGCACCTGTACTGGCGCCTGTCCGTCCAAAGGCTAAGACCCGATGGAACCCATACACGTCCAGATACCCTTTCCGATGCTGAAGGATTACCTCGAGATGCTGCGTAAACGCCGCTATGACCTCGAGATCTATTTTTCCGGCGCGGTCCTCGACCAGATCGAGAAGCAAGACATCGAGAAACTGCTCGAACGCCTTGACTGGAATCCAAGGCTGACGCTCCACTCGCCGTTCATGGACCTGAACCCCGGCGCCATGGACCCCATGGTGCAGTCGGTGACACAGGTGCGTTTCCGGCAGATCCTGGCCGTAGCAGCCATGCTGAAACCGCGCTCTGTCGTGTTCCACGCGGCCTACGACCGGTGGCGCTACAGCGGAAGGAAGGACATCTGGCTCGAGAACAGCATTGAGACCTGGCAGAAGGTCATGGACGCGGCAACGAAGATCGGACTGCGCGTTGCGGTCGAGAACGTGTTCGACGAAGAGCCCGATGCGCTTCAGATGCTTATCGAGAAGATCAACAGCCCGGATTTCGGGTTTTGTTTCGACACGGGCCATTTCAATCTATTTTCATTGGTAACGATGGAACAATGGTTCGCGTCTCTCGGACGCCACCTGGTGGAGGTTCATTTGCACGACAACGATGGGACGGCCGACTCGCATTGGGCCCTGGGACAGGGGAATATCGATTTTGAAAAATTCTTCGGTCTGATGAACGCCCATGCCCCGCTCCCTGTTCTTACCGTTGAAGTGCACGATAAAAATGGTATAGAGACGAGTCTGGAGCATGTGAAGCGACTTATGAAGAAAGATGGATAGGAATCAAATTCTTCTAAAAAAGGCAAGAAATTTTCTCGCAGAGACGTAGCCTGCACTTGCGTAAGCGCGGCCATAAACAGAGTGCGCAGAGAAAAGCGAAAAAAATATTCTGGTTTGATAACAATACATAAAGATTTTAATTTAAATCTGCGTCCTCCGCGTTCTCTGCGAGAGACGACTTTTCGGTTCCGGCTTGTCCGGTTAAGCGTTCCCCTTCTTCAGGAATGAAATAATACAATTTACCGCTGTTGGGAGTTTACCTTGACAGACACCAATCGTTCGCATAGATTTACGATCATGAAAAAGACCTTCGCTCTGTTGTCGCTCTCCATTTTCGTTGTTTCCTGCGCAACGCTTTCCTCCGGGATGCATGAAAACGTATCCGAGACGATCGGGCCGGACGTTAGCAGACAAGCCGATGCCTATTACCATTTTATGGTCGGCAGGCTTTCTGAAGAGGATGGAGCATTCGACGTCGCCATGAAGGAATACGAGGAAGCCTCCCGGCTGGATCCGAACGCGGCCGAAGTCACCCTCGCCCTCGCCACCCTCAGTTTTCGCAAGGGACAACTCGATCAGGCGATCCTTTTTTCCGAGCGGGCTGCGGAACTCCAACCGGACAACACGCAGCCGCTTATGCTCCTTGCCAGCATCTATACGAGCAAAAAGAGATACGACGATGCAGTGACCGCCTACCTCAAGGTGATAGCGATCAATCCGCAGCAGGAGGACCCCTACCTGTACCTCGGTTCATTGTACGCATCTCTGAAACGGTACGATGAAGCCGTGGCGACGTTTCATGCCCTTGATAAGATCAATCCCACGATGCTCATGTCACCTTATTATCTCGGCCGGATCTACACGGAACAGCAGATGTATATGGAAGCACTGGCCGAATATAAGCGCGCGCTCTCCATCCGGGACGACTTCGAGCCTGCATACGTAGGCATGGCGTTCATCTATGAGCAAATGGACAAAGTCGGCGACGCCATTGAGGCATATAAAAAGGCGGTCGAGATCAATCCCCACAACATCGAGATCGAGCAGCACCTCGCCCAGCTCTATATTCAGCAGAATTCGCTTCCTGAGGCATTGGAACAATTGAAACGGGTGACCAACCTGGACCCCAAGAACTATGATGCCTTTGTCAAGATCGGCCTTATCTATACCGAGCAGAAGAAATACGCAGAGGCAGTGGAGGCATTCCATATCGTTACGCGCGCAGTCCCGCAGGAGCTGCGGGTCAGGCGTTACCTTGCCTCAACCCTGGTGGCCGCGGAACGGTATACGGAAGCGCTTGCGGAACTCCAGGCCCTCCAGTCAGCTGCACCCGAGGATACCGACACGATCCTTCAGATGGCGTTCGTCTATGCGCAGATGGGCCGGACGCCGGACGCTGTGCCGCTCCTGGAGAAGGCGCTCGCCGAACAGCCCGGGAAGCCCGAGCTGTATCTTTATCTGGCCAATGCGTATATGGATCTCGAGAAATACCAGCAGGCTGTCGATACGCTGATCAAGGGGCTCCAGATGGCGCCGGACCGGGACGACCTGCTGTTCAGCCTGGCAATTGCCTACGAAAAGCAGGGCAAGCGCGACGAGATGATCGCTACGCTCAGAAAGACGATCGAGCTCAAGCCGGACCATGCGGACGCCCTTAACTACCTGGGCTATTCCTTTGCCGAAGCGGGAGAGAACCTGGACGAGTCGATACGGCTTATCAAGCGTGCACTCGTGATCAAACCCGATAGCGGCTACATCCTCGACAGCCTCGCCTGGGCCTATTATCAGAAGGGCATGCTAAAAGAGGCGCTCGCGACTATGAAAGACGCTGTCGCGAAGGTACATGAGGACCCCGTGATGCGCGAACACTTTGGAGATATTTACCTGAAGCTTTCCAAGAAGGACGAGGCCAAACTGCAGTGGCTCAAGTCCCTGGAACTGGACCCCAAGAACGAGAAGCTTCGCGCAAAGTTTAAGGAGGCGGGGTTCGGTAATCCCGATGACCTGCTCAAGGACGTGACCCCAAGGAAAAAAGGGAAGAAGTGAAGGCCCGCCGACTCATCGCCCTCATCGCTGTTCTATTCCTGTTCTCGTGTCTCCCTAAAAAACCAGAGATCCCCGGGACCGAGGTTCCTGCCGGTCCGTTCGTCCAGGCACTAGAACGGCAGCGCCAGGCCTTCACCGGGCTTAAGGCGCTCGCGAGCGTTGAGGTGGTCACGCGGGGTAAAAAACGCTTTTTCGATACCGTGGGTATCGTGCTCGATGCTCAGCGCAGGCTTCGGGTGGAAGCCTTCGGGCCTCTGGGCCAGTCCCTCATCGCGCTCGTATGGGACGGCAAGGAAGTATTGCTGCGCATGCAGGACAACGACCGGGTCATGAGGCCCGGGCAGGCAGGGATCGAGAAACTTCTCGGCATGAGCGTGGAGGCAAAGGATCTTTGTGCCATCTTCTCCGGGACGATCACGGAGATCACCCGGCCTTTGGACTCGCGGGCGTTCTGCACGCAGAAAAACGCCTGCGTGATCGAGCTGCCTGAGGGGGACACGGAGCGTCGCATCCGTGTGCTGCTTTCCTCAGGAGGCCCGGCGCCGTCAGTCAGGATCGCCGATCAGGAGCTCTACCGGTCGAACACCCTGGTGTACCGGACACGGTATGAACGCATGCAGGAAGTATCGCATATTCTCGTGCCCCGGACAATCGTCATAGAAAATCCCGAGAAGCGCGTGATGATCACGATCGAATACACCGAGACGGACGTGAATGAGAACGTGGCTGACGATGTGTTTACTCTTTCAGACCAGGGGGCAGAGGTCAAATAAGGGAAGACAGGGATAGAAGAGCGAATGACGAAGATTGCCTAAAATTCATATAGTGACTAAAATGCCTAAAGTTGGCAGGATCACTTTAGTCACTTTAATGTACTTTAGTCACTTTAGCGCATATGGCTACCATTAACACAATAACGCTTCAGTCTCCGGCGAAGATCAACCTTTGTCTGTCCGTGCTCGGCAGGAGGCCGGACGGTTACCACGACGTGGAGATGCTGATGCAGATGGTAGGGCTGTTCGACGAGGTGACCGTATCGCTTGGCGGACGGGGCATCAGGGTGACCTGTGACAGCCGTGCAGTGCCGTCCGGGCGGGAGAACATTGCCTGGAAGGCGGCATCGGAAATGCTCGGAATCTCCGGTAAAGAAGCCGGCTTGGCGATCGAGATCAAAAAAAACATACCCGTTGCAGCCGGGCTCGGGGGAGGGAGCGGCAATGCCGCAGCCGTGCTCGCGGCATTAAACAGACTGCTCGGCATTGGACTTGACCGGGACCGCCTGGCTGAAATCGGCGCACGAATCGGGATGGACGTGCCCTTTTTCTTCTTCGGCCCGACCGCCCTCGCCCAGGGGAGAGGAGAAATCCTCACGGAGCTGACGCCGTTGCCGCGTATTCACATCTTACTCGTCAACCCGGGGGTTGAGACCTCCACTGCCTGGGTCTACAAAAACTTAAATTTGAGGTTGACAAAAAAAGGCGACTGTAATAAAATTGCAAGGCTTAATCTCCGAAATATCGCCCTAGGGCTCCATAATGACCTTGAGACGGTTACCTCGGTACGTCTCCCGGTGATAAACAGGATAAAAGAAGCGCTTTTGGACCGGGGGGCCGTGGGCGCTCTTATGAGCGGGAGCGGACCGACGGTGTTTGGTATATTCGAGACGGAGGCTGCATGCCGGGTTGCATCGGATAGCCTTTCCCCCGAAGGATGGATGTTTTATCCGGTAGAAACATTGACCGAATCACCGCTCGCGGAGTTTTGTGCTGACTAGCAGAACATCATTCCGAACTTGTCAGGATCGACCCTAGTACGACGATTCTTCAGCGTTAAGGGGAGAGTCTATGGAAATCACGGAGGTGAGGGTTTTCCCGGTCAATAATGAAGAACGTCTCAAGGCCTATGCAACCATAACGATCGACAACGTGTTTCTGGTCAGGGACCTGCGTGTCATTCTCGGCAACGCGGGATTATTTGTGGCCATGCCGAGCCGCAAGATGAAGGACGGATCGTTCAGGGACATTGCCCATCCGCTGAACAGCGAGACCAGGCAGGTGATAGAAAAGAAAGTTCTTGCCGAATACGAACGCGAGCTGGCCAATCCCGCGAAGCAAGAGCCGGCGCCGAAAGATTCCGACAGGCAATAATACGTTTTAATATGAGTTTGCCGATTCTGCATGTGATACGAGAGGATAGGCGCCTGCCTATCCTTTGATTTTTACCCCGTTGGAGAATGCAGCCCGCCCTGTGTACGGCTGAACATCTCTTCGAACGGATATGGTTCGTCAGCAATATGTTTTTAGTCTGCGCAGTTGTTCTCTATCGGGGTTTATTCGACCCCGCGGCCAGGTCCGGGGTCGGCCTTTGATCGGGGATCGTCTAATGGTAGGACAGAGGCCTTTGAAGCCTTTTATCGGGGTTCGAATCCCTGTCCCCGAACCAGTAATCGGAAAAGAGGATGAATGAATTGAAGGCAAGATCACGGGAAATAAAGATTTTTTCGGGCAACGCAAATCCGGCGCTGGCAAAGGAAATCTGCCAGGACATGAACATCCCGCTCGGGAACGCGCTGGTGGGCCGTTTCAGCGACGGCGAGATCAACGTCCAGATCGTGGACAACGTGCGCGGCATGGATGTCTTTGTCGTGCAGCCCACGGGGAACCCGGTGAACCGGAATCTCATGGAATTGCTGATCATGATCGATGCGCTCAAACGGGCGTCGGCGACCCGCATCACGGCGGTGCTGCCTTATTACGGGTACAGCCGGCAGGACCGGAAAGTGCAGCCCCGCGTCCCCATTACGTCCAAGCTGGTGGCCGATCTGATCACGACCGCGGGCGCGAACCGGGTCCTTACGGTCGACCTGCATGCGGGCCAGATTCAGGGGTTCTTCAATATCCCCGTGGACAATCTGTTTGCCGCACCGGTGCTCCTCGAGTATCTCCGGTCGAAGACATTCAACAACCTGACCGTTGTTTCGCCCGACGCCGGCGGCGTGGAGCGGGCGCGGGCATTCGCCAAGCGGCTCAATGCAGCGCTTGCGATCATCGACAAGCGGAGGGACAAGCCGAACGAGGCGCAGGTCATGCATATCATCGGCGACGTCAAGGGGCACGACTGCCTGCTGCTGGATGACATGGTGGACACCGCCGGAACGTTGACCGAAGGCGCGGCCGCGCTCAGGGCGAACGGGGCCGGTACGATCAATGCCGCCTGTTCCCACGCGGTGCTCTCAGGCCCGGCGATCAAGCGCATTAATGAATCTTCGCTCGATGAGCTGATCACAACAAATACGATCGCTCTGGACAGCAAACAACAGGAATGTAAAAAGCTGAAGGTGCTTTCTGTTGCGCAGCTTCTTGCCGATGCCATCACGAGGATTCACGAGGAAACATCGCTCAGCTCGTTGTTCGTATAAACGGAAGAGAGGAACCACGGGTGAACATGAATAACCGCAGGGAAGCAGAGCCTGTCCTGTGGTAACCGAAGCGTGTTCACCGGTGTTTATTCTGTCGTCATGTATAACGCTTCATTAATAATTGTATCGGAGGAGAAATGGAAAAAATATCATTAACAGCACAAGTCAGAGACAAGGTGGGCAAGGGAGCTGCCCGTGGATTGCGGAGGGATGCGCAGGTGCCGGCGGTCCTCTACAGCCATGGCAAGTCCACGCCCATTGTGATGGTCAATAAGGACGTCTCGAAGGTCCTGAACGCCGAGGGTGGAGCGCATGCGCTCATCAACCTCAAGCTCGAGGGAGGAAAAGGCGCGGGTGTCAAGCTGGCACTGATCAAGGACTACCAGGTGGACCCCATAAGCAGCAGGCTCATTCATCTCGATCTCATGGAAGTCGCCATGAACCAGAAGGTGAAGCTCCAGGTGGCGGTGCACATTTCCGGGAATTCCATCGGGGTGAAGGAAGGCGGCATCTTCCAGTATGGTCAGCGTAATCTCGATATCGAGTGCCTTCCGGCTCATATCCCTGATTTTATCGACGTCAATATCGAGCATCTCAAGGTGAACGAGTCCCTCCACGTGAGAGACATCAAGGCGCCTGAAGGCGTCAAGATCCTGACTGATCTGGACGCGACCGTGGCGACGATCCAGCCGCCGATCTCGGAGGCCAAGCTCGAGGAAATGCTTACCGCGACCCCGGCTGTGGCAGCGGAGGGTGCTGAGCCCGAGCTCGTCAAGAAGACGAAGAAGGAAGAAGAGGCTGCGGCTGCGGCGGGCGCTGAAGCAAAGGGCAAAGAAGGGGCCAAAGAAGGTGCCAAAGAAGGTGCAAAAGAAGCTGCTCCGAAGAAGGAAGCTGCACCGAAGAAATAGGGCAATGCAGAATGTAACGTGCACAATGCAAACTGAAGGTATGGCCGCCTTGTCTTCCTTGTGCAATCTGCAATTTGAAAAACGCACTTTGCGATCACGGGTCCGATGAAGATCATCGTCGGGCTCGGCAATCCGGGCAGAACGTACGAACGCACGCGTCACAATGCAGGCTTCATGGCATTAGACGAGCTTGCCAGAAACCTGCGTGTTGACAGTACTCAGGAAAAACACCACGCGCTGATCGGGAAGGCCAGGATCGATTCAGAGGAATCGCTCCTGGTCAAACCGCAAACGTATATGAACGACAGCGGCCGGGCGGTGGCTGCGATCCTGAGGGACGCTTACAAAACCGTGTCCGATCTCATCGTGCTCCATGATGATCTGGATCTTCCGCTTGGGTCCGTGCGCGTGAAGATCGGCGGTGGCCACGGAGGCCACAACGGGCTTCGCTCCATCATCGAGTGCCTGGGGTCATCGGACTTTATCCGGGTCCGCATCGGGATCAACAGGCCGGCGCTGAATATAGATGCGGCGGATTACGTGCTTAGCCCATTTCTCGCCGAAGAGCGTCCGGCCGCTTCAGAGGCCGTTGCAAAGGCCGCGGAAACGGTCAGACGCATTGTTGTTGAAGGCCCCGCACGGGCCATGGATATCGTTAATCAAAAGTAAGTATTCAGAAGCCCGGACCTGGAGGACCATTAAGACAGCTCCGGGTTTTTTATTTTCTTAGGGGCGTAAACAGAATCCCCCACGGAGCCATAGAAGTGCGAAGGAAGCGAATTATTGATATGACTGTCAATTGCACATAGTTAATAAGTCCGATTTTCCGGATCGTATTCGTGTCCAAACATTGTGCCCTTTTGCCTTTTTCTCTCCGTTCTCTGTGGTGAACATCCTTTCCGAGATGTTGTCGTACTCCGTGTCCTCCGTGACTCTGTGGTAAATATAAAGTTTTAAGGAGTTATTTATGGGTTTCAACTGCGGTATCGTCGGTCTACCTAACGTCGGCAAGTCCACTATTTTCAACGCGCTCACCTCCGCGGGTGCTCAGGCCTCGAACTATCCCTTTACCACCATCGATCCGAACGTCGGTGTGGTGGACATGCCGGATGAGCGGATCGACAAGCTTGTCGAGATCTACAAGCCGAAAAAAAGAACCCCCACGAGCATGGAGTTCGTGGACATCGCCGGTCTCGTCAAGGGCGCGGCGCAGGGGGAAGGGCTGGGAAACAAGTTTCTCGCCAACATCCGCGAGGTGGACGCCATCGCGCACGTGGTGCGCTGTTTCGAAGACCCGAATGTCGTTCATGTGGCCGGGAAGGTGGACCCCCGGGAGGACATCGAGGTGATCGAGGCGGAACTCATGCTTGCGGACCTCGATGCTATAGAGAAACGGCTGTATAAAGCCGAGAAGACGGCCAGAACCGCGGATAAAAAGGTATTGGAAGAGTTGGAGTTCATGCGGAGGCTCAAGGACATGCTTGCGAGGGGGGAGCCTATCCGCCGCGCGACCCATTCCGAGGAAGAGACCGTGTGGCTCAAGAGCTACGCTTTGTTATCCGCTAAACCGGTGCTCTATGTGGCGAACGTGGCAGAGGACATGGTGGACAAGCCGAACCCGCTTGTGGACGCGGTCAGGAAGATCGCTGCCGAGGAAGATGCCCGAGTTGTCGTCATCTCGGGCCAGGTGGAGGGTGAGATCGCCCAGCTTCCCCTGGAAGAACGAATGGAATACCTTGCAGGCATGGGGCTCAAGGAGTCAGGCCTCGATCGCATGATTCGCGCGGGCTACGAGCTCCTCGGACTTATCACCTACCTTACCGCAGGCGAGAAAGAAGTGCGGGCGTGGACCATTACCAAGGGCACCAAGGCGCCGCAGGCCGCCGGCAAGATCCACTCGGATTTTGAAAAGGGTTTCATTCGCGCAGAGGTGTTCCATTTCAATGATTTGATGAAGCTCGGTTCTGAGAAGGCAGTGAAAGAGGCGGGTTTGCTTCGTTCTGAAGGCAAGGATTACGTGGTCAAGGACGGGGACATCATGCTCTTTCGGTTTAACGTGTGATAGGGTTATAATAATACGCTGGTATTCACCGGGGGATGATTATCGGAAGAACGAACAGCTCCGGGAACTCTTAAAGGTGATACCTCCGAACAAATCCGAACATTTCAGACAATCGGTAGAGCTCAATTGCTTCAATGTGAAATTCTTGCAAGTCACCCTGGGTCAGGAAGAAACGACAAAAGTATTTGATAAAAAAGCCCGGCAAAGAGTGCCGGGCTTATCTGTGTCTTGGGCAGACCGTGTAGGTGTCAGCAGGAGCTTTTGCACTTGCAGGTGACCGCCATTTTTTTCGTTACCTTCTTAATGGTCATTGGAAAGACCTCCTTTCTTTCGAACACGCCTTAGATTCTGAGATGTTCAATGCATTTTTTCGGATTGCCACAATACGATTATCGGTCCGTATTATCTTATAGTATATCATAGAGCGCGCACCGGTACAGGTCTTTTCCACTTTTCCCCTCGATAAGCTCCGCCCGGTATCTGCACCCTCCCCGGCATACTTCAAGGTACTCGCAGTCGCACTGCAGGTCCTTAAGCTTGACCGGTTGTATTTTACCCCAGGCTGATCTAAGGCCATGATTCACGGTGCCCACGGGCTGGTGTCCGTAAAATGTACATTTTGCTATATTTCCATCTGCCATCACCGCCATGAGATGGAGGCCGCAGCCATACCCCTGTGTGGAGGAATGAAGTCCATTACCATATCCATAGCCGAGATACTTTCCGCCTTCATCGGGACTGACATAAAACTCCTCATTTTTCTTCAGCCTGCCGACCAGACACGGAACATCCACGGTCCAATCCTTGATCCCCATCTTCTTGAACAGCTGTTCCATGCTGTCGAAGTCCGCTGTATTGTGCTTATGTACCATAGTGGACACTGAAACATCAAAGCCGGCGTCAAGCGCGTGTTTCATCGATTCCATGGTTCGTTTAAATGTCCCGCTTCCCCGGAGTTTGTCGTGGGCAAGTTCAAGGCCATCCAGGCTCACCTGTATCTCTTCGACGTTGAGCGCTTTCACGTCTTCCTTTTTGAGGAGCACTCCATTCGTGAACAGGACCTTCCTGACGAAAAAATCAGGAAGCATCTCGTTGATCTCGTGGAGCTTGCTGTGTACCAGCGGTTCGCCACCGGTTATCAGGACGCGTAAACCCTGCATCTCCTCGAATTCGCGCAGGACCTTTTCCACCTGGTCCACGGTCAGTTCGTTGTGACCGGTAGTGCCGATATAACAATGCTTGCATCTGAGGTTGCAGGCATCGGTGATCTGGAGTTCCAGGTACCGGAGCGAAGGCTCGGGCCCCTGTTTGAGAGCGGGCCGCCGGACCGCACCCGGGGTTGTTGTCAGCAGTCCCTCGGTCAGGCAGTAATCCACGAACGCGCTGTTCTTTGAGGCGCACCCGTCGTGCGAGGCGCACTTTTTAAGAAAAGTGAACGATGCGCTGTCAAGTTCGTATAACTCGTCCTTTGCGATCTGATAAACTGACGGGATCTCAAGCCATTTCAGGACAGCCCGCCTCGCCAAGTAGTAAATCATAGCGTTATTATAGCACTCCATAAGTAATTTTGTTATAATGGCACCATGACGCACAACTCGCCGCTGGAACAAACACTTTGTTTAAAATTCTGTTCCTATTATAAGCCTGGGAAAAATGAAGCGCTTGCGTGCAGAGGCTATCTGGTTGCGGAACGATTATCGGGAGAAGGGAAAAACCTTGTTCTTGAAAACATCAGTGGCGACTCAAATCCGGTTCTTAGGGACAGGTTGATTAATGTCCTGTGCCTTGCCTGCGACTTTCACGAACAGGACTGCGACTTTATGCAGGACCGGGCAGCACGGCCTTGCGGAGGGTTTGTACTTCTTGAAAAACTCCTCGGGTCGGGTGTGATCACGATTGAAGATATCCACTAAGGGTCACCCACGTTGTCCGGAAGATATGAACGGATCGGGCTGTTGCGAAAAAAAAATCCGCAGGCCAAATGAGGGGGAAGGCAGGGGCGGGATATAAAGTGAAACGAAAGTCTTCTTCTCCTTTTTTCCCTCCCTCCCGTTTTCCACTGTAATAGAAAAGCATTAAGATCGAGATCGATTCACTGATTTGATCGGAGAAAGACTCCTATCCTATCAAGAACGATTCTGAAAGAGGAAACTATGGACTATTCCATCAAGATCGGCGGCGAGGCCGGGCAGGGTATCCAGACGATCGGCGACACGCTGGGACATGTTTTTGCCCGCTCGGGATACCACGTTTTCACCAACCAGGATTATGAGTCGCGCATCCGGGGCGGTCATAATTTCTACCAGATACGATTTTCGGACAGGCCGGTTTCGGCTCCCAGGGAAGCAATCGACATTATCGTTGCCCTGGACAAGGAGAGCATTCTGCTCCACGAGCGGGAGCTCACCTCCCGCGGCCAGGCCATCTATGATTCCGAGACGCTCAAGGAAAAACACGACAAGCCTGCGTTCCTCGACATCCCTTTTGTGAAGCTTGCCATGGAGCACGGCGGCGACAAGATCATGGCGAACACCGTAGCAACGGGCGCGGTCCTCGGCATGCTGGGGATGGACCTTGATATCCTGATGGACCTCATCGTCGAGACCTTTAAGAAAAAAGGAGACAAGGTCATCGCCGCGAACAAAAACGCGGCCATGGCAGGATTTGACCACGCCGTGAAGGGATGCCTCAAGTGTAACTTCTCCGTCCGCACTGACGGACCCAAAAAATCCCTGATGCTCGTGGGCGGTGTTGAGTCCATCGCCCTCGGTGCGCTATCGTCGGGGTGCAAGTTCTACTCCGCCTACCCCATGACGCCTTCGACAGGCATAATGGACTATCTCGCGACCAAGGAAAAGGAATACGGTGTTGTCGTGGAGCAGGCTGAGGACGAGATCGCGGCCATCAACATGGCGCTCGGCGCATCCTTCGCCGGCGTGCGCGCCATGACCGGCACCTCCGGCGGAGGCTTTTCCCTCATGGTCGAGGGACTCTCGCTTGCAGCAATGACCGAGACGCCGATCGTGATAGCCATGGGCCAGCGGCCGGGAC
>Ga0210377_10002718_pt1 | contig 15354 bp, 12 predicted proteins | sample PLM4_65_b1redo_FD_155480 | JGI IMG/M metagenome (GOLD analysis project Ga0210377, IMG submission 155480) | Groundwater sediment microbial communities from an aquifer in East River, Colorado, USA - PLM4_65_b1 redo | ecosystem: Environmental > Terrestrial > Soil > Riparian zone | place: USA: East... | reverse complement strand
ATCGTACGGGTGGCGCGGATGCGTCCTGCGAGGGTGGCTTTGACTTCGACGCCTGCTGAGCCTGACGAAGCGTTTTCCTTGGATTCGAATTCAGCGATCGCCTGAGCGGAGGTGTGAGTCCGTTTGGCACGCGTGGGATAGGCATCGATGCCCTCGGCGCGTAGTTCATCCAGTTTTTGCAAGCGTATTTTTTCGAGTGAGTTGTATTCAGCCATGAGTATGTTCCTCGGTCTTCACCGCAAAGGAATTAAAAATTAAGAAAAAAAGCCCCGCACTGTGCGAGTGTCGCAGGCAGCGCGAGGCAAACAGGTCGCTCCTGTGACTAATTGATCTTTATGATCTTAACGTTATAGGTGCCGCCGGGCGTCTCGACTTTAACGATTTCGCCAACCTTGTGGTTCAAGATGGCCTTCCCGATCGGCGATTCATTCGAGATCTTGCCTTCGCGCGGGTTGGCTTCTGCTACCCCGACAATGCTAAAGGTCTCGGCTTCGAAGCTGCCTTCTTTAATGGTCACCTTGGAACCAATCTGAACTGTGTCACTTTTCTTTTTGCCATTTTCATCGATAATTTTTGCCGTGGCAAGCAGCATTTCAAGCTCCTGAATGCGGCCTTCTACAAAAGCCTGCTCATTCTTGGCAGCTTCATACTCGGCATTTTCGATCAGTTCCCCTCCTTCCATTGCCTCATGCAGACGGTTGGCTACTTCCTGGCGCTTTGCAGTGCGTAGATAATCCAGTTCATCCTGCAGTTTCTGGTAACCCTCTTTGGTCAAAAAATTGTTAGGCATCTTTCTTCCCTGCTATAAGAATTTTGCATCTCTATCCAGAGATGCAAATGTTAAATCACGGGTTCTTTCCCGTAGAGCGGGCTTACTATATCATGATTTATGTGCCATTACAAGAGAAGAAACAGGCATGTCACTAATCTGTAACAAGATGTAACAAGCGGATTCCCTGCCGCTCCGCCCAGTACGAACGGATGGACTTATGAACCGTTTCAGGCGTGGACATCGCCTCTCCGAACCAGGGGACCTGGGATTTATAGGCTAAAATCGCCTCCTGCCAAGCCTGTAGACCTGATTCCGTTATGAATTGCACCGATTCCTTCATCCCGGCGGATTTCGGAGCCAATTCATCGGGTTTGTAGAACAAATAAGGGATGTCGATATCGTATAGGAGCGGGCGTCCGAGCAATTCAGCACCCATCCGCACGAGGACGTGGTCCACGTGAGAACCAACCGCCAGTTGGCAGACCAGCACATCGTCCGGTTGGAGGCGGGCTAAGATCGCTTCCGCGATCCGGGCTGGGAGGTCGGCATCCGCTTCCACAGGCGGGATCGAAATGTCAGAGTAAAGCCATTCCCCATTTTTCCCGCGCCGGTAGATACAATCCAAAAAGTCAAAGTGGACAACGCTCGCACCGAGCATCGCCGCCGCATTGCGGTCTTCGCTCCGCCGTTCACGGATCGCCTCTGCGGCAGAGGAAAAGCCCCACATGGAATGCTGCAATTGGGCAAATGGCGAGATATCATCGCCCAGCGGAGGGTCTCCGCACATGAAAGTCCAGATTCCCACCGGAATGCCCGAATGGGACTGGTCGTAGATCAAACCGCCGGCTGAGAGCGCGGCATCGTCAAGATGAGGGGAAAGGTATATCCATCGCATGGCGTCGATTTAACCATAAATATCCGCAGCTCGTAAGATATTAAGATGCTTGCATAATTGCTTTAAGTCTTCAAGTCATGTAAACTATATACTGGAGAACAAAATGCAGGATAGACGCAAACAACCACGTAAAGATCTGATGTCCTACTCGCAGGTGTATGATGTACGTGGAGGCTCTTTGATCGGCTATCTCGGAGATTTGAACCCGGGAGGTGCCATGGTGATCAGCGATCAGTGCATGGATGTAAATAATGAACTGACGATCTCCATTCAACTGCCTGAACTCCCCGATATCAAAGAAGAGACTATGGTGCTGCCTACGCGCGTCGCCTGGTGCAAGCAGGATATCAGCCCGGAATACTACAATGTGGGCTTGGAATTCAAGATCGTAACCGACAAACAGAAAGCCCTTATCGAAGCCATCATGGAAAATTACGAGTTTCGGCGACAGGTGCCCAGGTACCCACCGAGGCGGTCGGAAGAAGTGGATGAGTGAGAATCCCAGCCAGCCCTTGAGGAAAGACTCAAGGGCTTTTTGTTTACCTAATTTCATTTTTATCCTATAATCCAGTGATACGATTTTAGAGAGAGGTCCGTGTATGAGCACATCGCCTGCCCCGTTTTTTTTCATGAGCTATAGCCGCGAAGATACCGTCAAGCAAAGACGGGTCGTGCGCGAACTGCGCGAACAGGGCGTCAATATTTGGGTGGATGTCGAAAACCTGACCCCTGGCACGCCAACCTGGGAGCGTGAGATCGAGAAGGCAATCCGCGCCTCCACTGGGCTTGTCGTGCTTCTTTCTCCGGAATCCAACAACTCAGAATGGGTCCGGCGTGAGATCAGCTTTGGGGAACAGCACCGCAAACGTATTTTCCCAGTCTTGATCGAAGGAGAGGATGACACATCCACGCCTCTGAGGTTGACCAACCATCAGCGTGTGGACCTGCGTACCAAATTCGAATCCGGGCTGGATGAATTAGCTCTCGCTCTGAAAGAATACATTGGGGTCAAACAAGAAATTGCGACGAAGAGTTTTCCTGCTGTTAAAAAGACAACGCCCGCCCAGCTGCCTGTTGACTTGAAAAAAATTGCTCTCCCGGCGCTGATCGCCCTGGTCGGTATTTTTTGCATCACCAGTGGGATTTTTGCCGTGCGCTATCTTGCCAACCTGGGTGGGCCCACCGAAACCGCGGTCACGTCGGTACCGATTGTTGACCCCATCGATACGCCCAGTACACTTACGACTGCGACCCCTGCACCTATTGTCATTAAAGATGAACCTACCGGCAAGATCGTGTACACTTGCAGCATTAACGGTGATGAAGTCTGCATCATGAACGCGGATGGCTCCGACCCGCACCAACTCACCAATGCCAACAATGTAGCCAGTTTCAACGCATCCCTGTCCGTGGATGGCAAGAGCATCGTCTATATCGTGGGAGATGGAAATAAATCTGAGATCTATGAAATGGAACTCTCCAATGGGAAGACCCAACAGCTTACAGAATTAGGCAAGGCTCTGGGTTCACCTGAGATCTCTCCGGATGGCAAAACGATCATTTTCCACTACCGTTCCGGCAACAGCGCTGTCCAGCTATGGATCATGAACCAGGATGGAAGTGATCCGCAGGAGTTCTACAGCAAATCAGGCATCGACGTGCATGATGGCACCTGGTCGCCGGACAGTACGCAGATCCTTTTTGCGATGGGGAAAAATGACAGCAATAAGCTGTACATCATGGACTTTAATGGGCGTGATCCCAAAGTGGTCAACGACACGATCGACACACGCGGACGAAGCGACTGGTCCACAAATGGTCTGATCTCCTTCGATCAGGGAGGACCGTTCATGCATGATGTCTATCTTATGAATATAGAGGGAGGCGATCTACATCAGGTATCAGAATCCGGATTCAATGCCCAGGGCGCCAGTCTCTCCCCTGATGGCAAGTGGATCGCGTTTTCCGGCTACACCAATGTGGCAGACAAGGATCAAAACTCCTGTGAGATCTTCATCATGCGCGTGGATGGTTCGGATGTGCGTCAACTGACAAAGAATAAATATTGTGACTACCAGCCGAGATGGGGAAACTAAACAAATATCCAGGGTCGTCCAAAACTACACTTTTGTAATTTGTACGGGAATAGTAGGCAGTCCGTAGGTCGCGGTCTCTGGCGATTCCTGTGAACGCGAGTATACTCCCGCCAGTTTGTTTTTCCTTCCGCTTTCTGGAATATTTTTTATATCGGAGCACGACCAAGAATGAAAAAGTACCGCCCCATCTTCGCCGCCGTTACGGCACTCCTCTTTTACACCATCACTGACATCCTGATCTGGCAACGGATCTTTGAGAATAACCAAATGATCCAATATGCCGATGTGTACCACACAGGCTGGTTTACCTCCCTGGCAGGGTATGCCCTTCTTGGCACCATCCTTTTGTGGGGTGCATGGAAGGATTGTGCTTATTTCATCATCTCCCTGTTCATCGGGGCATTCAGCGGTCTGGAGGATGTGCTGTACTACATTCTGGATGGGAAACCGATCCCCGATGCCCTGCCCTGGCTGACCAACAACCCCATGATCTATCATAGTTCACGCTTCGGGCTGATCTTCTCGGTCATCTTTTGGATCGTATTCCTGGCTGTTATTTACTTTTTCCTCTACGAATGGAAGCGCACAAAAGAACAACCCGCAAATGTTCAATAAGGCCGCTACGCCAGCGTTATCCCGGCTTTTAATCTCTATTCTCATTCTTACATCCCTGGATCGTTCTCCACAATCATGGCAGGAAGGGGAAATCATTGCCATGGACTCCCTATAGCGACTGAACCTTAGTACGCTCTCATTAAACCTTAAGCGACTCCTAACCAAGCACAGTATCAATACCACTTTGAAATCCGTTATAGGATTTAAATCATCGCTGTAAAGGGGCTCTATCACCGGTTAAGCAAAGGGAACAGCAGGAGTTTTCTGTGAACAAGCCGAATATTAAGGAGAGAAGAGATGCAAATCATTGCGTACATGATTGGTTTTCTGTACATTTGTGTTATTTGCGGACTATCGCTGTATGGGTTGAACAGCTTATTTACCACGATTTTGTACCTGTTACCTAGAAAGGAACTGAAACATGAGACGGTCGTTCCACCGCAGGAATGGCCCCTCGTCACGATTCAACTTCCGATATTCAATGAAAAATACACTGTGGAGAGGTTATTGCAATCTGTAGTGGAGATAGATTATCCCCGTGAGTGTATCCAGATCCAGGTTCTGGATGACTCGACAGACAATACTGGTCAGTTGGTCAGCCGTCTGGTCGATCAATATAAACAGAAGGGCATAAATATTGAACGGTTACACCGTACCAATCGGCTTGGATATAAAGCCGGCGCACTGTGCGACGGACTCCAAAGCGCCTCAGGAGAGTTTATCGCCATCTTTGATGCCGATTTCGTTCCCTCCCCAGACTGGCTGAAAAAGACCATCCCATTCTTTCAAAATAAGGAGCTCGGATGCCTCCAGACACGCTGGGGACATACCAATCGTAAATACAATTCCCTGACCGAATCAGAAGCGCTGGCGATCGATGGGCATTTCATCGTCGAACAGACGGTCCGTTCCACGAATGGCTTCTTCATGAACTTCAATGGCACAGCCGGGTTGTGGCGTCGTGCCTGTATTGAAGACGCAGGCGGCTGGCAATGGGACACCCTGACGGAAGACCTGGATCTCAGTTATCGCGCCCAGATCCGTGGCTGGAAGCTGGATTACCTGCCCGATGTAGTTGTCCCCGCCGAATTGCCCTCCCAGGTGGAAGCCTTCAAAAAGCAACAGTTCCGCTGGGCAATGGGAAGCTTCCAGGTGGTACGAAAAATACTGCCGATCGTGCTCAAACAACGAAACCTGCACTGGAATGTACGCTTGATGGCGATCTTGCATCTTACGGGATATCTTGTCCACCCTTTGATGCTTTTTGCGCTTATATTGACTTTGCCGGTTGGACTGTTTGTCCCCGAAGCCTTCAAGCTATTTCCGCTTTCCATCGTTACCGCCCTCGGACCTCCCCTGCTATATGCCACCGCCCGGGCATCGCAGAGCCCAACCCTTCGTGAACGACTAAAGATCCTTCCGCTTCTAACCATGATAGGTTTCGGCATATCGTTGAGCACATCCATCGCCGTGCTGCAAGGATTGACCAAAAAAGGAGGCGCCTTCATACGCACCCCCAAACTCAACCTGGCAAACGATCATAAGCGCGACAAAAGGATCGACCGCCGCTACCTGCCGCCGATCAGTCCGCTTGTGTGGGGAGAAATAGCCCTTGGCATCTATGCCCTGGTGACCAGCGTGGTTTTGCAGAATTACGTCGGTTGGGGCATCATCCCATGGATGGTCATCTATATGCTCGGTTACTTTTACATTGCCGGTTTGAACCTGATCCAGCATAGGCCAAGAACAGAGGTGTAGTCATTACCTGAGTTACGATGCGCCGCAGAAATTCTGCGGCGTTTTTTTATCGGTTGAATTTTGGTTCCGCGAGTGCTATGATACTATCTATCAGCCTCTTTGCGTTCTTGGCGGTTCAAACTGTTTTTTTCTCGTGATGCACTGCTCTCCGACAGCCTGTTAGAGCAATTCCCCCCGTTTCGCCAAGCCTCCTTCCCAGCCAGACACTCAGCGAGGACATACTCAGGAACCAACCCCGGAGCGTCACCAGCTCAAAGAACGCGCCGCGCAGGCTGACGATCCGCATCTCTCCCCCACCGGTAATTGATCCCACTATAAAGAGCACCAGTGCCCCGACAGCGAGCAGATAGAACCACCCCGCCGCAGGGAGAGTGGGAGTCTCTGCCACCAATCCCAACCAGCAGGCATCGATACAGAGAAGGATGAACAATGCGATGAAATAAAGTTTGAGTTTCATGATATCCTCCGAGTAGTAAGTAGTTTTATCCGTTTCATAAAAGAGTGAGTAGATGACAACCTTACCTGCTGACCTCATCTTTATCAGTTACAGCCGCAGGGATACTGAGTCCTTGCAAAAGATCGTGCTCTTCCTGCGTAATCAGGGCTTCAAAGTATGGGTGGATAATGAAAGATTGATCCCCGGCACACCGATCTGGGAGGAGGAGATCGAGAAAGCCATCAAAGCCGCCAGCATAGTGATCGTGATCATGTCACCCGATTCCAAGAACTCGGAATGGGTACGGCGCGAGATCAGCCTGGCAGACCAGTACCGCAAACATATTTTGCCCATCCTTGTTCGTGGTGATGAAGATACATCGATCACCTTGCGTCTGGTCACTCGTCAATTTGTGGATCTGCGGAAGGACGAAACCACAGGACTTACTTCACTTCATAATGCGCTTGCTGGATATCTGGTCGAAACACACGAACAATTGGAAGAAAAATTAAACTCCCAAACTACAACGAATACCAGGAATGATATATCAGGCACTGAAGTGGCAAAGCCGTCCACTTCTCCCGGGATCAGTCAGTTCTTGCCCTGGTTTACCATCGGCTGGGCAATGGCTGGGTTTATCGCTGGTTTTATTTATAGCAGCGACATAGCCGGTGAAATCATCGCGGGGATGATTGGAAGTGCAATCGGAGGCGTGATCGGTGGTTTTATCATTTCGATTGCTTTACGAAGCGGTAATACTATTTCAGCGAATCAGAACAATACATTCCGCACTACGCTGGCTTGGGCAATTGGAGGACCAATCGGCTGGACAATTGGGAGGTACCTGACAGAGGCAAGTGGAGCAGGAATCGGGATGACGCTCTTCCCACTCATTGGGCTGGCAGGCGGACTGGGCACGAAGTATGTTCTTTCCAATTGGAAAAATACAGCCGTGGTCACACTTGCCTGGGCAATCAGCTCCGCGACCGGCTGGATGATCTCAAGGACATTCTTGATCGATACGCTGGATGTTGACATAGCAACCAGTTGGGGGATCGGCACTGCCATCGGCTGGGCGATTGGTGGATCTGTAACAATTTGGCAGATACTAAAAACACGAAAATGATCTCTACGGGTCTTGTCCCTTCATAATGTCAATAAAGTGAATCATCGCCCTATCGAGAGTATAATCCGATAAAATTTGTCCACTTGAATCAAACGACTTGAAGAAAGTGTACTTTCACCGTGTATCCAAGAGCCGAACGAGGATCACACAGAAGCAACGAGACACTGGACATTCCTGGCAGGATGTGAAATATGGAAGATCTGACCGGAAAGCAGTTCGGGCATTATCAAATCGTTGCACCGCTGGGCGAAGGCGGTATGGCGGCAGTCTACAAGGCATACCAGCCCAGCATGGAACGCTATGTTGCCGTCAAGGTTCTGCCGCGGCACATGTCCACTTCCGAAGAATTTGTTTTGCGCTTCAGGCGGGAAGCAAAGCTGCTGGCACAACTTCAACATCCCCATATCCTCCCTGTGTTCGACTATGGTGAAGCAGACGGGTATCCTTATATCGTTATGCCCTTTGTCCAGAGTGGAACACTGGCAGACCTCCTCCGAACTCGAACCCTGTCGCTTTCAGAGATCCGCCGCATCATCCTGCAAATCGGTAAAGCCTTGAGCTATGCCCACATGCGCGGCATGATCCACCGCGATATAAAACCAAGCAATGTATTGATTGATGAAGATGGAAATTGTTTACTGACCGATTTCGGTCTGGCGCGCATGGTGGAAGCATCCACCAAGATCACAGCATCAGATTCAGTCATGGGTACGCCGGCATACATGTCACCGGAACAGGGCACTGGTTCCCACATCGACCAGCGCAGTGATATTTATTCGCTCGGCATCATTCTCTACGAAATGGTCACAGGGCGCGTGCCCTACACGGCAGAGACTCCTGTAGCCGTTGTCTTCAAACACATTCAAGACCCTCTTCCCTCGGCGCGCAAGATCAACCCTGTCCTGCCGGAGTCGGTTGAATTGGCATTACTGAAGGTTCTGGCAAAGAATCCCGATGATCGCTACCAAACGGCAGATGACTTTGTGCGTGCCATTCAAAGGGCAATTCCAGACGACGAAGCAGCCGAGAAATCGATCGCACAGGGTTCGCGAACTGTCACGCCTACTTGGCCACCACTGTCAGCTCAAAGCTCGTCAACATCAAAGGTGGCAACTTCTGGCAAGTCAAAACAACCCCGCTTTCTTCTCTGGGCAGTCACAGGTTTGGGAGTCCTTGGAATTATTGCCATCGCAACGTTCCTTGGAATAGCGCTGCTGGGCGACAGACTCCGGCAATCGCCAATTGCGACAAGCGCAGCCACAGAGGCGATCGCGCCGACAGATTCTCCAGATCCATTACCAACCTCCACGGTACAGACGGTCTCCGTCCCGGCAACTGAAATATCACCGGCAAACATTTTTCAAGATGACTTTGTCGATCAACTGACACAAGGCTGGACGTGGCTCGGAGAGAACCCGGCAAAGTGGAGCCTCTCGAAAGTGCCCGGCTCGCTGCAGATCATGGTAGCCGATGCCAGCTTTGATGGGCCGGCATTGCCGCCCAATATTTTGCTGCGCGAGCCTCCTGCGGGAGATTTCGAGATCACCACGTCCTTGCGCTTTGAGCCAACAACCAATTTTCAGGCAGCAGGTTTGGTTGTATTTCAAGAGCAGGGCAATGTACTGCTGCTGGGACGTGCTTTTTGTGATGTAGAGGGTTACTGCCTGGGAGATGGTCTCTACTTTGACAAATATGAAAATGCCCAAATACCTGAAGCCAGTCCTCAAGTCTCATTCCGCGAGCCAGTCACGTATCTGCGCCTGCAACGGATAGGCAACACCTACATCGCCTACTACAGTGCCGATGGAGAAAACTGGACAAAGCTCGGTGAACACACGCGGGACTTTTCGCAAATACGCGTGGGATTGGTCGCTGCACAATCCAGTACGGAAATCCCTGCCCTATTCGACTACTTTACGATGAAATCACTACAACCGTGATAACGCTCCGCTTCACCCCTGCCCGGTAGCTGATCCCGTTATCGATACACCATGCACCCCGACAACGAGCGGAAGCCATCGCCCTGCAGAGAGATCTGCCAACTCTACTAGAGATTGTATGTTTGGATGTTTAACGTTAGCAGTATCCTAAAAGAAAGTAACCATGACTACTCTGCCTGCCGAACCCATCTTTGTCAGTTATAGCCGCAGGGATGATGAGGTTATGCGCCGTATCGCGTTCTTTTTGCGCGACCAGGGTTTCAAGGTATGGGTGGACAACGAGAAACTGATCCCCGGAACTGCCGCCTGGGAGGAGGCGATCGAAACCGCCCTCAAGAAGGCGTTTGCCGTTGTGGTGGTACTCTCTCCCGATTCAAAGGGCTCCGAATGGGTGCGGCGTGAGATCACTTACGCCGACCAGTTCAATAAGCGCGTATTCCCCGTACTGGTAAAAGGCACGGAAGAATTATCGCTGCCTCTGCGCCTGGTCACCCGCCAATATGTTGACCTGCGCAAGGATGAAGAGGCGGGTTTAAACGCCCTAGTCGCCGCGATCCATTTTTATATCGGCGAAAAGCAAACCCTGGAAATGAAGCGGCCTTCCGGTCACAGAGAGTCCGCCAGCACGTTGCATCCGGCTCCCAGATCCGAAAGTTTCCCCGCCTCTCCATCCCAAACGAAAAAGCCATCCAATCGGATTCTTCCGCTGGGAATCTTTTTTGCTGTTTTCATCCTGTGCGCTAGCACCTCATGGATTGGCTACCGGGCGCTCTCCCCTCTTCTCGCGCCTGACCAGCCGCAAATTTCCGGTTCTGAATCCACTGTATCCCTTCAAATACCGGTGACCGGCTCTTTCACCCCTACGTCCACTGCAGAGGTATCAGAAGCACCCGCGCCGGATATCCTCTCGGAATATTTGAGCAATGTAGAGATCACCCACACAGATACATTCGATGATCCATCAGGATCCGGCTGGGAAATTGATAACGGTGAGATCAAGGATGGCACCTTGGAAATTTCTGCTGACACAAACTATTATGGAGCGGGGTCTATAAAACAATTCGGTGCCGGAGAAGGCGCCGTAATCGATTTCACGTATCCAGAGAATGTCGGTTTCGAGATCTACCTGAAAAACGGCGACTACAATTCCAGCAAATACAAACGCTTCGGCTTCTTTATTAGTACAGATGTCATCTATGTGAACGCAATGAACGGTAAGGATAAGTTTGGAAGCGAATTTTCAGGGAATTTGGACATCCAGCCGGGTATCAACTATTCAGCCCTGATTGCCATTCTGCCAAATGCTGAATTCCTGGAAGTGGTCTGGAATGCAGACGATCCATCTCAATCTCTCGTCTACCGCGAAACCATGGATTCATCCTGGCTCGATGTGGACATGTCTCTCTATATCGGCATCGGTGAGGGAACTGTTCAAGTGGATAACTATAGGGAGATCAAGTTCAGTGGCAGTAAATGACTCCGACACTTTCAGGAGTATAATCAGATAAAAGTTGTCCGTAATTTACTGGTAAGAGAGGACACTATGAACGAAAATGAAAAGGTGGAATTCTATATCGAAGTCAGCACAGTAGATACAACAGAGGAAGACCTCGATCGTATGACGCGTCAATTGCTCTCTGAATTGAGGGAATTAGATGTTGATTCGGCAGAATTGACGAAAGGAGGTTCTGCCCCGAATGGGACAAAATCGGGAGATGTAATTACAACTGGCTCCATTGCAATTGCTGTATTACCGTCAGTATTGCCAAAATTAGTTGAAACCATCCAAGCTTGGGTATTACGCAGCAATAATCGTACCGTGAAATTCAAAGGCAAAGGCATTGAATTTGAAGGTTCGCCGGAGGATTTGCACAAACTGCTTGCTTCGCTTGAAAAAGGAAGATACAAAAAATGACTGAAAAATATGCTCTAATCATTGGCAATACAGAATATATCGATCCCGGACTCGCACAATTAATCGCTCCTGGTAAAGATGTTGAAGACTTTGCTCATGTTCTCAAAGACCATGACCTCTGTTCGTTTGATGATGTCAAAGTATTATTGAATCAGGTTTCTTCCTCCATTATCGAGGCGATTGACGAATTTTTCGACCAGAAGAAGTCCGATGATCTGCTTGTTCTTTATTTTTCAGGCCATGGCGTAAGAGATGAGCTTGGTTCACTTTATCTTGCATCCAAGAACACCATTCGCACTCGCTTGCGGTCAACAGCCATCAAGTCTGATTACATTCGTGAAGCCATGGATCAAAGCCGTTCGAAGCGACAGGTGGTAATACTCGATTGTTGTAACAGTGGTGCTTTTCCTCAAGGAACAAAGGCTGAAGTGGGCGGTGTAATGGGCATGGCAAAGGCACTTCAAGGTTATGGACGTTTCGTCCTCACTGCCAGCGATGCTACTCAATTTGCGTGGGAAGGCAATCAGGTAATTGGTGAAACAGATAATTCCCTCTTTACGCATTTTCTCGTAAAGGGGCTGGAAGGCGAAGCAGATAAAGACGGAGATGGAAAGATCTCTGTAGACGAGCTTTATGATTTTGCCTTTGACCAAATTTCCAAAATAACACCAAAACAAACTCCCACCAAATCGACCTCCAAGCAAGAAGGTGAAATCATCCTGAGGCAAATCACCCGGATCGAAGATATTAAACCCATGCCTTTGCCTAATGATCTTATCAGCGAGATCGAAGATACCCGCCCTTATGTGCGTGAGGCAGCAGTATATAAATTGGAAAAAATCCTTAAAGGCAAAAATATTGGAATGGCGCGTTCCGCCATCGCAGCACTGGAAAAAATAATTATAGATGAGAACACGACTCCGCGAGTTGCAAAGACAGCAACACAAGCGTTAGAATCCTTCCGCCAGGCAGAAAAGAAGGATGAAAAGGCAGAAGTAGAGCGCATTGCGAAGACCAAGATTAAAGCGGATTTCCTCTCCCGACCCAAACAACCTATTGCCGAAAAAACAGATACCAAACACAAAGAAAAGGAAAAAACTGGGCAGCGAGTATCATCGAAGGTTGAAGCAGGAGTTGTCACAGGAGAAAAGATTGAGTCCATCTCTATCAATAGAGAAAAACTTAATGAGGGAGCACGAAATAAAACAGCCGTAAAAAAGACCAACCGTTTTAATTCTCTCTTCCTCCCCATTGGAATCACAGGAGTCGTGATCATTTTGGCGTGTATCTCTGGGGGTGCAGCCATAAAGTTTCTTTCAAATGTTTTAGCCATACCACAACCCTCACTGACACCATCCAACACAGTAAGCCCAACGCTAACTACATTCCCTACGCCCAAACTGATACCAAGTGCCACCAATCAGGTTATTGTCCCTGTTACTGCTTCCTGTTCCGAACTATTAACTCCTGAAAACGATGGGGAAGTTGTAGCTTTTGGAAAGCTTATTTTTACCTGGGAGGCCGTTCCGAACGCAGCAAGCTACATTCTTGAGATGACAATGCCCAATGGATCTACAGCCTCCTTTAAAACCAAGGAGACAAAAATCACTCGGTATGCAGAATCGACCCCATCGGGAGGCAAATATCAATGGCAGATAACAGCTTATAACACAAGCAATGAGTTGATTTGTGCTACAGACCTATTCAACTATACAAAACCAGAATATGTGGTAATCCCAAGAGATGGTCCTGAGTCTGGGCCTGGGGCAGGACCTACTTGTGTTCCACCTACAGGCTGTAGTTTTGGTTATGACCCAAATACATGTACCTGTTTGTAATTAATAGTAATTACATCATTCAGGGTCCTTCAGCCCCTGACAAAGTTGTGCGAGGTGATTCTGTGTGGTACTCCAGCGCAGTGGCAAGCGTTGGCGTATAGGACTGGGAGATTCCCAGTAGCGATGCCCCTGATTACAACTATGATGGAGCGGGTTTCCGTTGTGTCATTAAACCATAAAGGATTGAAGAAGCGTTCGCTATTCATAACCATGTTTTCATAACAAAACTCAGCAATGCCATTTTCGTTGAAATTAAAAGTTCACGCCGCAGAGCGGCGGGATAGTAGACCCAAGACGGAATAAAACAAACACGACGGTCGTTGACCGTCGTGTTTCATAATTTTCTATTATTTACCTTTTGAAGTTTTCTGAGTCACAACTTTTTTAGCAGCAGACTTTACCTTTGGAGACGATGTCTTCGTTGAAGTTTTTTTCGCCGTTGATTTCTTCTCTGTAACCTTCGGTTTTTTCGCCGGTGTCTTTTTTACAACAACAGTTGCCTTGCCTGAAACCCTCTTGCTTGTTGTAGCCTTCTTCGTTTCTTTCACAGCCTTTTTACTTGCGGGCTTTTTTGCTGTGGGTTTCGCCTTCGCCACGGCCTTCCTTCTCGGCTTCTTGACCTTGACTTCCTCGACCACTTCTTCCTTCACGCCAAACATTTCATCGAATCGTCCCTGCATGGACGCTACACCTGCACCGTTCAAAGCGGAATAAATTTCACCCCAGCGGGCATCGTCCACAAAGCGCCAGTCCATAAAGACGTGATGTTGATAGGCGTGCAGTTCGACGTAGAGTCCTTTACCCCAGAGTTCCTCGCACGAGCGGATATATTCCAGATGTGTGGCGTAATCCCTGAAGATGACGTAGCCTTCGAAGGGCAAACTCAACGCTTCGGCAAGAGATTTCTGACGTAGTTCACCCGTCGCTTTATCGAGATAGGCGGCGGAGGTTTTGATCCAGCCCAGGGTATCGGCAAAGCGGTTGTGGTAGAGGACCAGTCCGCGCTCGTCGTTGAAAACATTGGAGTAGGCGAAGACGTTCTCGTCCACATTGCCATGAGCGGTGAAAAGGTCATAGAGGAAGAACTGTTCCACGTCCGCGAACAGGGAACGGCGGTGAAGGATCGGGAAGATCTTCCAGTCGTGACCGGCGATGAGTCCTTCGTCAGGAGTCTCATCCCATTTCGGCTTGCGGAACTCCATCCCGTATTTTTCGCGGAAGCCTTCGACCTGTCCGTGACCGAACATGGGCAAGCCAGGTAACGTGGAAAGCACGGTGGCAACGCCGAAATATTTATCGCCATTGCCATATTGTTCGATGGCGGTCTTTTCGTCGGGGTTGTTCATAAAGTTGACGTAACGCTTGAGGATCTGCGGATCGAACTCGAGCGTGTTCTTGATCGCCATGCGGTATTTGGCATTATCTTCATCCCGCAGCATGTGCATGAACGCAGAGTTATACACGCGGTGCATGCCCAGCGTGCGGACGAAATATCCCTCCAGCAGCCAGAACGCTTCGGCGAGCAGAAGTGTGTCGGGGACTTCCTTCGCCACACGGTCCACAACTTCGCGCCAGAACTCTTCGGGGATCGCCGCGTCGAATTCTGCGCGGGTCATGCCGTGCTCGGACCGGGACGGGATCGCACCGCCCGCGCCGGGTTCGGGGAACCACAAGCGCTGGATGTGTTTCTTGGCAAGCGTCATGGCGGCATCAAAGCGGATGACCGGGAAGTTGCGCGCCACATGCAAGATGGTTTGGATGACCGCTTCACGCACTTGGGCCTTGGAGTAATCAAGCTGGGCGGTATCGTTCCACGGGAAGGATGTGCCATCGTTGCCGTGATAGATGTAACGGACATCGCCCGTTTGATGGTCGCGGCGTTGGAAGACCACTGCTGCATCGGTCTTATCATAGTAATGATCTTCGAGATGGATGCCCACACGGGCATCCTCCGAGAGATTTT
>Ga0210377_10002717_pt1 | contig 15354 bp, 14 predicted proteins | sample PLM4_65_b1redo_FD_155480 | JGI IMG/M metagenome (GOLD analysis project Ga0210377, IMG submission 155480) | Groundwater sediment microbial communities from an aquifer in East River, Colorado, USA - PLM4_65_b1 redo | ecosystem: Environmental > Terrestrial > Soil > Riparian zone | place: USA: East... | reverse complement strand
CCGGGGCCCTGTGACCGCGGAGGCGTGGGCCAGGATCCCGGCGCGCCCATCCAGGGCGCTCACCCGGAAGCCGACGCGCTCGCCGTCCTGCCGGATCTCTTCCGTGACAAAGCCGCCGGACCGGACGCGCAGTTCGGCGATCACGGCGCGGATCACCGTCGTCTTCCCCGCACCCGGAGGGCTCGTGATCAAGAGCGCGGTGCCCATGGCCGCTGCCTTGACCTCCGGTGGGCGTTGCCCCCGGTGGCTGCCGGCCGGGAGGGCCGGCCGTCGCTAGCCGTGGCTTCCGCCCGCAGAGTCCGGCGTTCGCCTTGAGCGGGACGTCAGCGGGGCAAACTGCACAAGGCAAAGGTGAAGAGGATCGTGACCAGCAAGGCGAATCCCAGGGCCAGGTGCCGAATCGCTGTCGCCCGGCTCGGCGCCTCCAGCTGGGCCTGCCGTGTGGCGTCCTGCTCCATGCCCGGTGCGCTCATTTCACCTGGGGCTCGAGCGCGCGGATGTTGTGGGTGGCGGCCGCGGCCTTGGGATCTTCGGGCGCCGACTGCTGGAACAGCCGGAATTCCTCCAGCGCCATCTGGAGCAGGGCGCGCTTCTCGTCCACCCGGCTGAGCTGGGCCTTCTGGATATACGCGACGCCCAAGTGGTAATGCGCATCCGCCTGGCTGGGGCGCAGTTCCACGGCCTTGCGGTACGCCGCCACCTTCTCATCCACGAGGGCTCGAATCTTCTCCCCTACCACCACGCCCAGGTTGTAGTGCGCGTCGGCGTCGTCAGGGCGCAGGGCCATGGCCTCGCGGAACGCCTCGATGGCCAGGTCGGTCTCGCCGGCGTCAGCGTATGCCAGCCCGAGCTGGAAGCGGATTGCGGGGTCGGCAGGGGCCAGGCGGGCCGCCTCCCGGAAGTGGGCCGCGGCGATCCTGGGCTGCTTCGTCTTCCGGTCAAGGTCCCCCAGGGCCATGTGGAGCTGGAGGTCGTCCGGTTTCTTGGGAACGACCTGGTCCAGTTCGGCGATGGCGCGCGCGAGGTCGCCGCTGGCCCGATAGGCCAACCCGAGGCCCAGGCGTGCCTCCAGGTGATCCGGTGAGAGCTCCAGGGCGCGAGTGAAGGCTTCCACCGCCGGTCCGGGCTGACGGAGCTCGAGGAGGGCGATACCCAGATTGTGGTGGGCCTCGACCAGGCTCGGGTTCAGCCGGATGGCCTGGCGGAACTGGTATTGGGCGTATTCCAGATCCCGTCGCTGCAGCGCGCCGACGCCCGCATTGTAGCGCTGAATGGATTCCTGGGTGCGCGGGTCGGCGACCGTCGGCGCCGGAACCGGTGCCGGTTCCAACCTGGGCGCAACCGGGGGCGCTGCCCCCTTCGCCACAGCCGCCCACATGAGGCTGGCCAGGAGCATGGCCGGCAAGGCCAGCCTCGTCGTCATGGTCGCCCTTCCTCCGGCCGGGCGCCCCGCGGGGGCCGGACGAAGGCCTTCTCCGCGGCAAGGATCGGCGCGTTCTCCCGCAGGGCCAGGGCGATGGCGTCGCTGGGGCGGGAGTCGAGGACCACCTCCTGGCCCTGAGCATCCAGGATCAGGTTGGCAAGGTATGTGTTGTCACGCAACTCGGTGATGACGACGCGTTTGACCTTTGCTTTCAGCCGGTGGATCGTCTCCAGCATCAGATCGTGGGTGTAGGGGCGGGGCAACTGCATCCCCTGGAGCGGGAGGATGATCCCCTGGGCTTCGAACGGCCCGATGAACATCGAGAGTTCCCGCTTGTCCTGCTTACCCCGGAGGTACACGAGGGGGGCCCCGGATGCCGGATCGGGCGCGACACCCATCACCTCCATCTCGTACAAGGTCTCTGGCCCAGGCGGCGGTTCAGCGGGCCACCCCACCGAGGGGAACGCGACGGCGACGGTAACCAGTGCCGGTGCCAGGGCCCTCCACGCACGAGACATGGCCAACTCCTCAGGCCTCCAGACCCTCAGCCTCGGATGGCAAACCGTTCCGCGCCTTGGCCACCCGCGAGCCGCGCGACCCGGCCGTCGGGCACGCTGCGGGTTCGCGGGCCCGCGATACCGAGGGAGCGCCTAGCAGGCTGCTGAAAAAAGCCCATCTGCGGCACCCATCCTGCGGATGGGTACCCGGCACGCCGCCTTGCATCTGGACCTTTTTGAGCAGCCTGGCGGAAAACGAGTTTTTCAGCATCCTGCTAGAAGAATTTTACCACGACCGGCTCCCCCTTCTCCACGAGGTCCACGTTGGCCGGGATCTCGATGTACCCCTCGGCGTCGGCCATGGAGGTGATGGCACCCGACTCCTTGAAGGCCGGAACCGCCTCGCCTCCTTCGACCCGGACCGGCAGGTACTGGTGCCGCCCGATGGTCGAGGTATGGCGGCGCGATATGGGGAGCTCGACTCCAGGGGTTCGGACCTCGGGGAGGCGCGCCAGCTTCCGCAGAACCGGGACCAGCAGGCCGTAGCCATTCGTGAGGCAGGACGTCGGGTAGCCGGGCATCCCCAGGATCAACGTTCCCTGGATGACGCCGCACAGGGTCGGCTTACCCGGCTTGACCGCGATGCCATGGAACCTCACCTCTCCCATGCTCTCCACCGCCTCCAGCATCACGTCCCGCTCACCGACGGAGCTGCCGCCGGACAGGACGACCACGTCGCAGGCCAGCGCCTCTCGCAAGGTGCGCCGCACGTCCTCCAGCGTGTCCTTCATGATGGGGAACACGCGCGGGGTCCCTCCCGTCTCCTGGATCAGAGCGGCGAGGGTATAGGAATTGATGTCGTAAATCATTCCGGGTTCCAGCAGATCGCCGGGACGCACAATCTCATTTCCCGAGGGGATCACGGCCACGGTCGGTTTAGCGAACACGGGGACCTGGGTGAGGCCCAGGGCGGCCAGCACCCCGATCTTGCTGGGGTCCAGGCGGGTGCCGGCCGACAACACCTCCTCACCGGCCTGGATGTCCTCGCCCTGGGGCGAGACGTTCTGGCGGGGATAGACCGGCTTGTAGATCTTCACCGTCTCCGGGCGCCCCGCCCCGCCCTCGAGTTCGGTATCCTCCACCTGGACCACCGCATCCGCCCCCGCAGGGATGGGGGAGCCGGTCGCCACCTGGATGCAGCTTCCCCGGGCCACCCCACGCCGTGCGATGTCGGCAGCGTGGATCACCTCGATCACGCGCAGCCGAACCGGGTTGAAGTTCCCGGAGCCGAAGGTGTCCTCGGCGATCACGGCGTAGCCATCCATGGCCGCCCGCGGGAACGGCGGCACGGACATACCGGCCACGACCGGTTCGGCCAGGACACGCCCAGTGGCCTCCAGCAGGTCCACCCGCTCTGTCCGTTGGAGGGGGGTCACGCAGTCCAGCAGGATGCGCATCCCCTCCTCCAGGGCGATGAAGGCCTTCATGGGTTTCATGGCCATGGCACGTCTCCGAAAGACACATGGGCCCCGGGCAAGAGCACCCGGGGCCGGATCGAACTGCTCCTTGCGAGCCCGACGTCTGGCTGTGGCGCCGGGCGGGCTCGGCAAGCTACTGGGGTTTGATGCAGCGAACCAGCCGCCACCCGTTCAGCATCATGACCTTGATCCGATGCATCTGATCGGGCACGAGGGCGATGCGCTCGAGGAGTGGCGTCAGCTTCAGATCGGTCTTGAATCCGATCCGGGTGAAGACGGGCGCCAGGACCCATTCCACGGCGCCGAGGATCGGGTTCTCGCTTCGGAAGTGGTTCAGCATCACGAGATGCCCATGGGGCTTGCATACGCGCCGCATCTCCAGCAGCGTCTTCACCGGATCCGGCACCGCGCTGATCACGTACGTGGCCAGGACGTGGTCGAAGGTGTCATCGGCAAACTTGAGATCGGACGCGTCCATCACCCCCAGGGTGACGTTGGTCATCCCGAGTTCCTTCGCCCGCTCCCTGCCCTTTTGCAGCATCTCCACGGAGATATCGATGCCCGTCACATGGCAATCGCGAGGGTACAGGGGGAGGTTCAGCCCGGTTCCCACCCCGACTTCCAGCACGCGGTCGCCCGGCTTGATCTCCAGGAGATTGATGGCTGCCACCCGGCCGGAATGAAAGATCCTATTAAACAGGATGTCATACACCGGGGAAAGAAATGCATAGGCCCGCTGGATGGTCTCGTAATCCAGCATACGTGCGCTGACCACATCGCCTTCTCGGATCTCCTGCACGCCCACGCTCTTATTGTCTCCCAATTTGCTCACCTCCTTGAGGAGATGGATTATATCCTAATCTCCCGTTCGATAACAGGATTTTTTCCCCGAACCGGACCGGCAGTCTCACGGCCCGACCCCGGTAGTCGCGATACAGGAGGTAGCCGTGCGTCCGGCCGAATTCAAACAACCGCCGCGTCAGCTCCACATCCGACTTGCAGTATTCGATGACCTTGTCCGCCTGGCCGGCCTTCCACCAGGCCAGGCTCTGCAGGCCGTCCGCCAGCTTGGGTGCGCCCAAGGTCTCCTGCGCAAGGTGGCCCAGGCTCAGTCGGAAGCCCAGGCTGGCCTGGACCTCCTCCAGGATGTCCAGGGCCGGCAGCGCCGCATAATCCAGATCGCGGTATCCTCGAAGCACCCCGAAGTCGAACCGCCGCAGATTGAAGCCGATGATGCAGGCCGCGGTCGAAAGATCCGCCAGCAGCGCGCCCACCTCCGCCTCGATGTAGACCCGCATCTCGCCGGTCGCGAGGTCCGCGGTGACGGCGACCGCCAGGCCCATCCGGTCGCAGTTGTCCCAGCCTCCGACCTCGTCGGCGCTTCGCTGCGTTTCAAGGTCGAGGACGAGGACGCGGGGCGCCTGCGTGGAGGACGCACCGGAAGCGTTGGAGTGCCCGAGGCGTCTGGGGAATCCGGCGGGCAGGGCGGCGGGTGCCGCCCCAGCCACCGCCACCTCCTCCGCGAGATCCAGGAGGCCGAGGAGACCCCGGAGGCTGAGGACGGCCGCCGCCTTGTCCAGGGGCTTATTGCCCGAGCCGCACTTCGGGGAGTGGATGCAGGATGGACATCCCGTCTCGCACGGGCAGTCCTGGAGGAGACGCAGGGTGTGGCCCATGAGGTCCTCCAGGACCCGATAGCAGCGCTCGGCGAGGCCGATCCCCTCAGGATAGCCATCGTAGAGGAAAATGGCCGGGCGCCCAACCTGTGGGTGGAAGGTATAGGAGATCCCACCGACATCGCCCCGGTCGCACAGGGCGAAGAGGGGAAAGAGGCCGATCATGGCATGCTCGACGGCGTGGATCCCCCCCATGAAATGGAGGCCGCCCGGCGCCGAGTACTTCACGTGATCGCGGATCCGCTCCGGGATCTCGAACCAGAGGCCCTGGGTCTCGAAGGTGTGAGGGGGCAAATCCAGCGGGTAGCTTCCGATGCGGTCCTGACCAAAGATCCGCCGCTTCTCGAAGCCGGTGACCCGCTCGGTCACCTTCAACCGCCCCAGTCGCGCTACCGTGTCCTTGACCTGGCGGAACTCCTGGCAGTGGAGGATCTCAGTCTCCTTCTCGCCGGTGGTCTGGGTGTAGTAATCCACCTCGACCGGGCGGGCCCGCACCTTGCGCTGGGCGAGGTCCAGGGCCGTCACCTCGAACTGGCGCCCCTGATGCAGGTACACGGCGCCCGGATGACACTCGTGGACAGCGCGGAATCCGTCCACACTGCCGATCGTCTTGCCACCCTCATCCAGGATGGCGAAGGGCTCGCCGATGGAGCGAATGCTGATGTCTCGCGCCGGGTTCCTCCGACGGGCGTACCATTCGCCCCCGTCGGCGCTCTGCATCAGGCGGTGCTCTGCGCCAAGCTCTGCGATCCGCTCGGCGAGGCCGGGGCCGTACAGCGCCGCGTCTGCTGGGCCGAGGGGCAGCTCGGCGGCAGCCGCCACCAGGTGGTCCGAGAGAATGCGGCGGTTGTTGGGATCGATGACCGCTGCCTCGGGGGTGCGGGCGAAGAAGTCACGGGGATGGCGCATGAAGTACTGATCCAGAGCATCCGGGAGGGCAATGAGGATGATCAGCGCCTCCTGGCCGGCCCGTCCGACGCGCCCACCCCGCTGCCAGGTGCTGGCGATGCTGCCGGGATAGCCGACCAGGAGACAGGCGTCCAGTCCGCCAACGTCAATCCCCAGTTCCAAGGCCGAGGTGGAGACGACGCCCAGTAATTTCCCGTGGAACAGCCCGCGCTCGATGGCGCGCCGCTCCTCGGGACGGTAGCCGGCGCGGTAGGCGCGGATCCTGTCCCGCAACTCCGGGGCGCGCTGGTGGGCCCACATGGTGATCAGCTCGGCGATCTTCCGGGCCTTGGCGAAGGCGATGGTCTTGAGCCCGCCCTGGATGCAGTGGAGGAGGAGGTCGGTCGCCTCGCCGTAGGGGCTGCCCGTCGGGTTCACGAAGACGAAGCGCTTGCCCCGGGCAGGAGAGCCGTCGTCGTCCACCCGAACGAACGTGCGGGCGGCGAGGGCGCCGGCGAACTCCGACGGGTTGTTGATCGTCGCCGAGCAGGCGACGAACTGCGGTCGACTACCGTAGCAGGCCGTCACCCGGTGCAGCCGGCGCAACACGTGGGCGATGTGGGAGCCGAAGATGCCCTTGTACGTGTGCAGTTCATCCAGGACGATCCAGCGGAGCCCTTCCCAGAAGGTCTTCCAGGCCCCGTGGTGGGGCAACAGGCTGAGGTGCAGGATATCCGGGTTGCTGATGAGGATCTGGGGGACCCGCTCCTTCAGTTGCGCCCGTCGGTGGGCCGGCGTGTCGCCATCCAGGATCTCCGCCCGGATCCCGGAGCCCCAGGGGATGAGGTGCTGGAGGGATTTCAACTGGTCCTGCTCCAGTGCCTTGGTGGGAAACAAGAAGAGGGCCCGCGCCTCCGGGTCGCGGAGGAGGGTCTCCAGCACCGGCAGTTGGTAGGCCAGGCTCTTGCCCGAGGCGGTCCCGGTGACGACCAGGACGTCCTGACCGCTCCGGGCGTGCGTCAACGCCTCGACTTGGTGGGTGTACAGCCGGGCAATCCCGGCGGCGCGCAGCGCCTCCTGGATCACGTGGGGCAGTGGTGGGTCCGGGTCGGCATACCGGGCCTGGCGTGCCGGGACGACCTCGACGTGGACCAGATGCCCGCGGCTCGCCTGGCGGGGGAGCAGGCCTCGGAGAAAGTCGTCCAGCAGTTCGATATTCCCGGTGCCCGGCTTCCCCTCAGGGGCCGCGCGCACGACCGGCTGACTCACGCCCGCTCCAGCCGCACCCGGGTCCCGGAGGCAACGGCCTTGAAGGCGGCGGCGTCTCCTCGGACCGTGCCAATGATGTTCACGGCGCTGGCGGCACGGGGCCGGTCATCGGTGCTGGCCGGCGTCCGTCCGAAGAAGATGCAGAAGGCGCTCCCCGGAGGCCAGTACCCCAGTTCACCCACGGCGACGATCTCGCGAGCCTCCTTCTCCTGCTCGGCCTTCACGGGGATAGAGCAATAGATCTCATCGCCCCAGGTGTTCCCCCGTGCCTCGATGGGCAAGGCCTCCCAAATCTTGCTGGCCGTCGGCGAGTCGTTCAGGACCGCCTCGGCGCTTACTTTCCCTGCCGTGATTCGGATCGCGCGCTCCGTCGCCATGGAAGAATCCTCCTCGCAAGAGCCGTCAGCGGAATCTAGCGCATTCATCGGGAAGGGTCAAGCCGCAGGCGGGAACGAGCCGGGGGCTAGGGGAAAGCCAGGGAGGGGACTGTCCGCGATGTCTGCCGGGGTGAGCAACTCGCAGAAAAGCCTCGACGACTGCATCTGCGTTGCTATACTTATCGCAGAGCGGGAGTATCTTGCAAGGATCTTGAACGAGGGGACGGTCATGGCTGCCCCATGGGAAAAGGCAGAGGTGAGCTGTCCGAACTGCCTCGAGATCCTCGTCCTGCGCCCGGGCCTGGAAGAGATCTGGTGCCAGCGCTGCGAGGTGGGGTACGATGTGATGGAGAGTCGGAATCCCAGGGATCCGGAGCGGACCGTCCTGGTGCTTTCCAAGAAGCGGGAGACCCCAGGGCGAACATAATCCAACCTGACGACACTCCTCACCGCCTGCGACCTGGCGCACGGGCGGTCGCCGAACCGGACCTCACAGGCTCCCGGCGGCATCCCTCTGCATACCATATCTCCGACATCTGACAGTTTGTTTCCGGCTGCCCATTCCAGAACATAGCGAGACCGCGGCAGAACGGTCCCGGCCGGGGGCATTCCCCTGGACTGTCCTGTCCCCGATTAGGCGGTAAGGGGTGGCCCGAGCGTCCTTGTCCGAAAGCCAGCGGCTCTCTTTCCGGCCGATCCTGGCTGGTTGCTAAACACAGAGGGCGTGGGAATGTCGGGCTGGTTCCCCGGGATGGCGGCTGGTGCTCACCAGTGTCCGAAAATCCGATTGAAGTCCAGAGACTGCCAACACGTGAAGCAGTTGTACTGGAAAGGTTGTTGGGGACCGCCAGTGCTGGCGGTGTTAGTCTGGGACACGCTCTGGAAGCTGAACGCCCCTTCGACCCTGAAGGATTGTTCCAGCGTGACCGACCCACTCGAAGGCAGAGGCGACGAGGAGAGCAAGGTCGCACAATTCGTGTTGGCCCCCGGTAGAGTGCCGCAGGCAGGATTGGGGGCGAGTGCGGGATCGAAAACCTGCAGAAAGGAGCCCACACACGGCCCATTGATACCAAACAGGGCGCAGAGATCAGTCCCTGCACTGACCTTATCTAGTTCCGCGTTCGTCAGGAGCACTTTCCCTTTCGGTTGGGCACATGCAGCAAGCGCCAAAAGCGCACCCCCCAGGATCACTGCGGTGAGCGTTCGCATCACTGACCTCCTGGGCGTCGGGAAACTGGCTGGTTTCCTCGCCCGCCCGCCCTGTCGGGAGGGGGCCGCGGCCTGGGATCTCGCGAACCGGACTCCTGTCCCAGGTCTCGACCTCGCATCAGGCGGCAACACCTAACGCATGACCCGGAAACAGTCGGATCTACTTTCCTGACCGACCAGGTTCGTTCGTGCTGGTTATGAGGACGAGGGGCATGAAAAACAGCTCCGAATATTCCCGCGGATAGGATTGGGACCCATGGGTCGGGACGCCGCCTTGAGGGTTTCTTGGGGGGCGAACGACCGCCCCTTGGGGGACACTCCGTTATGGCGAGTAACTACCGACAGAGTAAGGGGTACCGCGTTCATATGTCAACAGAAAACTCGGAACAATGCGAGGTTTCGGGTCATCCGGGCCAGCCCATCAGGTTCGGGGAGGATTGAGCGCGAGTGCCACCGCCTGCTTGAGCTGTGGCGCGGGGACCGGCTTGGGTAGAACCTCGACGGCGCCCACCTGCTCCGCACGATCAACGACTCGGAGATCCGTGGTCGCTGAGATGAGGATAACGGGGATGGCCGCGAGCTCTGGGTCCGCCTTGAGGGCCGCGCAGGTGTCGTACCCGTCGAGCTCCGGCATCATGACGTCGAGCAAAATGCAGTCCGGGCGATCGGTCTTGGCACGGACCAGGGCAGTTCGCCCGCTCTCCGCGAGCACGATGGTATGCCCTGCTTCTTCCAGTGCATCCCCCAGCATGGCCCGAAGCAACGCTTCGTCGTCTACGACCAGGATCTTGGCCATCGGCGTTCCTCACATCCCCCCTCACCCATATCAGGCTACCTCCCCCCATGCGGCCGTGTCAAGCAATTCGCTCGGGCGGTTCCGGCAGGCGCGTTTTGGGCACGCCGCGAAGAGGGGATGGGTGTCCACGGATTTCCGTTGCGGGAGCAGGGGCTGTCTCTTGCGGCTTGCGGGAAGTCGGCAGACCGCGTATGATGCCGCCCGTTTGCGGGGAGACCCATGCGTCAGGCGCGCTTCCACATCGGCATCGACATCGGCGGAACGTTCACGGACCTCATTCTCTGCGATGGGGTGGATGGGACCCTCTCCCTTCACAAGGTTCCGACCACGCCCGGAGACATTGCCCTGGGGCTCCTGGCGGCACTGCGCAAGAGCAGGGTCCCAGCGACCGAGATCGCGGAGATCGCCCACGGCACCACCGTGGCGACGAATGCCATCCTGGAGCGGAAGGGGGCGCGGACTGGTCTCATCACCACGGCAGGATTCCGGGACATCCTGGAGCTGCGCGACGGGGCACGCCACACCCTGCTGGGGCGACAGCCGGCATTCGAGCCACTGATCCCACGGCAGTGGCGCCAAGAGGTCTCGGAGCGGCTGGATGCCACCGGGGCGGTTCTCCAGCCGCTCCGGGAGGACGAGGTCACGGCGGCGGCAGAGGGGCTCCGGCGGCAGGGCGTTGAGGCGCTGGCCATCGCCTTCCTGCACGCCGACAGAGACGGCCTCCACGAGCGGCGCGCCCGCGAAATCCTGGGTGACCTCTGGCCGAATCCTCATGTGATCCTGGGCAGCGAGGCATGCCCATTCCCCGACGAGCGGCTCCGCACCGCCACGGCGGTCTTGGCAGCCTACCTGACCCCCCTGATGGCCCGGTACGTGGAGAGCCTCAAGCGGGGGCTGGAAGAGGTCGGGACGGCGGCAGCCTTCCGCTTCATCGAATCCGCTGGGGGCTCGTGTACGCCGGAGCACGTGCGATCCTCTCCCCTCCGAACGCTCCTCTCGGGGCCGGCCGGCGGCGCCACCGCGGGGGCAGCCTTGGCGGGTCTCCTGGGCTTTGACGCTGCGGTAACCGCCGACATGGGCGGGACCAGCTTCGACGTGGCCATCATCCAGGACGGTCAGCCGGAACTCAGCGGTGATCGCACCATGGAGTTCGGGTTGACCGTTGCCGTCCCGTCCGTGGCCATCCACAGCGCGGGTATCGGTGGCGGAAGCCTGGTGTGGATGGATGAATCGGTGCCGGGCGGGCTCCAGGTGGGGCCGGAGAGCGCCGGTGCCCATCCAGGTCCAGCCTGCTTCGGAAGGGGCGGACGCAAGCCGACGGTCACGGATGCCAATCTTCTGCTGGGGCGGCTCGTCGGCGAGCGGACCGATCTGGGGCTGCCCCCCTTGAATCCGGGACCGGCGCACCAGGCGATGCTGGCCGAGGTGTGCCCAGGCCTAGGCCTCGACCCGGCTGGCGCGTCGCGGGTGGTGCTGGACGTGGCGGAAGCCCGGATGGTCGGGTTCCTGCGGAGCCACCTGGCAGCGCGGGGGGTTGCCCCGGGCGAGGCCACGCTGATCGCCTTCGGCGGCGCCGGGCCCGTCCAGGCCGCCTCCGTGGCCAGAAAAGTCGGCATCCCGCGAGTGGCCATCCCGTACGTGGCCGCGGGATTCTCGGCCCTCGGAGCCCTGTTGACCCCGCCGGCGCGCACCGCCATGGTCGCCGTAGATGAGACCCTGCGCACGCTCACGCCCGAGCGACTCCAGGGATTGCTCGCGGCCGCCTTCGGCGGACATATGCATGGGCGCCTCCGTCTGGCCTTGATTCTCCAACGCGGAGAGAATCCCCATCAGGACATGCTGCCGGTGCAGGATCCGGCGGAGTCGGTCACCGCGCGCATCCGCGGGTATCACGCCTTCACCGAGCGGGCCTATGGCATCCGGCCGGCGCCGGAGAGCGTTCGAGTCAGCCGCCTTCTTGCCACCCTGGAAGAAGGAGACTCCTCCGTCGCGTTGGATCAGTCGCTCCAGGCGACATTCGCACGGGAGCAGGAGCACTACGCCGCCGCACCAGGCGAGGTGAAGACGTCTGGCGTCACCAGCGTCCCCCAGCTCCCCGCGACGTCCCTGAAGATCGACTCCTCGTCCAAGGGGCCGGCCTTGATCGTGCTCCCCGGCGCCAGCGCCTTCGTTCCAGAGGGGATGGTGTATCACATGGATCGCTGGGGCAACTTGGTCCTGGAGACGGTGGTTTGAGAGCCGAGAGGCGGGTGACCCGGGGGCTGGCCGGGACGTGAAGTGGCGGGACACATATGGCAAATTGGGAACCCGTGGCTGAAGAGTTGGGACCGGCGATCCTCTTGGATGTCCGGACACAATTGGAAGAAGCTGCCTCCGAGATGGAGGCTACCCTTCGTCAGGCGGCCTCGTCGGCAGCCATCGGACGCCACGGTGCCACGGCCGCGGGGTTTCACACCGCGACAGGATCACTGATCATCGGCGGACGCGAGAGCCACCCCCTCCTGCTCGAGGCAGCGGCAGAAGCACTGTGGTGCCTCGCTGGCCGGCAGGCCGGGACGGGCCGGACGTTTGCCCCGGATGACCTCTACTGGACAAACGATCCTCGCTGCAACGCCGCGGGGCTGGAGGATCTGGTCCTGGCCACTCCCGTGATGCGGGACGGCCGCGTGGTCTCGTTTGTCGTGGTGACGGCGACGCATCCGGCCCTGGGCCGCGCCACCTTGGCGCCGGTCGAGGGCTTGCGGCGCGAGGGATTGATCCTCCCCTGGACGCGGGCGGGTCAGGCCGGTGTGGTCCAGGCGGAGGTCCTGGACCTTCTGGCCGCGAACGCCGAGACTCCTCGGGAATTCCTGGAGGACCTGCGGGCACAGATCCATTCCCTTCGCCTGGGACAGGCGGTCATGGAAGCGCTCGTGGATCGGCAGGGGCCGGAGATCCTCGCCCTGGTCTGGGACGCTCTCGGTCAAGGTGTCCGGCGGGCTCTGGAGGGGACCCTGAGAAAACTGGAGCGCGGGGCCGCTCTCGGGCGCGTCGCGCCCTTCGGGATCCGGATCACGAAGGAAGGAGACGGGTGGCTGGTTTCGGTGACGACCGAGGACGGGGATTCGCGCCCGCATCCCACGGCAGCCCAGGCGCGGGCTTCTGTCCGGGCCGCCCTGCGAGAAGTCTTGTCCGCCGAGGCGCCGGCTCTCAGCCTGCTGGGTGGCTTCTCCGGTGCTGTTCGTGTCGAGACGCCGTGGGATACCCCCAGCCCGGATGTCCCCAGTGGCGCGGCGGGGTTTGAAGGCGCCAGGGGGGTGTACGAGGCGGTCCTGGCGGCCTTGGCCGAGGATCTGGCGCATCTGGCCCATGCCCCGGACGCAGGCGCCCTCCTCCTGGATCTCCGCGGGGAGCGGGCGGACGGCACGCGGTACCGGATGCGGTTGGAACTCTCGGGGGGGCTGGGCGCCTCGGTCTTCGGGGATGGGATGACCCACGCCGCCCCGCCCTTCCAGCCGCAGTGTCTTCGTCCGGTCGAGGGGGTCGAGCGTGCCGTACCCGTGCGAGTGCTGCGTTTCGCACTGCGTCCCGACTCGGGTGGACCCGGGCAGTACCGAGGGGGGCTGGGCGCGACGTTGGCGCTGGAACTCGTGGAGGGCCGGGCGACGGTGGATGTTCTCCTACCCGGAAGGCCCTTGGGGCTTCGCGGAGGCATGCGGGGGGCTCGCGCCCGTTTGGTCCTGGTGATGCCGGAGGAGGGGATGCGCGAACAGACGGGGCCGGACCAGGTCAGCCTCGAACTCCGGGCCGGCCACCGGCTCCTCCTGGAAAGCCCGGGTGGGGGGGGCTGGGGACTGCCGTTCCAGCGGTCCATCATGCGGATCGAGGAGGATCTGGCGCGCGGGATCATTACCCGGGATCAGTCCAAGAGCCGTTACGGGGTGGTCCTGAAGCCTGGTGGCCTGGAGAAGGACGACTACCTCACCTATCGCGTCCGGCACTATCTCCTCAGTACGCTGGCTGCGGAAGACATCATTGCTGGAGAGGAGTTGCTCGAGTGAGCCCAATCGAGCCGCGGATCTGTGTCTCTGCCTCGACTCGGGGCGCTCTCCACTCGATTTGCACTTCTCCCTTGCCTCCCCCACAGACCGCGTACTAGGATGGCCTCACAACAGGTGGCAGCGGGTGGTCATGACCGAGATCTACGTGGATACGGAGACCCAGTGGCTTGCCGACGAGGTGCAGGGCGGCTGGGACAACATCCGGGGATTCCGCCTCTCCGTAGCCGTGACCTGGGATGCAGTGAACGGCTATCGGGAGTGGTATGAGCTGGACGCCGGACGGCTGATCGGCGAACTGCGCGCTTTCGATCGCATCGTGACTTTCAACGGGTTGCGCTTCGACCTGGAGGTGCTGTCGGCCTACGGGGATGTCCGTGAGCTCCGCGAGAAGAGCCTCGACCTGCTCCAGGACTTGAAACGCCGGCTGGGGTTCCGAATGAGCCTGCAGAGCCTGGCCCAGGCGACCCTGGGGAAGAGCAAGACAGCCTCCGGCGTGGAGGCGGTGAAATGGTGGCGCTCCGGCGATCCCGCGCTGCGGCAGCGGGTGGTGGACTACTGCAGGATGGACGTGGAGATCCTGCGAGAGATCGTGACCCACGGTCGCCGCGAGGGCTTCGTCAAGGTGCCGTCGCAGGGCAAGGAGCTGACGGTCTATGTGGCATGGGGAGAAGGTGATGGCTGACCCGGTGAGTGGTGGCGTGAAGCCCCGAGGATACATGGCATGCCTCGCATGACGGATCTTTCCAGGCTCTGGGATGAGATCAGGGAGGCAGCGGCCCAGCAGGGCCTGCTGACGTTCCCCGGCTACGTGGGCGAAGAGTTGCCCACCGTCTGGTGGCAGGGGGATTCCAACGATTGGCTCGGGTTCCTGATGATCGCCAAGGCCGAGGGCGTGCGGACGCTCTGCCTCGGCCGCGCGGTCCTGGAGGAGGAGGATCTGCAGGAGCTGGCGGAGTGGGTGGAAGAGAAGACCGGTCCGGGGTCCACCAATGGGGATCGCGCCCGACTCAAGGAGTTCGAGCGATACATCGGCAGTACCGGCGAGATCCGCCTCGGCTGGATGAAGGATGGCGTCGCCTTTCTGCTGCAACATCGGACCGAGTGGTACGATGATTTCCTCGAGCTCATGGCGGAGATCGAGGACGAGGAGGACCTGGAAGAGTTCGGGCACCCGGGGTAAGGCTGGGACCGAACGGAAACGCAACCGCAGATGAACGCAGATGAACGCAGATTCTTCCGGGATGATTTCCCTCGGGGGAATCTGCGAAATCCCCCTCACCTCACCTCTCCCCCGGTAGCGGGGGAAAGGGATGGGGAGAGGGGGGCGACGAGTGGATGAGCGATGGCTGAGGTCTTCACGGCGGAAGAGATTGCGGTTCTACAGCCCTACGTGACCAACATGGACCGCCCCATCTTCGCCCTGAAGAACCTGCCGGAGGAGGTGGTCGCGGTCCTGTTCGCGTACTACAGCCGCAGCCGCGAGAGCCTGCGGAGGAACCTCCTCAAGCTGATCCAGGAGCGGGACCTGGATCTCGAGGAGCGGCTCCAGTGGTCGGCCAAAGCGCAGGACGAGCTGAGCGTGGCCCGGCAGAAGGCCAAGGAGTTCCACGAAAAGTGGGTGGTGGGCTACGGCCACGCCTCGGTGGCGGAGCACGCCGTGGCCCACCTGGCCATCGAGGATGTGTCCATCGTGGCCAGCAA
>Ga0210377_10002716_pt1 | contig 15371 bp, 19 predicted proteins | sample PLM4_65_b1redo_FD_155480 | JGI IMG/M metagenome (GOLD analysis project Ga0210377, IMG submission 155480) | Groundwater sediment microbial communities from an aquifer in East River, Colorado, USA - PLM4_65_b1 redo | ecosystem: Environmental > Terrestrial > Soil > Riparian zone | place: USA: East... | reverse complement strand
CAGGTAAGGTTCTTCGCGTTGCGTCGAATTGAACCACATGCTCCACCGCTTGTGCGGGCCCCCGTCAATTCCTTTGAGTTTTAATCTTGCGACCGTACTCCCCAGGCGGGGCACTTAATGCGTTAGCGACGGCACCCAGGGGGTCAATACCCCGGACACCTAGTGCCCATCGTTTACAGCGTGGACTACCAGGGTATCTAATCCTGTTTGCTCCCCACGCTTTCGCGTCTCAGCGTCAGTATCCGACCAGGGGGCCGCCTTCGCCACCGGTGTTCCTCCCGATATCTACGCATTTCACCGCTACACCGGGAATTCCACCCCCCTCTTCAGTACTCTAGCTTGTCAGTTTCATGCGCACTTCCTCGGTTAAGCCGAGGGCTTTCACACATGACTTAACAGACCGCCTACACGCCCTTTACGCCCAATAATTCCGAACAACGCTTGCACCCTCCGTATTACCGCGGCTGCTGGCACGGAGTTAGCCGGTGCTTCCTTTGAAGGTACCGTCACTTCCCGGGATTGTTCGTCCCAGAAGAATTCGTTCCTTCCGACAGGGCTTTACGACCCGAAGGCCTTCATCACCCACGCGGCGTTGCTGCGTCAAGCTTTCGCCCATTGCGCAAGATTCCCCACTGCTGCCTCCCGTAGGAGTCTGGACCGTGTCTCAGTTCCAGTGTGGCTGATCATCCTCTCAGACCAGCTAACCATCTTTGCCTTGGTAGGCCGTTACCCTACCAACTAGCTAATGGTGCGCAGGCCCATCTCTAAGTGATAGCTTGCAAGCAGAGGCCACCTTTGATCCCTGTTCCCGAAGGAACTGTGGTCTTATCTGGTATTAGCCCGTCTTTCGACAGGTTATCCCGGTCTTAGAGGTAGGTTACCTACGTGTTACTCACCCGTGCGCCACTTTACTCATCCCTTGCGGGACTTTCTCGTTCGACTTGCATGTGTTAGGCACGCCGCCAGCGTTCGTTCTGAGCCAGGATCAAACTCTCCAGTTAAACTTTTTAATCCGCCTTTACGCGGAGGATTAACTGAGTGATTTGATAGCTGTGCCCATTGGCTTTAACGGAAACCCTAAACCTTCCCACCCAATGATTGGTAATGATTGGATAGGCGCTACTATTTAGTTTTCAAAGACCAGAGAGCTTGCCCGCAAACAGGCAAAATAACTTTATATGGGATTCGCTCTACCTTGTCAAGAGAGGGGCGTTTTTAAACCGCTTTTGTTCTCACTACCAACCTGAGCAATCCGGGTCTTCCCCACTTCAACCAAGCGATGCACCCTGCCGAGAAATTCAAAATCCGCTTCTCTGATCATTTTGCCGTCGACCTTGACGGCGCCTTGGGCAATCAGCCTCCTCGCCTCTCCCTTGGACTTTGCGAATTCAAGGTCGACAAGCAGTTGGCAAATCCAGATCCGATCGGGTGGTGAAAATTGCTTCCGGACGTCCTTGGGAACCGATCGCTTTTGGTGCCGGGTCTCAAAATAATCCCGCGCCGACTCCGCGGCCGCCCTGCCATGAAAGCGGGATACGATCTCGCAGGCAAGATTCTTTTTGAAATCCATGGGATGGACCGAACCGCCGGATACCTGGTCGCGGATTTTTTTTACTTCTTCGAGGTCTCGATCGCTTAACAGCTCCGCGTAGCGCCACATCAATTCATCGGAAATCGACATCAGCTTGCCGAAGATCTCTTCGGGGGGCTCATGGATGCCAATGTAATTATTCAACGACTTGCTCATTTTGTTCACGCCGTCTGTTCCTTCCAGTAACGGCATGGTCAAGACCACCTGAGGCTCTTGACCGTATTCCCGTTGGAGCTCTCTGCCGACAAGCAAATTAAAGCGCTGGTCTGTCCCTCCCAATTCGACATCCGCCTTGAGCACCACCGAGTCATAACCCTGAATCAGAGGATAGAGAAACTCGTGAATGCTGATCGATTGCTGTTTCTGGTAGCGCTGCTTGAAGTCCTCTCGCTCCAGCATTCGCGCCACCGTATATTTCGCACTCAACTCCACAAGCGCCGCGGCGTCCATCTTCTCCATCCAGCGATGATTAAATTCTATCACCGTCTTCTTGGGGTCGAGAATCTTAAAGATCTGCTCCTTATAGGTCTCGGCATTTTTTAAGACCTCGGCACGGGTAAGCTGCTTGCGCGTCTCCGACCTTCCGGAAGGATCGCCAATCATCCCCGTGAAGTCCCCAATCAAAAAAATCACCTCATGGCCGAAGTCCTGAAATTGCTTCATCTTCTGGATCAGCACCGTATGACCCAAATGGAGATCCGGCGCCGTCGGGTCGAATCCCGCCTTAACCCGCAAGGGCGTCCCCCGCCGGAGCTTCTTCAGCAGCTCTTCCTCGACAAGAATCTCAACGGCCCCGCGCCCGATGAGCCGCAACTGTTCTTGAGGATCTACCTTCATACTTCCGAACTCTTCCAGGGAACGCGCACGCGGCGGATCTCCAGAGCCTTCCCGGTGTCCTCGTCCACCTCCAGGACAATCCCTTGGAGAGCCACATTGTCCTTAGCGACATTGAACTGACGCGGCAGTTGGCTCAAAAAACCCTGGATCACGAGATCCCTTTCGATCCCGATCACCGAATCCATGGGACCGCACATACCGACATCGGTGATGTAGGCCGTGCCCTTCGGAAGAATCCGCTCATCCGCCGTCTGCACATGCGTATGGGTGCCATAGACCGCGGAAACCCTCCCATCCAGGAACCAACCCATGGCGTTTTTCTCCGAGGTCGCCTCCGCGTGCATATCGACGATCACTATACGGGCGCGGTGGCCGTGCCCTTTCAGGATAGCATCCACACAGCGAAACGGATCATCGATGTTACCGGGCATAAAGACCCTTCCCTGTAAATTGACGATGAGGACGCGATGCGCCTGCTCGCTTTGCCACTCCACCCAGCCGCGACCCGGCGCCCCATTGGGATAGTTTGCCGGCCGAATAAGGCAAGGGTGGCTCTCAAGATAGGGATAAATCTCTTTCTTCTTCCAGATGTGGTTTCCCGAAGTAAGGATCTGAACGCCTGCGGAAAAGAGCTCCTCAGCGCTTTTCACATCTACCCCCATCCCGCCCGCGGAGTTTTCGGCGTTGGCAATCACCAAATCGATCTTCTCATCCTTCACCAAATCCGGAACTAGGTCCCGGATAGCCCTACGCCCGGGCCGGCCGACCACATCACCTAAAATTAGAATGCGCATACCAAAAAACAGTTTTTAGTTGTTAGTTTTAAGTTTTGAGTTGATTAGGTCCTTAACTAAAAACTAAGAACTCAAAATTAAAAACTTTATTTGTTTAACGGGCATATTCCACGGACCGCACTTCCCGAATGACCGTCACCTTGATCTGCCCTGGATAGGTCATCTCGTTTTCGATCTTGCGCGCGATCTCACGGGCCATGATGGCCGCATCTTGATCGGAGATAAGCTCATTCTGAACGATGATCCGGATTTCTCTCCCTGCCTGGACCGCATATGACTTTTCTACCCCCTTGAATGCATTGGTGATGCGTTCGAGCTCTTCCAGGCGGCGGACATAGGTTTCCAGCATCTCCCGACGCGCCCCGGGGCGGGCTCCGGAGAGGGCATCTGCCGCATCCACCAAGGGAGCTAGGATAGTCTCTGCCTTTACGTCTTCATGGTGCGCCGCGATCGCATTGACGATCTTGGGGGATTCTCCATACTTGCGCGCCAGCTCTGCTCCGATAATGGCATGAGACCCTTCTACTTCGTGATCCACCGCTTTGCCGATATCGTGGAGCAAGGCCGCCCTCCGCGCCTGTTTCTCGTTCAGACCCAATTCCACCGCCATCATGCCGCAAATAAAAGCCGCTTCAATTGAATGCAAAAGCACGTTCTGCGCATAGCTGTAACGAAACTTTAGCCTCCCCAGCAGCTTCACGAGCTCGGGGTGAATGCCATGGACCCCGACATCAAAAATAGCCTTCTGCCCCGCCTCCCGGATAGCCTCTTCTACCTCCTGCTCCGCCTTGCGCACTACCTCTTCTATCCTCCCAGGGTGGATACGGCCATCGGACATGAGCTTTTCCAGCGACAGCCGGGCAATTTCCCGACGAATGGGATTATGGCCGGAAATGATCACGGACTCCGGAGTATCATCAACGATCAGATCAATCCCCGTAGCCGCTTCCAGGGCGCGGATATTGCGTCCCTCACGGCCAATAATCCTACCCTTCATATCGTCGCTGGGTAAAGGCACGACCGTAACCGTTCGCTCAGCAACAAAATCGCCCGCCAATCTCTCAATCGCCAAGGCGACAATCTTCTGCCCTTTTCGGACCGACTCCTCCCGCGCCTCCTCTTCAATAACCCGGATGCGTTTGGCGGATTCGTGTTTGGCCTCTTCCACCATCTGTTCGATCAGACCTTTCTTCGCCTCCTCCCGGGTCATCCCTGCAACCTGCTCCAACTGCTGTTTCGCATCGTCGCCCAGACGGGCACACTCGGCGGTCTTCTCCTCGACCGCTTTTTCTCTGATTTTAACTGAGGCCTCCCGCTTTCCCAGCTCGGCCTCACGCTTCTCCACCGTCTCGATCCGCTTGTCGAGATTCTCTTCCTTATTGATCAGCCTTCTTTCCAACGACTGCAGTTCTCTGCGGGCCTCACGAACCTCTTTCTCCAAATCCACCTTGGCCTGTAACACGCTATCTCTGGCCTGAATCTCCGCTTCTTTTTTGATCGCATTGGCCTCTTTCTTCGCCTCCTCGATGATGCGGGCCGCCGTACTTTGCGCCAGCTCCATCTGGCTCCGACGCTGCCTTCGGTGCAACCAAGCAATCGTCAGAACCAAAAGAACTCCTAGCAGAAAACCCGCAACTCCAATCACCATATTGAGTTCCAAAGATAACACCCCCTTTGCACCTGAGGAATTTAGGGAATCGCGCCTGTCCGGGATGAAACATCCCCGCAGTCAATGATTCTCCTCTCAGTAATAATGTAATGGATCTTTCGATCCCACTTTTCAGTCGGCACCTGATCTACAATCTGGAATTCGTAGGCCAAGGCTATCAACCCCGACCCTCTTTCTAACAGCTCGACCGCTCGATCATACCAGCCCTTACCCCTGCCCAAACGGTTCCCTTGCCGATCAAAGGCGAGGCCAGGGACAAAAATGACTAGCGCTTCTTGATCCTCCTTGGTCATGATTTTTTCGCCCGTCGGCTCAAGGATGCCGTAGCGCCCCGGCTTCAACTCTTCCGCGGACTCCACCCGAACCATAGCCAGATCATCCCGCTCTCCCAGCTTCGGGTAGAAGAGTTTCTTCTGCGACCTCAAAGCATGATCCCGGATCCTATCCGTGGCAACCTCGTTCTCGACAGGGCTGTAAAGCGCCACCGAACGGCAAAGCAGATAAGGGGAAAAATGAAGAATCCGCTCCTGAATCAGGCGGGCCCAGAGCGCAACTTCAGCAGGTGCGAGCGAATTCCGCCGCGCAAGAGCCGCAGTACGAATTGTTTGCTTTTTCTCTCCCATAATCGGCCGAAACGGTGAGCCGGCGCAGGATGGGGAGAGACAACGGAAAAAAGGGTCGGAAAGTGACTACTAAAGCCTGATCTACATCAGCGGGGAGGGGATATCCCCGCCTTCATTCCTCGGAGAAGAAGACCACTGCCACATAAAATAACCGACATTAAGAAAAACTCCACTACCAATCTCCGAGCCAATTATAGTGCGTTGCCAATACCTTCTTGAATCCACGGATGCTAAGACCAATAGATCAGATCCTTCCTTTATACTTATGTCCCGAACCCTGATCTTTCCACCCCACCCTCTTATTCAGGTTTCCCCCGCTTTGTGCCGTGTCAAGCGATCAACTTGAACCTGGTAAACCAAGTGGATGCCATATTACCGTTTGAGTCTTCCCCATAATTGGGGCCTGACGGTCGCGGCAAGGGACAGCTTCCTTTCATTCTTTGTTGGTTCTAAGTTGCCTCCCCCGATCACGAACACAGCAGGGGAAAAGGATCACCTAAGTTATTCAGCCCTCCTCAGTTAAAGTGGTCGAAAGCCTTTTGGACAGATGATTCAACCTTTGCATGATCGCCTCGTAACTCTCTTGTAACCGCTGGTATTCATCGGCAATATTAAGCGCGGCCAACATCGCCACACTGGACTTCGCAACGGGTCGTGTCGTCTTCATGACCTCATGCATTTTCCCATCGACGTATCCCGCCACTTTGCGGACGTAACTCTCTTCCGCATCGCTACGGACGGTAAACTTTTCCCCCATGATCTCGACATCAAAGGCTTTTTTCATAACCAAGCCTTCCCCGGCTCAGGGAAGATCCAAACGCTCGAAATGTCCCAAGATTTTTTCCAGTTTCTCGCGAATTTCGCCCCGCTCACGCTCATACTGGCGGATCTGACCCTTCAGCTGATGGGACTCGCTCTCTTTTTGCTGGAGTCTCTTCTCCGCCAGCTCTTTTTCCTTTTTTATCCTCTCATGCCTTTCGAGCAACTGATTGATTCTTGCCTCCAGCTGTTCGAGATTGTCGAGAGCCATTAATCCTCAACGCCGAAAATTTCATGTTTAAGTTTAATTTTAACGCTGTTCTTTGTCAAGCTGATTCTTCGTCGAGGGAAAAAGGTTGTCATATCTCGCAAAAGTAGTAAAATAAACCCAGTTTTCTTCCCCGTGAAAAAGAGACGACAAATAGAAGTTTTTCCCGTTCGCCTCCTATCTCTTTTCACTCTCCTCCTTTTTCTTTTCTCTTGTTCCTCCCTTCCGTTATATTCCCGGCCCGGCGATACCGAGCACCTCACCATTCTTTACCTCAACGATCTACACGGCCAATTGGAGCCGTTTAGGTCGGAGGAGGGAAAGATGGTGGGCGGGGCCGCCCGCTTGGCTACCATGGTAAACCGGATACGCGAAGAGAACAGGCGCCTCGGTCGGCACACCCTCTTTCTGGTGGCTGGAGATCTCTTCTTGGGTTCGTCTCTATCCGCTCTTTTCAAAGGCGAGGCGGAACTCAAGTTCCTGAACCGGCTCCGTCCTGATGCTATGACCTTGGGAAACCACGAGTTCGACTTCGGCATGGGAGTCCTCCAGGAAAGAGTCCAGGAAGCCATGTTTCCTGTGGTAAGCGCGAACACCTACAAGGGTAGAGAGAGACTCTTTCCGCCCGTCATATTAAAGGACATGGGAGGCCGCCTGCGAGTGGCCATTCTGGGCTTGATCACTCCGGATACGGCACAACTTGCCCATCCCGGCAAAATTGCAGGCATAACCTTCAGTGATCCGGTGGCGGAAGGAAACAATCTCGCCTCGGAGATCAGACGCAAGAGCGATATCTTCGTCGCCCTAACGCACACCGGGGTGGAGATCGATAAGAAGCTCGCCAAAGATGTCCCGGGCCTGGATGTAATCATTGGGGGACACGATCATATAGCCATGCCGGAGCCTCTGGTGGTCAATGGAGCGTTGATCTGCCAGGCGCAATTTCGAGGCCTCTTTCTCGGTCGTCTCGACCTCAGGATCGACGGAAGAAAAATCATCAAGGTTGGGGGCGGACTTATCCCAGTCACGGAAGAGATCCCGGAGGATAAAGAGGTAAAACAGATGATCGCCTCTTACCGGACCAAGCTCGAAGAGAAACTCAAGGAGGCCGTGGGGAAGGCCGGAGGGCGCCTGGTCGGTGAAGCGGAGAATATAAGGCGCACGGAAACCAACCTGGGAAACCTTGTAGCAGACCTCATGCGCACGGCCGCCCATACGGAGATCGCCCTGGTGAACGGAGGGAGCATACGGGGAAGCCTCGAGAAAGGGCCTATCACCCTGGAGGATGTCTGGCGCGTCTTACCCTATGACACTCAACTCGCCCAGGTGGAGCTAACCGGTAGTCAGATAGCGGAGGTCCTCAACCATTCGATCAGCTTAGGACCCGGGCTGACTGGTGGTTTTCTTCAGGTCTCTGGAGTGAGTTTTACCATAGGGAAGTCAGGGCTCGAAGATATCCGCGTTCAAGGGAAGCCGCTTCAAAGGGAGCGGTATTATAGTATCGCCATCACCGACTTTATGTTCGCCGGTGGAGACGGTTATGGCCACTTCCAAAAGGGTAAAAATCCCCTTGTACAGCCCTTTCTTATACGCGACCTTTTCCTCGACTATCTCAAGGAAAATAAAGAGATTTCTTCCCATATAGAAGGAAGGATCCGGCGTCAACCATAAGTGCTGAATCTCAGTCCAGTAAACCCCGTACCACGGACTTACGTCCGTGGCTTTCGGGCGCTGCCCTTTGGGCAACTCCAGAACATTCACCCCGTTCCAACCGTGCTGGGTAGGGAATGTATCGTTCTCTGATGGCGGAGTTGGAACGGGGTTCATCCCCGCACTCACGTGCGGGGCGTTCTGTGGTACGGGGTAAACCTTCTAACCCCAGAGACGTCTAACGGGTTAAAGGCTCAAAAAAAGGAGGGTTTTATGGACAGATTCAGAACAGTGGTTTTGGGAGGTTTGATCGCCGGCGATAGACAGGAACTGAGACAGGACCGAAGAGAGCTTCGGCAAGATCGACGTGAGCTCCAGCGGGGCCGGCGCGAGCTGAGGGAGGATCTTAAAGAAGGAGTCTCGGGGGACTAGTTTTGACCCGAGCGGCCTGCTTGCCGGCCTTGTCGGCGGCAGGCCCCCTGGGTTCCCCCCCTAATCATCCCAGGCGCAACCGAATTTTTCATGGAAACAGGCCAACCTGCAGAGTTAGGGGACAAGGAACTTGTCATCCTGACACAGAAGGGAAACCGGGAAGCTTTCGAGGTATTGATGGAACGCTACAAGCAAAAGGCCTATTGCATCGCCTTCGACTTCGCTCGGGACCGGGAAGAGGCTAAAGACCTTTCGCAAGAGGCTTTCTTGCGCGCCTTCACCCATCTGAAGAGCTTCGATCTGCGGGCGGGTTTTTACACTTGGTTCTATCGCATCCTGGTGAACCTCTGTCTGGACTACCGCCGTCGCAAAACGAAAATATCCTGGGAGTCTTTAGACGAGAAGACCGAAAAGGGCTACGGATTCGATAAAATAGCCAATCCGGGCCCATCACCGGATCAGGAAGCGATGCGGGAACAGATATCGCGACGGATCGGAGCGGCGCTGGCTACGCTTTCGCCGAAGCAACGCGCCGTTTTTCTGTTGAAGAACCATCAAGGGCTTTCGATCAGCGAGATCGCCGGCGTTATGAAATCTGCCGAGGGAACCATCAAGGTTCATCTCCATCGAGCGGTGATGGCCTTGAGACAGAGACTGGCGGAACTTTCTTAGGAGGCGTTATGGTTAAAATACCGGAGTCATTGCGTGGAGCATGTAAAGATTTCGAACAGGATCTGGTTCTCTATTATTATCAAGACTGCACGGGAACAGAGCAGCGCAGGGTGGAATCCCATCTTGAAAGCTGCGCTTCGTGCCGACGCTTTTTAGAAGAGCTTAGAAGCCTCCTTCCTGGAACCGTAAAGACCGACGACCCTTCCCCGGCTTTTTGGCAGAGCTACAGCCGGGAGATGCGGGCAAAGCTTGCGGAGGAGGAGGAAAAGAGCGGTTGGTGGCGGGCAATTTCGTCCCTTTTCCGGCCGGTGCCGGTCATGGCGACAGCTCTGATCTTGGCCCTGGCCTTAACCGTGACCTTCACCAAGGGATGGTTGCCCTCCCGTCAAACTCCGCAGGATCCAGAACTTGTGAAAATGACATCGGTGGCGGACAATTTAGACTTCCTTAAGTCCCTAGATTTCCTCGATTCCATGGACCTCCTCGACGCCGTCGAAGGGAAAGAAGCGCAGAAAAGTGAAACGAGCTCTCACCCTTTATAGTTTGCTTTTTTTCTTGCTTCTGCCTCTTCTCGGTTGGGCACAGGAGCCCCGGGACCAGTGGCGCCGCCTGAGCCCGGAGGAGAAAGCCGTGATCGAGCGCAACTTTCAGCACTGGCGCAGCCTTCCACCGGAACGGCAGGAGCATCTGCGCAAGGAATGGGACTACTGGCGCAGCTTGCCTCCGGATCGGCGGGAAAACCTCAAACGCCGCTTCGAAGAGTTCCGTGAACTGCCCCCTGATGAGCGCCAGCAGTGGCGGGACAAGTTCCAGCAGCGCCGCGAACTCTCGCCGGAAGAGAAGCGCACATTGCGCGAACGCTTGCGGCCCAAAGACAAGAAAAGTTTCCGCTCGCGGGACAGGGAATAACTAAGGCCCCCGGCTACAGCCTGTAACCCTTTGACCGGCAAAAACGTCTAACAGCAATAGGGAGGAAAGTAGCGATGATAAAAGGTTTGTTAGCGGGATTGGCCCTTACGATGCTGCTCCCGTCCGTAAGCTTCGCGCACCACTGGGACCGCGAGCGGTACCGCCATCCCCACCGGCTTTATTATTCGTATCCTCGTGCTTACTACCGGTACGAGTACTATCCGTATCCCTACGTTTATTATCCTTATGTGTATTACAGGCCATACTGGTATCGGTGAGAGGCCAGCTCTGAGCGGAGGTTTTTAATGAAAAACTTAACCCTCACCGTTATAGATATTCTGGACCTAACCCTTATCCTTATGGCTACTACCGGTACGGTTCGAGATTCGGAGACTGACTCAAGGCATTGGCTTCATAGAAAGGAGATCGTAGATATGAAAAAGCTTTCAGCAGTGGTTCTGGCGGCGCTTATCATGGCACCCGCTCCAAGCTTCGCATGGGGAGGGAGACGCCCGTATTATGGCGGCCGGGCGGTTATTGTTCGGCATCATGACAGCTACAACGGCGCGGCCATTGCAGCTGGAGTTCTGGGAGGCATCGCAACGGGTATTATTCTGGATCGGGTTTTACTCCCACCGCCGGTTGCCGTGGTAGGACGGGATTATCCGCCTCCCCCAGCGCCGCGTGACCCTTACGATGCGGGATACTCTGACGGCTACGGCCGGGGCGTCGAACGGGGTCGTTACGAACGCTACGAGCAGGGCAGAAGCCGCGGCTACAACGACGGATACGAAGACGCCCGATCGGGTCGATAGTAAACAACTGGAAAGCAATAGGGCGGCTTGGTCCTCGCCGTCTGACCATCCGGGTGGATGGGAAGGAGAAGTTTATGAAGACACTTCTACTTGCTATCGCGGTATTGAGTCTGATTGTTTACTCCGGCCAGGCCCAAGCCTATGACCCTTACTTTTACGATCCGTACGACGTCGGCGTTCAATACGTTCAGCCCGACGATCCCTATTATGAGCTGCACCAGATTCATTATCAGCTATATCTGAGACCCTACTCTTTTTACCCGTACCCGTACTTCGTCCCAAGCCCGGCCCGCGTTGTAGTCATTGGGGCACCGGCCATCGGAGCTCCGGTCATCGCAAAGCCAGCCAGAGCAGCGCAACCGGCAAGGAGGCGATAGTTTTACGATAACTATGCAGCGCAGCCTGAAGTAGGAGGGAAGATGAATAGAGGCAAAAAGGTGATGAGCGGCGTCGGTGCTTTGATTATTTCGAGTTTGCTGGTGAGTTCGACAGTCCTCGCGCATCCCGGATTCGGACGTCCGGGCATGATGAGGAGAATGGGGCCTCCTCTACTGGATCAGTTGCAGCTATCCGATGATCAAAGGGCGCAAATTCAGACCATCTTTGCCAGCGGTCGAGACACGATCCGTCCTTTGGCGCAACAACTGCGGAAAAAACACGCCACTCTACGAGAGACCACGCGCAATCAGCCTTTTGACGAAACTGTGGTGCGCTCTCAAGCTCGAGAGGCAGCCGATATCCAGGCGCAGTTGATGGTCGCGCGGGCTCAGATGATGAACCAGGTGCTCATGGTCCTCACGGATGAGCAGAAAGCCCGTCTCAACGAGCTTCGCGCGCAACGGTTCCAACAGTTTCAGGAGTGGCGAAAACAACACTTCGGTAAATCCACGCAATCCTAGAACTCATTTCTCACGGGTAGCCTGGAGAATCGCTTCCTGCTCCGGGCCGCCGCCTTCCTTTACGGCCGGCGACCAAAAGGACCGGCATACCTGCACCTATTTTGTAGCGGGTATTTGGTAAGATTCCTGGGCGGCAATCTCGGCCCATTTGCCGGCCATTAGCTCCGACATGATCTCTTGAAGCTTGGAGATGGGAACACGGATCTGCTGCATGGTGTCGCGGTCCCTAATGGTCACTTTCTCGTCAGCCGGGCTCTTCTCGTCTCCGACAGTCTGGACATCGACGGTGACGCAGAAGGGCGTGCCGATCTCGTCCTGGCGGCGGTATAGCCGGCCGATTGCAGCGGTATCGTCGTAAACGGAGTGCCAGAGCTTGCGTAAATCGGCGCAAATCCTTTTTGCAGTCTCGACGATCCGGCTATTTTTTTTGAGCAGCGGAAGAACCGCGATCTTGATCGGCGCCAGTTCCGGGTGAAAGCGCAGGACGACGCGTTTCTCCCCCCTCACCTCTTCCTGATGGTAGGCATCGACGAGAAAGGCAAGGGTGGAGCGGTCCGCGCCTGCTGACGGTTCGATGACATAGGGAACAACCTTCTGCTTGCTCTCCTCATCGAAATACTCCAGTGACTTACCGCTGAACTTGGAGTGCTGTTTCAGATCGTAGTCTGTCCGGTTCGCTATCCCTTCGAGCTCGCTCCATCCCATGGGGAATTGGTACTCGATGTCGGCGGTGCGCTTGGCATAGTGAGCCAGTTCGTCCTTTTCGTGCTCGCGCAGGCGGATCTTCTCCTTCTGGATACCGTATTTTTGGTACCACGCGAAGCGCTCGTCGATCCATTTCTGATGCCATTCCTCGTCCGTTCCCGGCATCACGAAGTATTCGATCTCCATCTGCTCGAACTCGCGGGTGCGGAAGGTGAAGTTGCCCGGCGTGATCTCATTGCGGAAGGCCTTGCCGATCTGAGCTATCCCGAACGGGAGCTTGAGCCGCATGGCTTGCAGCACGTTGTCGAAGTTCACAAAGATGCCCTGGGCGGTCTCGGGCCGGAGGTAGGTGACTGCGGCGTCGTCTTCTACTGGTCCCATGAACGTTTTAAACATCAGGTTGAACTGGCGCGGATTGGTCAGCTCGCCCTTGCCGCAGACCGGGCAGAGTGTCCGCCGGGCAGCGCAGTGCTTGCAAGGCTCGCCGCCCGGCACCACAAACTTGTTCCCCTTGGTGGCCGGGCAGTAGTGGATCCACTCTCCCTCATCGACCTTGTCGGCACGGAACCGGCGCTGGCAGGCCTTGCAATCCACCATGGGATCGGTGAAGTGGTCGAGGTGGCCGCTCGCCTTCCAGACCGTGGGATGCATGAGGATCGAGGCGTCAAGCCCCACCATGTCCGGGCGGAGCTGCACGTTGTCGCGCCACCAGAGGCGCTTGGCATTGTTTTTCAGCTCCACTCCCAGCGGGCCGTAGTCCCAGCAGGAGCCGGTGCCGCCGTAGATCTCGCTCGACTGAAAAATGAACCCCCGCCGCTTGCACAGCGAGACTATTGTATCCATGTTGACCATGAGGCTCAATGTAATAGATGACGACTGCGGTGTCAAAAAGAAGGAGATAGCGGGATTAGCTACGGTCGAAGTCACTTGACTTTGCCTTACCGCTGTAGCGCTTAATCAGCCTCCGGTGTTTCTTGATCTCCAGAGAGACTCTCTTGTCCCAAGTCCGACGTTTTCTTAGCCGTTCCAAAGCAACAAAAGCACCTTCTCCACTAACGGGTCGCATCGCTGTAATTGCATCTTGCTGATCCAGTTCCCTTTCTATTGCCCGCGCTACAAAGGCACTTCTCTTTCCCCCGGGCAGTCTCTTGACCCTCCGAACCAAATCCGACGGCAGGGTAAAAATCACCTTTTTGACGGCCATTCAGTCGTTCCTCTTTGATCGGCGCGCGGATCTCTCCATGCCCTTGTGGGTGCATTCTTCACACCAGTATTCCCGGCCGGATTTGACAGGTTTTATTGAATAAGCGTCCTCGCCCAAAACAATGACAGTTCCACATTGCGAGCATTCGGTCGGTTTATAGGCAGGCGGGTTTGGAAGTTTTTCAAAGTTGTACTCGTTGGTCCCATACCGCACAACCATCTCCGGCTCAAAATCCCCTCTGCACTTAGAGCATTCTTTCCAGTCCCCAGCGTGTTGCTCCGCATGATGAGACCCGCAGAGCGTGTAACGGCGATGGTTCCGGTAGCAACTGTTCTGTGCATACGAAAAGATCACGTATTTGTGCTCATCGTCGCATATCCAATTCCCGCAGCATTCGGTCTTTGTCAAATTCCTTGTCTTACCGCAGAGACCGCACCTGGGTCTCTGAGCTGAGTTACGGTTAGTGTTTTTCTTGTTTTTTACCACGTGCGTATTCGTGAACTTCCAGCGGTCCAGGTTCAACAGTCGGCACCAAAAAAGCTTGAAGCCAGCGGCTAATTGGACGTGCGCCTATTTCACGTGACGAGACTTATCCTTATTCTCTTCTACGAGCCTGGCTCCACCGTGACCATAGCCGCACTTCGTCTTGATCGTCTCAAGCGTTCTCTCCAAAGCTTTGACAGAAGATAGTAAATTAACCGTTTCTGATCCGGAGAGAAGCTCCGATCAAAAACGTTCACCGCTCCATAATAGAGGTCTTTCTTAATAAGTGCTTTGCTCAATCGCGAAAACAGATGTTCAATATCCAGCCCTGTGACATGTTTGGTATATATATCGCCATAAGCAGACCCTTCCATTTTCGCAAGGTGAACCATCTTCCTGGCTGCCTTGAGACGCAAATCAAGGTCGAACGAGACAGGCCGTTTAATCTCCTTGTATTTCCGAACCAGCGATTCTAGCTTTGAAACTTCCCTGCTTATGTTGTAACAGTGGCGGCAGAGGCCAGCCTTGTACAATGACTTTTCGGGGTGTTTACACCAGTCGCAAGTAGCGTCGCTATGCATCTGTTCTAAGAATCTAGCAGCGTACTCCTTTGTTGGTGGGGTCTGATTCCGTGCCTCCATCACAAGCACTCCCTACGGACAATTTTCAATTACAATGTTTCATCGGCGACATCGCCAACAGTGACCTCAGCCCACTCCAGCGCTTCTGCCTCCCTGACCCCATCCCTGGCCATCTGACCATAGCCAGTCTCCAAAATGCTCAACTTTTTTTGCATGTTCCCCTCCTGAGGCCTGAATCGCTCACGAGCGTTAGAGTCCCAGCACGTCCTGCATGCTGTACAGGCCCTTTTTCTGCTTTACCAGCCACCGCGCGGCGCGCAGCGCGCCGCGCGCGAAGGCCTCGCGGCTTTGGGCGCGGTGGATGAATTCGATCCTCTCGCCCAAGCCGCCGAAGATCACCGTATGATCCCCCACTATATCTCCGGCGCGAACGGAAAGAAGACCGATCTCTTTTTTGGTTCTCTCGCCAACAATCCCTTT
>Ga0210377_10002715_pt1 | contig 15379 bp, 6 predicted proteins | sample PLM4_65_b1redo_FD_155480 | JGI IMG/M metagenome (GOLD analysis project Ga0210377, IMG submission 155480) | Groundwater sediment microbial communities from an aquifer in East River, Colorado, USA - PLM4_65_b1 redo | ecosystem: Environmental > Terrestrial > Soil > Riparian zone | place: USA: East... | reverse complement strand
TTAAGGTCGGCGCCCGCGTGTGCTCGCGGCCCACACTGATGCGGCCGACGGGGCCGCAGAGCATCGGCTACTCGAACGACAACCCCGGCGGCTACGGCGAGTACATGCGGCTCAGCGAGGCGCTGCTGCTCGAGGTCCCGAACGGGTTGTCGACCGAGCACGCCGCGCTCACCGAGCCGATGGCGGTGGGTGTCCACGCCGTCGCCAAGGCCCGTCTGGAGCCGGACGACGCGCCACTCGTGATCGGCTGCGGTCCGGTGGGATTGGCCGTGATCGCCGCGCTGCGCCTGGCCGGCGTGCGCCCGATCGTCGCCGCCGATTTCTCCAAGCGGCGCCGCGAGCTGGCGGCGGCGGTGGGCGCCGACCTCGTGGTCGATCCCGCCGCGACGACGCCCTGGCAGAGCTGGCGCGAGGCGGCGGTGTACCGCGATGCCAGCCGGGCGCCCGCGCTGCCGCCGTGGATCGCGGGACCGGCGGTGCGCCCCGCGGTCGTGTTCGAGTGCGTGGGCGTCCCCGGCGTCCTCGACCAGGTCATGGCCGCCGCGCCCCGCGGCACGCGCATCGTGGTGGTCGGCGTTTGCATGGAGGCGGACACCATCCACCCGATGCTGGGGATCAGCAAGGAGCTGAATCTGCAGTTCGTCCTCGGCTACACGCCGGACGAGTTCGCGGCCACCCTGCGCCACATCTGCGACGGCGCGATCCCGGCGGCGCCGCTCATCACCGGCACCGTCGGGATCGACGGCATCGCCGGCGCGTTCGTGGCGCTCGGCTCGCCCGAGCGCCACGCGAAGATCCTCGTCAGGCCTTGACGGCGGCGGTGACGATGGCCGCGACGTCTGCAATCCGCTTGGCGATCCCGTACCGCCAGCGGCCGTAGGATCCATCCGCGTTGACCGCGCCGACCCAGCGTTTTGCTGCGGCGGTCTTGACCTCCTCGAGCGGATCGAAACCCTTCGTCTCCAGGATCAGATGCAGTGGAGGCTGCGAGCCCAGGCGCACGATGAAGTCGGGGACGTAGTCGTGGGCCTGGCCGTTGTGCAGATAGGGGATCGCGAACCCAAGGCTCGCGTTCTTGACGAACGCCTCGACGAGCGGATGCGTGTCCAGCACGTACGCGGCCGACTGCTCCCACCTGGCGGTGTCGGCGACGACGTAGTTGAGATGGCTGTGGACGACCTCGCGGACGTCGCGACTCGTCCAGAAGTCGACCTCGGCCGTCGAGCCCGGCCTGCGCCGAGCCTCGTAGCGCGGAAGCTCGGGGGCCTCTCCTTCCGCGGTGTCCGGCTTGATCCCGCTGACGAGCGCCTCCACCACCCAGCCGTAGTACGGCGACAGCGCGACGTCCAGCACGTTCGCGGGCGGCAGGGGCTGCACGTGCTTGCGGAGATAGCGGTCGGCAATCTGCACGAGCTGCGGGAACAGGACCTGGGCCGGCGCCTCACAGCCGGGCTGACCGGCGTAGTCGCGGGTGAGATCGGCCGCAAGGTCGAAGACGAGCTGCTGGAAGCGATAGCCGGCGCGATAGGGGTTGAGGTCGACGCGCTCGAGCTTGCCCGGCCCCGTGAGTGACGGGCGGCCCTTGTTGTTCGGCAGCGCCGCCTTCATCTCCACCTCGGGAGGAATCCGCATCGGATCGAGGGTAATCGTGGGCACGCTCGACCAGTCGACGGCGAGACGGTTGCGAATGGCCTGACGATATCCCTCGACGCGGGGGAAGCGGATCTCGTAGGCCGCCTTGGCCGGCACGGCGTGGACGTGATGGCGCTTGGGGGCCGGCGTCCGCGCGCCGCCCGGGTTCGCCTTGAACGGGACGACCTGGAACGGCACGCCGAACACCTTGGCGACCTCTTCGCGCAGCTTGCCGTCATCGCCGACCTCGTAGCTGGAGCGGCGCAGCCCGCGTCCCACCACCTGCTCGCACAGGAGCTGCGACATGAAGGGCCGCAATCCCACGATGTGCGTGACCGTGCTGCAGTCCCAGCCCTCGGTCAGCATGCCCACGCTCACGATGCAGCAGACGTCCCGGCCCGGTGGGTGCAGGGGCTTGCCGAGCTTCTTCGCCAGATCCTCGAACCCGTCCGGGTGGATCGGCCGGCCCTGCCGGTCCAGGGGCCAGGCGATCTTGCCCACCGTGTCCAGCGTCAGCCGCATCCAGGCCGACTCGTCGCTCTTGGCCTGATCGCTGTCCGTCTCGTGCACGACCTTGGAGTCGACGCGGATGGTGTTCTCTCGGCCCGGCGTATTGCGGAAGCCCGGGATGTTCGCCGGGGGAATGCCGGCCGGCGGGCGGTCGAGGGCGAGCCACTCGTAGACCACCCGGGCGATCGCGGTGTCGCGGCAGACGATGATGAAGACGGGCGGGCGCGGGTCCTCCGCGTTCCGGCGCCAGTCCTCGCGCAGCTCTTCCCACAGTCCGCCCAGCATCGCGATGGGTGTGGCCGCCCACTTGACGATGGCCTCCGGCTTGGGGCTGCCGCGCGAGCCGCCGCGCTCGGCCGTTGTCAGCCGAGGCATGATCCAGCGCCAGATGTTGAAGTAGCCGGGAACCTCCGCGCCGGTCGTGTCGCGCACGGCGAGCTGCGGGATCTTCACCAGTCCCGACTCGATCGCGTCGGTGAGGCCGAAGTCGCTCACGACCCACGGAAAGATCCGGTTCGTGTCCGATCCCATGCGCCCCAAGAAGTACGGCGTCGCCGAGAGGTCCACGCAGACGTTGATGCCGCGCAGCTTCTGGATGCGATCGAGCCCGTCGACCCACACGGTCGCCTCCCGGTAGAACTCGTCCTGCGCGTCCGGCTCGCTGTACAACTCGTCGGCCTCGCCCTCGGGGGCGTCGCGGCGGATCCGGTAGGCGTGGTGAGCCTCGTCGTTGAAGACGAGGATGTTCTGCTTGCCGCCAACCTCGCGCCCGAGCACCCGGTCGACGATGGCGGTGTCGCTCTCCACGTAGCGAACGGACTCGACCCGAACCTTGCGCAGGTTGCCCTGCCGGTCGCGGTCCTCTTCGATCACGGTGACGAGGTTGGCGGCGACCTGTCGCTCCAGCTCGTCCGGCGTGAGGTAGCGCCGGCCGCGGGCCGTGGTCGTCTTGGCGCCGATCGTGATCGTCTCCACCGTTCGCTGGGGAACGCCGGCCCGCGTGACCTTCGCGCTGACTCCGCCCGGAGTCCCGCTCTGCGGCTCGAAGACATGCCAGTTGGTGACGAGGACGCGGCCTTTGACGAGGTCGGCCATGAGGTGCGGCGGCACCAGGTCGCGCGTGCGATAGAGGCTGGCGTCGCCTTCGCGCGGGTCCAATTCCCGGAGGCGATTCCTGATGGTGACGTTGGGACAGATCACCAGGACCACGTCCGAGAACCGCGCATCGGCGCGATTGCCGACCTTGTTGAGGATGCTCCACGCCGCCAGCATCCCCATGACGGTCGTCTTGCCGGCGCCGGTGGCCATCTTGCACGCGATCCGCCGAAAGCCGGCGTAGCCCTCGGCCTTGCGGTCGTCGCTCGGCTCGTCGGGCGGCAGGTCGATGCCTTGCAGGAAGTCGCCGCGAGCCTCGATCAGGAAGATGACCGTCTCGACCGCCTCGCGCTGGGCGAAGAATAGCCGGTGCTGGCGGCCTTCGCGCGCCCAGTAGTCGAGCAGCTCGAGCGTCGTCCGCGTCACTCCGGGCCGGCTCGCGGCCTGCCAGGCCTTCAGGCGCTCGCGGACACGATTGACCAGCTTCAGCTCGATCAGCGTCCCGGGATCGTCGCCGGCGGTGTCGGTGACCGGGCCGGGCGGGCGGTAGTAGTACGTGGCCGGGCGCCGGCCGGATAAGCGGCGGGCCGTCTCGCCCTCCACGATGTGCCAGTGCTCGGTCGGCTCGTCGTACGGCCCACAGATGATGGGCTCGGCGACTTCGAAGCCGCTCACAAGCCGAACGCCCTCATGATGCCGTCGAGCTTCTCGACAACTTCCGGGTGGATTTCCGGCAGCGTCATCACCGCGGCGATTTCATGGTAGCGAGTGTACGGCAGGGCCGGCAGCCCCGCCGCCGCGAGCGCGGGCGGGAGGAGCTGCGTGCGCGCCTTCGTCGCGTTCAGGAACGCATGATCGCCCAGCGGCTCGCGCAACACCGCCGGCGGAAAGTTCTCCTCGAGATAGCGGTGCAGATCGGCAAGATGAGGCGCCGCGGCGGCGACCCCGACGGTCTGCGTCACGAAGCGGGCCAGAGCCTCGGGGTGGAGCAAGTAGCTCTCGATCTCGTAGCGTCGCCAGCGCAACCGTTGGAAGCCCTCGCCCGTGATGGGCGTCGCCTGGATCTCCGATCGCGCGTCCCCGTCGATCAGCTCGACCGCCGGCAGGTCGATCCGCACGAGCCGCAGCGCCTCGTAGTGCTCGCGCGCCTGCACGCCGGGCGCGCCGGGCCGCGTCTCGACCACGGTGCGCTTCCAGAACAAGCGGGTGGTCAGCAGCTCCCGCGCCGGGTGATCCAACACGCGAGCCCAGGCGCGGAGGATGTCGAGGTCCGTGTAGTCCTCCAGGTAGAGGACGCCGGGCGCGTCCCGCGCGAGCATGACGTCGGTGTGCGACAGGATCCGCAGCGAATCGATGAGGCGCGCCCGCTCGTCCGTCGTCGCCAGCATGTGGGGCTGATCGAAGACCACGCACAGCTCGCGCGGCTCGACGGCGTTCACGATGACCTCGGAGTGCGTGGCGATGACGAGCTGGGACTGCTGACGGGCTGCTGCCGCGCGTAGCTCGCTGTAGATCGCGTCCTGGAGGATCACGTGCAGGTGCGCGTCGGGCTCGTCCAGCAGCAGCACGGAGCCCGGGCGGGTCTGCAAGAACGTGAGCAGCATGATCACCTGCTGGAACCCGCTGCCGGCGCTGGCGACGTCGAGCCGTGGCCCGTCCGGCCGCTCCCGATAGTCCGCCAGGATGTTAGCGCCGGTGGCGTCGGGCGGCACCAGCTCGAAGCCGAAGAGCCGCCGGATGGAGTCCTGCAGGCTGGCCCACGCGGTCTCCGAGTTAGAGGCCTCGACGAGGAGATTGCGGAGGACGTCGCCGGGCTTGGCCTGGCCGAGGAGCTGATCGACCTTCGGGCGCTGATAGAGGGGTTCCTCGGTTCCGAGCCCGCTCATGGCAGGAACGAAGACGGCAGAAAGCGCCGCCTGCCGCACGACGTCCGGCGCCGCCGCGGCGCGCGGCCGCACGTAGATCTGCTCCGTGCTGTCGGCGATCAGCTCCATGGCGACCGTCCAACCGGCCGTGTGCTGGATCTCGATCTCGACGCTGCCGGTGTACTCGCGCTCCCGCCACAGGAGATCGAACGTGCGCAGAGGGACGGCCGAGAAGGCCTGCCGCGCGATGGGGGCCCGCGTGTAGGCGCCGCCGTGGCGCTGGAAGTCGTTGAGCTGTTTCCAGCGGTCGAGCGCGAGGGACCAGGCGGCGATGGCCTGCAGGACGGTGGTCTTGCCCATGTTGTTGGGCCCGGCGAGGACGACGTGCCCGGGCAGGACGAACTCGACGTCGCCGAACCGCTTGAAGCGGCGCAGGCGAACGCGGTGGATCACGCGCTGGCGTCTCGCAGGCTCTTCACGACCAGCAGCTCGTTGCCACGATCGTCGATGACCTTGACGGCGATCTGCCCGTGATCGCCAGCCTCGAACGGCGCGCTGGTGGTGCCGGCGAGATGGTCCCACACCGAGTCGTCGTACTCGCCGCGGAGCGCCCGCCGCAGATCGTCCCAGGCCGCCGTGCGGGGAAAGAACGCCTGGCTCACGTGGAAGCAGAGGCCGTTGTAGTCCGTGTCGAGGAACCACGCGGGCACGTCCGCTGCCTCCATGTGACTGGCCGCCATCGTGGCCGGATCGAAGAGATTGAGCTTGGCCAGGATGGCTTCGTACTTCCCGTCAGGCAGCCGGCGCAGGTCGACGTCAGGCAGGCCGCACACGCTGAAGATCTGGCTCGACCGCATGTTCTTCAGGAGGTCGCCCATCATGAGATCCGGCGTGGCCTGCACGTAGGTGGCGTGCGGCAGCCCCATCTCCGCCGCCTTCTCGATCAGCAGCCGCGCGTCGGGCTGGATCGCGAAGCCGATGACGTAAAGGTGCGCGTAGCCCTTGAGGCTCGCCTCCTTCAACGCCTCGTGCACCGTGAGCTGCGTGAGGGCGCCGTTCTCCGGGCCGAAGACGAGCGCCACCGGCCGCTCGTCGCCGTTGACCACGACGGCCTCCGCGGAGAGCGAGAGGGTTCGGGCGGGGGGACGGATGTTGCGCAGGGTGACCGTCTTACCACCGCCGACGTGGAGCACCGGCGACCTGCGAAGGATCTCCAGCATGCGATCGATGAAGGAGGCGTACGCCTCGGCGCCGGCTTCGCCGGTGTCGGGCACCCCGTCGCCATCCCAGTCGACGGGGGCGGGGATCGTCGCCTCGAAGCTAAACGCCCCAGTGACGCGTACAAACTCACTATTGGGGTCCGGGCGATCTACGCAGACGACCTCACCGGGATTCTCGTCGCCAGCGATACTTCCTCGGGTTACATAGCGAACAATGCCGTTTGTGCGACTGGAGTAAGAGAAGCCCGCGACGGGACCGCGTTTCTCATCAAGCAGGCGAAAGTATGGGTATGTGGCCGTAAGCAGCCGCTGGCGAGTCAGTACGAGGGGCACCCGACTGGTGTCGATTGATATCCAACGCCGGCCCCACCACTCCGCCACGTACGCCGTCGTACCGCCACCGCCGGTGGGATCGAGAACCAGGTCCCCCGGGTCAGTCGTCATCAGCAAGCACCGCTGAATCACCTTTGTGCTTGTCTGGACGACGTAGATCTTGTCGCGGGGAGCCGAAGTGTCTCCCCAGAGATTTGTCAGGGCACTGACGGGGGAATCACTAAGCTTCAGCACGTAGCGAAGCGTTTCACCATCTTCGTAGGGCTCTAAGCGATTCGCCTCGGCGAGGCGTTTCATCCCCTCTTCGTTGGTAAACCAGCTGTTTCCGGCAGGCGGGCGGTACTGCTTTCCGCGAAAAACGACCGGGAACAAGCCGGTGGCATTGACGCCAGCTGGATAGAGTGACACGAGCTGGATGGGATCTGCGCCTGAGGGTAGGAGCTTGTGGTTCCGGATCTCGTCACTACTCATGCGACGACGCGTTCCGTCCCGCAGTTCGACATAGTTCCAGTGTGAGTCACCTTCTACAGACATAGGCTCGAACAGTCGGCGGAACCTCAACTCGTCAACTCGCCGCGAGTACCAAAGCAAATAGTCGGTGACGCTCTCGAGATGACGAGCGCCGAGAGGCATCGTCTTCTTGCGAAACGGAATGATCGCGATGAAATTGTCTGAGCCAAACACGTCGTCCATGAGCTCGCGCACATGATGGAGATTCTCGTCGCTGATCTGTACAAAAATGCTGCCCGTCGGCGTCAGCAATTCCCGCGAAAGGAGCAGCCGATCCCGCATGTACGTCAGGTACGAATGCAGGCCCAGCTCCCACGTATCCCGGTACGCCTTGACCATCTCGGGCTCGCGGGTCATGTCGGTGTCGTCGTTGTGGCTGACGTCGCGGCGGCGCACGAACGGCTGGAAGTTGGAGCCGAACTTCACGCCGTAGGGCGGGTCCATGTAGATCATCTGCACCTGGCCGCCGAGGCCCTCGTAGTGCAGGAGGGAGTTCATGACGACCAGCGAATCGCCGAGCACGAGGCGGTTCACCCAGTTGTCCGGATACTCGTACGCGCGCAGGACCTGGTCGGCGACGGAGTGCTGGGGGTCGCCGAACAGCTCGAACATCGTCTGCTGCTTGTCGCGACGGTGGCCGGTCAGCGTCTCGACGATGGCCTTGGTGGAGAGGCGCTCGTGGATGAACAGCGGCAGGGTGGGGACGTCGAACGACAGGCGTTCGGCCTTACCGGCCCAGTCGAGGAAGGGCCGGCCCATACGCCGAAGCATCTCGACGGCTTCGTGCAGCGTCCGAACGGTGGCCAGCACCGTGCCGTCGGCGGTCTTGAACTCCTGCGGCCGGTCGAACGCGTGAGGCGCGGGGAGGGCGGCGGCACGCTGGATGAGGTCGAGGAGCCACTCGCCGAGCTCACGCGCGGGGTTCTGGCCGTCCCAGTTCAGCGCGGGGGAGAGCGACGAATCGTACCGGTAGGTGGCCGGCGGCTTCTTCTTCCGGAACTGCGGCTGCGTCCCGACGTCGGGGCGCATCGGGCTCTTGGCGTCGTAGTGGGCGTAGCTCTCGGCGACCCGCCCTGACCTGGCCGCTGTCCGCTTGCGACGAGGTTCGTTACTCACCGCTCCGAGTCTACCGCAACCGCGACGAGAGCGCGCTGTATCTTATTGGTGTATTTAATAAAATCCACCCCCCGCGCAACGGCCGGGAGCTCTCCGACCGCTACGTGCGCACGCCCGCCGACAGCCGATCGAACAGAGGTCGATAGCGGAGCAGGTCGCGCCCCAGCCCCAGGCTCGACACCGCCGGCTTGAGTGCCGGGGGCAAGGGCTGATCGGCGAGGAAGCCCTCGGGGTCCTTGAACAGCCGGGCATCCGCAAGCCAGTCGGCGTGCGCGTACTCGATGGCGCTGAGCCCGACCAGGATGCGCTCCGGGATCACGTCGATGGAGTCGCCGGCCGAGGGAGGAGCGGGTCCCCGCCGCAGCCGGTCGGCCATCCACGCGGTGACGCGGTCGACTCGTCGCTCCTCCGGCACGTCCCGCTGCCGCATCGCGTAGTACCGGACGCGGTTGAGAAACCGCTTGGCCGAGCGCGGGGTGGTGCGCCGGCTGAAGAGGAGCGGATGCCACGCCTTGATCGCCTCGGTGAACTCGTCGGAGTCCTTGACGACGATTGGCGGCCGCTGCAGGAAGACGACGAGAGCGGCCAGGACCAGGGCCGTGAGAGGCCAGGCCGTCAGCCACCTCGACGGCAGCGCCGACTCACCACCAATCACGAAGGCCGGTATCTTCAATCCCTGCTCGGGCGGGGGCTCGGGCGCCTCTGGCTGGCTCCCCACAGTCGCGGCGCCGGTCGACGGGATCGCCGTTCCCCTGGCGTCGACCACCGGTGCCGGCGCTGGCGCTGGCGGCGGCCAGGTGACCAGGCCGGACCAGAAGCCGCCGACCACGGCGACCGCGAGTGCGGCGACCGGGACCAGCAATCGACCGGCCCCGCGCACCTGGGTCCAGATCGTGGGCCAGCGCCCGAGTCCGTCGTCGGCCGGAGCCTCGGGGGCGATCACCCGCGCGGCTTGACCCTCGGTCGGCAGCGGGACCGGCACCTCGATGTTGATGAGCTTCTCGAGGTACTGCTGGGCGAAGACCGCGCGCCGCCGCTTGCCCTCGTCGCGCTCGGTCGCCAGTGTCGTCGTCTCGGCCGTCGTCTCGGCCCTTTCCTCCCGGTCGGTTAACTCCTCGGCCACGTCCTTGAAGCCGAGCCCCACGCACCGGCGCACGCGGTCGAGCTCCATGCCCATGACGACGAAGCAGTCGCCCGAGGACACCAGGAAGTTGACGGCCTCCAGCACCTCGAGGACGTTCTCGGGGCGGCAGCGATCGAGGTCGTCGATGAGGATCAGCATCGTCCGCGGATGCAGAGCCCCGGTGACGTCGCGAAACTCCCGGGCAAACTCGTGGCGGAATCCGACCTTGGCCTCCAGCGCACGCCGCTTGAAGCGACCCGACACGGTCGCCATCAGGTCGGCCGGATTCACGCCGAAGGCGGTGATGCCGCGCCAGACCATGAACAGCAACACGAGCGTCGCCACCGCGGTGGGGATCGCCTGCGAGGCGGTACCGGAGCCGACGCCGGCATCGCGGAGCGCCTGCTTGGCCTGCTCGAGGGCATCCTTGACGCCGGTCGGGAACAGGGGATTGACGACGCCGACCATCCGTTCCACGACGGTCCCGGCCCGCTCGACGAGCGCGTCCACGCGCGCGGGATGGTCGGCGAAGAAGAATCCCACCAGCGCCGCCGCCAGGGCGAACAACGGCAGCGCCAGGTGCCAGCGCCGCCCGAAGCGATGCCCGAGCAGGCGGGCCCGGAAGACGACGCCTTCCCGACTGAGCCAGCCCGGGACCGCCTGGGCGAGGATGTTCTGGAGCAGCGCGGCCAGCAGGTGCTCTTCCTTCTGGTGATGCCAGGCGTTGAACCACACGGGGCGGAAGCCCCGCTGGCGGAGGTCGCCACGCAGGAGATTCATCAGCGAGCTCTTGCCCGAGCCCCAGGGGCCGGTGATGGCGATCGTCAGCGGCGGCTTCGTCTGCTCGTTGCGCAGGAAGCGCGACAGGCCGCGGGCGACCTGGCCGAACCCGAGCGGGTCGGGCTCGCCGAGCTCGAGCGGCTTGTCGGAGACGAGGACGTCGGCCACCGAGCGCTGCGGCGCGGCTTGCGCCGCCGGCCGCCGCAGGGCCGGGATCAGCAGGCCCAGCGTGAGGAGGCAGGCAAGGTAGTACCAGGGGGCGGGGAACGTCGCGTGAGCGACTTGCGCCCAGGCCTGGCCGCCGTCGGTCGTCGTCCAGATCGCGCCCCAGCCGGTGATCCAGCCGCGGCGGCCATCGTCGGCGAAGCGGACCGAGAAGAGCGGAGCCTTGGGCTCGATCGTCCGACTCTGCCATCGCTCACCGCCGTTCGTCGTGGCCAGCAGCGCGCCGTCGAGGCTGGTCGCCCAGCCCTGGAGCCCGTCGGCCAGAAACGTCACGGAGTAGAGCGGCGCCGTGGTTCCGCTGGCTTGACGGCGCCAGGTGGCGCCGCCGTCGGTGGTGACGCGGATCGTTCCCCGATCACCCACGGCCCAGCCGCGCCGGCCCTGACTGTCGAAGTGCACGGACAGGAGTTCCGCGGTCGTGTCGCTCTTCTGGGAGGACCAGCGGATGCCGCCATCGGCCGTGGTGGCGATCGCGCCCGCCGAGCCGACGGCCCAGCCGCGCTGGCCGTCGTCGGCGATGTGCACGCCGTTCAGCCGGGCCCGGAGCGTGTCGTGACGGTTCCATTGCGCGCCGCCGTCGATTGTCGTGAACATCCCGCTCGCTGTCGCGGCCCATCCCCGCCGGCCGTCGGCGAGGAAACGCACGTTGATGATGATCCCGGCGGGCTCCAGTCGTCGCTGCTCCCAGCGCGAACCGCCGTCCACCGTCGACAGAAGGACTCCCTCATCCCCGCTCGCCCACCCGCGGCGGCCATCGGCAAGGAAGGCGATCGAGGCGAGATCCCGCGTCGTCCTGCTCGGCTGCACCTGCCACGTCCGACCGCCATCCGAGGTGACGAGGATCGTGCCGCCGCCACCCGCCGCCCAGCCGCGCCGGCTGTCGCGGTCGAGGTGAAGGCCCGGCAGGGCGCTTCGGGTGCCGGCGGTCCGGGCGATCCATCGGCTGCCGCCGTCGGCCGTGGCGAGGACCGTCCCGTACGAGCCGACGACCCAGCCGCGCCGACCGTCACTGGCGGCAGCGAGGGCCCGAAGCGAGACCGTCGTCCCGATGGTGACAGGGGCCCACTGGCGGCCGCCATCGACGGTTGCGAGCGAGGCGCCGTTGGCACCCACCGCCCAGCCGCGCCGGCCGTCCGCGGCAAAGCGGATCGCGCGCAGATCTTCTTCGGTCCGGCTGTCCTGACGCTGCCACCCCTTGCCACCATCCTCCGTCGTGAGGATGGTTCCGCGATCTCCGACCACCCAGCCGCGCTCGCCGTCGGCGCCGGCGTGGACGAACATCAGCCGGTACGTCGTCGGCCTCGGCACCCGCGCCCACTGCTCACCTCCGGTCGACGTCGTCAGGATCGTCCCGGCGTCGCCGACGCTCCAGCCGCGCCGGCCGTCCGCGGCGAACGTGATCGACCGCAGATGTTCGGGCGCGCCAGTCGCCTGGAGCTGCCAGCGCTGGCCGCCATCGGCCGTCACGAGGATCGTCCCCGTGTCGCCCGCCGCCCAGCCGCGGCGGCCGTCAGCCAGGAAGTGGACCGCGCGCAAGGCCACCAACGTTCCGCTCGACTGCGGCTCCCAGTGCTCCCCGCTGTCCGAGGTCGCCAGGAGGGTGCCGGTCTCGCCGACCACCCAGCCGCGACGGGGATCGACGAAGTGGATCGCGTACAGGTCGCGACGCTCGAGCGGCGTCACGGCGACCGCGGCCTTGGGCGGCGGGGGCGTCGGCGGTGGCGCCAGCTTGGTTGCGCCGGGCGCCGGCTCGAGAGCTTTCTTGACCTGGGCCGGCGTCAGTGACGGGCCGGCGGGGTCCGTCCGACCCTGGGCCCGCGGGGTGACGCCGACCATGATCGTGGTGCCCGGCGGCACCCGTTCGCCCGGCCGCGGGTCCTGCTTGTTGATGACGTAGCGATCGTCGACGTTGATCAGCCGGGACACGACACTCATGCCGAGCTGATTCTTCTTGAGAATCTCCTCGGCTTCTCCCACGCCGCGCCCGAGGATGTCGGGCACGATCACCGAGCTCTCCTCCTTGGATTGCTTCGGGGATTGCTGCTGAACGGATTGCGCCTCGGCGACGGCCACGAAGCCGCCCGGGCTGCGGCGTGACCCGGGCACCGATGCGGCCGGGCGAGCCGGCGGCGTCGATCCTGGCGCGATCGGCTGGCGCTGCCACGTGCGTCCGCCGTCCGGGCTGAACGCGATCAGTCCGCCGTCCCCGACGACCCACATGGCCTCGGTGCCCGGCGCCACGGCGATACCGTTCAGGTCGGCGGCAACTGTGGGCAGGCGGCGGAAGGCGTTGCGCTCGATCGGCGAGAGCCACCAGGCCGGGTTGTTGATCGCGGGAGTCGCGAAGGGGTCGGGCCGCAGCTCCTGGAGCCAGGCGAGGGCGGTGCTGGCGGCGAGGACGACCGCGGCCGCGGCGAGCCAGAGAGTCCGCGCCGACACCGAGCGTGCACGCGGGACCGGCCCGCTCGAGCCAGGGATCGGCGCGTCACTCATAGCGACCTCCGCGGCGTAAACGGAATCCACACGGTCCCGGGCCGGAGGGTCGAGTTTCCCTCCGGCCCGCAGCGATCAAATCGTCAGGGTCAGAGCGTGCGATAGACTTCCGTCTCGAAGCGCGTGAACAGGTCGATCGCCGTCGCGTCGAAGAACGGCAGGAGCTGGGAGCAGAAGACGCCGGACACGCGCTTGGTGCGGTCGATCCAGAAGTAGGTGTTGGCGAGGCCGGCCCAGGCCAGGCTGCCGGCGGAGCGGCCGGTCGGCAGCGCCTGCGTGTTGATCAGGAAGCTCAGGCCCCACTTCTTCGACATGCCGGGGAACAGCTCGACGTCGTTGGACAGGGACGGCGCGGCCGTCGTCATCTTGCCGATCTCGAGATTCCCGATGTGGTTCTGGCTCATGAGGTCGACGGTCTCGGCGCGCAGCACCTGCGCGCCCTTCAGCGTCCCGCCCTGCACGATCATCTGCGTGAAGGCGAGGTAGTCGCCGGCGGTGCCGTAGAGGCCGCCGCCCCCCATGAGAAACTCCGGCTCCTCGGGCAGCCCGAACTCGATGGCCGCCAGAACCCCCTTGTCGTCACGCGCGTGCACGCGCGAGAGCCGGGCACGCTGCGACGGCGAGAGTTTGAACGACGTGTCGGTCATGCCGAGCGGGCCGAAGATGTTCTGCTGGAAGTAGGTGTCGAGCTTCTCCCCGGAGACGGCCTCCACCATCTTGCCGGCCCAGTCGACGTTGATGCCGTAGTCCCAGCGCTCGCCGGGATCGGCGAGCAAGGGCGTGGTCAGCGCGGCGTTCATGCAGGTCGTGATCCCCGGCGTGTTGGTCACCTGCTGGTACTGCGCGATCTCCGGCCGCCAGATCTCGTAGGAGAACCCGGCGGTGTGGGTGAGCAGGTGCTTGAGCGTGATCGGCCGCTTGGGCGCCCGCAGCCGCGGCTGACCGGCGCCGTCGAAGCCCTCGAGGACCCGCGCCTTGGCCAGCTCGGGCACGACGTCGTGGGCCGGGCGATCGAGGCTGAGCTTGCCCCGCTCGACGAGCTGCATGGCGGCGGTGGCGGTGATCGCCTTGGTCATCGAGGCGATCCACACGACGGTGTCGAGCGTCATGGGGGCGTTGGCGCCGATCTCGCGCGTGCCGAACGCACCCTCGTAGATCCTGCCCTTGTCGGTGGCGGCGACCGCCACGATGCCGGGCACCTTCTTCGCCTCGACCGCCTGGCTGAATATCGTATCGATGGACGGGATGCTGGGCATGACTCATCTCCTTCCGGTGACGGCCGAACGACGTTGGACCTTCGACGCTGCGGCGCCCCAGCTTAGCGCACCGTGGCGATCGCCTCAACCTCGCCTCGGCGGACGCTCAGGTCTCCTCGATCCGCCGCGTCACCGGGCGCGAGCCCAGCTCGCCGCCCATCCAGCCCGGCACGACGGCGGAGAAGCGGCCGGCGGTGCCGCCGGCCACGACGATGACGATCTCCTCGGGCGAGGGGAACTTGGGGATGCGCTCGTCGGGCCCGCGACCCTCGAGGAGATTCTTGAGGCGGCCGGTCTCGGCGCCATCAGGGCCCGGCGCCAGGTCGCGAGCCGGACGGCGGATCGTCTCGTAGAGGAACCGCCGCACGTCCTGCTTCGACCACCGCTCGTCGCCAAGGGTCCGGGCGTGCTCGGGTCCGATCACGAACAGCGTGTGGCCGTAAAGCGGAAAGCTCTTGTGATTCCAGATGCCGGCCGCCGACCAGCCCAGCGAGGCGACGAGCTGGGGAGCGGCGCGGCTGAGGTGATCGTTGATCATGAGCGGGCTCTCGCCCGAGAAGAGCGTCACCGTGCTGGCCGCCGCGTCGAATCCGCGCTCGACGTGCAGCGGCTCCCACGGCGAGACCTCCTCGTACTCGCCGATGCAGTACGTGTAACGGCCGGGGTGGCCCATGGTGGACATGGAGATCTGTCCGGCCCGGGTGCCGCCGAGATTGATCATGACGAGGCGCAGCGCGCGCCCGATCGTGGCGTTGGCCCGATAGCCGGGGCCGAAGACGCCGGCCGCGCAGTTGACGTCGAGCCGCTTGCGCACGGGCCCGTTGAGGATGATCAGCGGGGAGGCCGCGTTCGTCGTGCCCGACTGCCCGTGGAGATTGAACGCCGGGTCGCACGCGGCCTCGATGACCGCCAGGACGACGGGGAAGTAGTCGGGGCGGCAGCCGGCCATGACGGCGTTGACCGCGAGCTTCTCGACGGTCGCGCGCCCGAAGTTGGGCGGCACCTCGGCGACCAGCGCGTCGCGCGCCCGCCCCGTCGTCGCGAGCATCGCGTCCACGCGCGCCCGCGAGGGGGGCACCACCGGCAGGCCATCGGTGACGCCACGCTCGAACCACGCCTCGATGTCGTCGGACACGGCGGCCTCGCCTGAACCCGATCAGTCGAGGATCGTCAGGGTCGTCGAGGTGATGCCGCTGATGAACGCGCCCCCGGTCGCGCTCT
>Ga0210377_10002714_pt1 | contig 15382 bp, 19 predicted proteins | sample PLM4_65_b1redo_FD_155480 | JGI IMG/M metagenome (GOLD analysis project Ga0210377, IMG submission 155480) | Groundwater sediment microbial communities from an aquifer in East River, Colorado, USA - PLM4_65_b1 redo | ecosystem: Environmental > Terrestrial > Soil > Riparian zone | place: USA: East... | reverse complement strand
CTGTTACTTCCGGCTCAAGCTCTTCAGACGTGAGATCCAACAATCCGTCAGATGCCAAGTCCTCGTAAGCCTCGTCTAAATTTTCCCCTGTGAACTTTCCGGCTTTGTAAAGCACTTCAACCGCAGAGTTCGGATCGCGACCACTTAGAGGTTGGCCGAGTTTGTACTTACACAGCCAAGCAATCAGGGCCTCGAAGTTCTTTTCGTAGGGGACGTAATCCGGATGTCGGCTGAGAAACTCTTTCGAAACAGCCTCGGCGGATAATTCATCCGACGCGGCTTTCCCTGTCTTTGCAGACTGAACGAGTTCGGCAACTGTCATGCCGGTTTTCTTAAGAAACCACTGCTCGATTGCGGCGTCAGGATTGTCCTGCAACTGGGTCTTCAATGCGAAGATGTCGTCGGCAGTCAATTCCCCGGACGGTAAAACTGTTACTGGGGCGACAGTCGCGGGCTGGTCTCCGTTCGAGTCGAGTCCCAATTTCGTGCGCTTGTTCAATTCTCTGATCTTCTGGGTTGCATTCATTTTCCCAGCAGCGAGATTGAGAAGCAGTTCGTCTTTTGTATTGCCGTAGAAAACTTCCGGCTTTCCTCCGGCACCGGATTCCAAGGTTGCTTTCCAGCCTTTGGAACCGTGTTCGATTGTTACTGAGGAGCCGTCATCGTATGTGAAAACCTGGGGCTCGTCAACTTTGGGAGCCGGAGCCACTGGGGTAGGAACATCGCTGCCCAAAGCAACAGCCTTGTCGGCTTCTCGGTTTTCAGCCTCTATCTTGAGAAGATCGTCTTCGAACGACCCACCATCACCTCGGGTGTCGAGAGGTGAAAAAAGATCGTCATCTAAAAACGGATCGGGAACTACAGAAACAGGTTCGTTAACCATTTTGAATCTCCTTGGACCCCTAGCAATCCGCTAGGCCGGTCAATTTACTGAAGGCCCCCGATGAAGAGGGCCGCCAGGTTCTACTTTTTTTTGCGGGTGCCGACCTTGCTTTGATGAAGACTGTCTACGTGACGCTTGACAAAAGCAGGGGTTCGGAAAACCACATTGCAGATACGACAGGTGGAACGGAAAAGGTAGCTCGCGTATTTTGCTTTTCGAATAGGATTAGAGAATCTTTTCGGTAATCCCTTCGCCGCCTTCTTCCTTAATGTGATTGGCATGATATTACCTCCTACATGGTAATCGTCATGGCAACCTCCTTTCTACTGCGCCACTTGGCGCGATAATTGGCGTGATTTTTGTAACGAAAAGAGAGCAGTTTTCATTACAAAAACGGCGCTCTTTTTATAACGTTTGTTAGAAAAAACTACCTACATTTTCTAAAGACTCTCGGGTGGAACTTGACTGTTTCGCAACGCGTGTTTTAGCACTTGAGGGGTCGGCGCGTTTATCGCTCGAAAGATGTCTTCCTGGAATTTGATGTAAAACGTTTTCAGCGCGTAAGCAACCGCGTGGGCTTCTTTCAGTGTTGTACTTCCGGGAGACATGAACACCAACGCTTCGGCGGCGTCGTCCACGTAACTTTTAATGCTGTCGAGTATGATCTGCCAGGACTCCGTTTGAACCTGCGGAGCCAACGTGCGGCCCCTGTCCCACAAGATCAGTTCAAATTTTTCTTCCTCGGTAAGTTTGCGACCGAGTGCTGACTCGACTCGATCCACCATCATGTTCTCTATGTCTGCCATTCGCATTGTCCTTTTCTGACAATCGATTTACTTTAGATCGCTCCAATTTCTGTAGCACTGGGCTCTCCGGTCACTGCCATAGGGGTCGCCGCCCTTCTCAACGTCTCTCGCATAACATCCCGACCGGCGCGTGCAATATTTTCCTGATCGGAGAGTTCGGTTTTGTTCTCGTGTTGCTGTTGCTGTTGCTGAACTTGAGCTTGAGCCTTAGCTTGGGCGATTGCCATAGGAGAGTTCGCTTGGGCTCGTTTAGTGTCTTCCTCGGTCATCGGAACTACGATGTCGTTGAAGGTCTTCCAGTCAGATACCTCGAAGAACATCTGTAAAACTTCGTTGATCTTAACTTTCAAACCTTGAGCAGCCAATTGTTGCGTGGTCTGCTCACTGGTCAAGAACTGAACCATGATTGGCAAGGCTTGTGCCATTGCCCGTCTAGCCTGCAACTTCGCTGCCGCTAAAATCTGGAACTTCACTCGGGCGTTCAAGATTTCAAGAATGTCGCCCTTGTTCTTCATAAACTCGTGTTCCAATTCCTCGCTAAGAATATGCTTGACCGTACTGATCGGAAGCAGGGCGCAGTTTAACTCGTGCGCGTGATAGAGGAATGGAATAATCACATTGTCGGCCAGCTTCTCTACGAAGTCGGCAACTCGTGATCCGGCACCCGCAGCGAGGAGGTTCGCACCGGATGCAGTTCGTGCCAAACTGGAGTGTCCGCTTTGACCGGCCACGCCCTGCATACCAGGATCGCTTACTCCTGAAATTCGCTCGGCCCGTGACTCTGAAAGCTGCAAGTGTTGCGTAGCTTCAGGTACGGCGGGTAGCCGCTCTAAAACTTTGAAGTCGTCCTTATTGTCCACCTCAACAATTTTACCAGGCGAAATTCGAATACTCTGCGTAGGAACACTTTTGCCTTTCACGCGGAGGTATACACCATTCAAATTCAAAGAGGCGTTATCTAAATAAAGGTTCGTCAAGCCTTGCTGGAGCCGCTGTTCGGCACCGATGATCTTTGCAAGACCCATCGACCAGAACGCCTCGGGAACATCCCACCAGCCAATTGACAGGTACGGGATCTCGCCATAAGGATTCTCGTCGTTACAAATGACAAGCTTCTTATTCAGGACTACGATGTATGTTTCATTATCCCAGCGTTCGAGAACTTCGAGCGGCTGGTCAAACGGATTCTCCGTGGTGGGTTCAAACCGCGCTTCCGCACGGGCATCCCACAAAGGATTTTTAATTGCTACCTCGGAGAGCGCCGCTTCGACTGGCTCTTTCGGGGGTAAGAACAATTCTAAAAGTTTAGCCTTCGACGGAATCTTGAAGCCTGGCCGCTGACGCAGCTTGTCAAGTTCCTTCCAGGTCAGGAACAATCGATGGATGACATACTTCCCTTTATTGATACTGGGGACGTTGAGACCTGGATCTACGAGCACGTACCTTAAGTTTGTAATGTGCTCAAACGTCGGCCTATCGATATACTCTTCAACAATCTGTTCCTCGATTTCCTCTTCGCCATTGGGATCGATCGTAAGATCTGGAAGCATCGGGTCCACATTGGGGACCGTGGCAATCGGCTCAGGGCGCACATACATCTTACGCTCGCGGGTAAACATCTCCCATCCCCATTTCCAAATTCCGGTGCCAAAAAGAACCGCATTGAAGCATCCCCGTTTAAGTTCTTCTCGAAAATGGATGTCTTCCAGTTGATACCCCAACAAGGCCGCAACGGCGCGAGACGCCTGGGCGGTAGTTCCTGGTCTCTTCTGGATCATGAACGGAGGATCATCATAAAACAGACCATTGATGATCTGAGGAACCAGGGAATTCACCGCTGTAGCAACAGTAAAGAAGGGTACGTTAGCCCGTTCGGACTGCGTGCCTTCCCAATATTGCGCGGTATAGGGCGACTGGTATAGCGTAGCGGCTGACGGCCACTGCATTACCCAGGCTTTTGTGGAGGCAAAATTCTCCGCCCGGAGAGCATCCTGAATAACAAGCTTCAAAGCGGGATCGTCCCCCCAAACTTTGGCGGCGAGTACAGCCTTTGCTTCGTCGGGCGTTATCGGAGCGTGCGTATTGACTGGTGGTTGTTCGAGCAGCATGGGTCACTCAATCCTGCAAAATTTACTTGATGGAAACTTTCGGGTCCGCGACTTCACCAGCCTTCGTCTTCGAATGGCTCTTGCAAGTAACGACGCCGCTTTCCAAATCCACGCCACAAGGTTCGTCTACGGAGGTACTGCCCTCGTCATTGGTTGCAACAGGGAACGACTTTCCGCCCTTGCCCCATTCAGAGGGTCCACCCTTGGACACCGACTCCGCATCTCTCGGGCTCCCCAGAAGGTCGCTCTCGATGACTTGATTTTTCGCAACAGCGTCACCTTTCTTGCCGGACAACTTCGTTTTGAAATCGCTGCCCTCAGCTTGGTAGGGGTCTTTTGGTGCGAGTACATCTTTCTCTTTTTCTGACATTGCTTTTTCCTCTACTACAGATTTTAAAATTAGCCACAAAAGCCGCTGCCAAGAATTGGATCTAATCCACTCGGAAACGCTTTGATTCCGGAATCTTCCGTTGGAGCCGTGACGGGTTCTTGAACAGGCTGAGAAATCCAGTTCAACTCTCCGGTCTCAGGATTGTGCGTCAAGATGCACCCACCATACGGATTCTGAAAACCTTCTTCAAAGAGCAGCTTCCAACCGGCTTCTACCTTGCTGAAAGTCTGCAATTCATTCTTAAGGATTGTTTGAGCCATTGCCGGAGCATGTTTCAACTGTCGAGAGATCACGTCGGGAATATCGTCGTGACCGCTACCGGTCATGCACTTCTCAAACTCGCCATACAGAATGCTAAGAAACGGAAGATGGGCCGCAAACTTCAAACGCCCATCGTTTACCCACGGCTGCATCGCAGCCATCCGAATTTTCTTTGCGTCCTTATTTGTCTCTGCCGTCACCCAATCAATTCGATTCAGCAGCGTGATGACATAGATATCACCAGTCTTCGCTGCTTCAGATTTTATCGCGGGCTCCAGAAGTCTTGATCCAGCCGCGTCTTCAATCGTCACAATAAATGGGCGGTACTTCAAAGCAAAGTTTACCACGGCCTTTGCTAAGTCTGCCGGAGTGAATCGTGCCCGAATAAGATCGTGGATAAAACACTGACCCATATCATTCCAAATCGCGGAAGATCCGGTACAGTAGTCGCGCCCTTTCTTTTTACTGAACGCAAAATCCCAAGTTTGACTGATCGGACCTCTGGATGGTAGCTCATTAAACGGAATTGTGTTGACAACCAATTTCTCTTTATCGAAGATCGTGAAACTCGCCGGGCGCGGGTTCTGGTTAAGCTGACCTTCGAACGTCTCTTCGTTTTCGTTAAACTCTCGCAACAGCCAAGGATAGGTCATGATCTGAGGGAGCAATAAATCGCATCCCTCGGGTCCGGCATCCTTATACGTTACCGGCTTCCCTTCGATCTTGAGCCTCTGAGCAACTTCTGGCTTAATGACAATGGCACGTCCAACAAGAATCTTCGTAGAGGTGCTGACGTTTTCTGTGTACTCCCAACAAGGATTTTTAGTGGTCTTGATATCGCCGACGTTCTTTTCAATAAGCACGCCGTAGTGGTCCTCGTCGGCATACCGCGTTCCAATGAGTTCGAAGTAGTAGCCACCTGGGCGTAAAAGTTTCTTCGCAAGAAAGAGCTTCTTCGAAATCGACGTGCATTGTTCGGGGCTCTCGGTGTTGCGGTCGCAAACCGAATCGTCAGCTTTTATAACTTCAAAGTGCAACCCGGATTTGGTAGATCCAATCGAAGATGCCAGCACCGTGGGCTCTTTCCGATGGACATTCTTTGCGCCCCAAATCGGACACGTAAACTCGTACTGATTTCCTGCTTCGAGATCTTTTTCGGTTACACAGAATTCGGGAAAGAAGAGGTTCATCAAACTTACGTCCCCTTCTTTTACTGCGAAGTGCCCCTTCAACTCACGAACGAAACCGACGGCCAAATCATCAACACCGGTCAGGAACAGGATTCGGACATCGGGAAAATTCAGAATCCACTGAACGGCGTCACAAACATCAATCGTACTTTTGAATCCCCCACGAGGCCAGAGAAGTAGCCGATTCTCGTACTCGTCCTGATCCGCGATTGTTTTTGTGTTATCCTTCTGAACGAAGAAGTCGCAAAGGATCTGGTATTCTTCGCGGACGATTTTGTTTTCTTTGATGTGCTTATCCACACCGGCAGGATTCGTTCCCCACAAAAAATACTTTACTAGCCAAAACAGATCGGTACGTGAACGACGACGAACCTCGCGGGTCATCGGAACTTTGTCGAGGCCCACTGACTGAAGATTTTGTAAGCTCGTCCTCACATCAACGCGGGTAACATACTCGTACAAATTTTCATCTGGGATCTTTTCCAGGCCCCCGAATTTTTCTGTCAGGCTGTCGAAGGTTTCGAGCATTTAAGTTGTGTACCAGATGTATAGTTCCCCACTATCAATCTTCGTGACAATGAAGTCTTTCCACCTTACGCTGTTGCCACCGCCCCCACCACCACGATTGAGCCGAACGTAGCAACCTTTGAATTGGGCCTGAGCAGTATGTTGAAATAGAACCTGCCCATTAATATCGGTGATAGTAACCTCGTGACCTGCGGCTCCTGGGTTGTCCCATTTAATCGCACGCGGGTAAATCTGAAAATTGTTCGGGGCGCTCCCGCTGTTCTGGTAGGAGAGGACCATCACCGAATCGATTAAGATCGGATTCCCTTGTGAGGACAAGTTGAAACCAACCGCATTTGAGACGCCCGTCTTTGCGCCAATAGTGGAGGTCGCCGTGAATGTCCCGTCGCCGGTTCCTGTATAGATTATCAAACCAGTCAACGTAGCAACGCCGAGGACGAAATCCCCGGCCTGGTCGAGCGTATCGTTCGCTAATGACCCAAGACCTGAGACTACGCCGACGAGAGGAGGATCGGGAGAGACCACGACGTTATCGGCAGAGGCATCAAACAAAATCACCACGTTGTCGAAGGCGTCTTGCGCCGTTAGTGTGTTGACCCCGATGAACGGAACTGTGTACTGTTGACTGGCTCCGAGCACAAAGACAAAGTGATCGAGGGCGTCCGCCAGAACATCGACCTCTTTTGGAGCAAGAAACCCGCCGCCTTCGGCAAGAACGGAGGTAAGAACACCGTCGCCCAATCGGATAAGCTGAGCGAGTTCTGCGTCGTAGAGTATCACCTTTAGCTGAATACCGTCAGCCACCGCCTGTCCGGTATTAAACACAAGAGAAGTCGGGATTCCAAAATTGATGACAGCAGCGAGGCGATCCGTAACCGTAGGGTTGGTTCCATCGGGTGCCGGGTTAATGAAAGGGGCGGCCTCAAACGTGATGTTTTTGCCACCAGGAAAATCATAAGTAAGATCGATGTTTCCGTAAGTATCAATCGCTCGGATCTCTAAAATCTGAAACTGGACGCCAGCAACAACCGTCGCGCCGTTGTCCGTTTTGAAGTCCAACGCTATTGCGACATCGGCGGTCACAACTACGTTCAATCTGTCGGCTCCGGCAGCGGCAATGAAACCGTCAGTACAGGCGATATCCACGGTCTCAGCTTTCGTCAGAACCATGTCGGAAGTTGCAACGCCTGCTGCAAAGGTGAGGCCGCAGCCCAGACCAAAAACGACGGGAGACGCGCCACTATCTGTCGTGGACGGGCTGGCGGTGAGCGGCGGGTTGTTCGCGCCACTAAACACGAGAACGTGGCTACCAACATAGCTTGCGTTGTCGGCGGTGATTGTAATCGGATTTATGGCTCCGGTGACTTGGGCTGCACCGCCAGTAATTACAAACTTCGCCGAGAGCCCGAAGGCGTTCGACGTTCCTACCTTCGCCCCGATGGTTGAAGTCGCAGTAAAGGTATCGGTAGCCCCCGCCGCAATAGTGAGGACGAGTGCGCTCGTGAAGTTTGCGACTCCGTTGGTGAAATCTCCGGCTTGGTCAAGGGTGGCAAGACCTCCGGACCCCAGACCGGTAATCGCGCCCGCAGCGAAACCACCATTCGGGGAAATCACAACGTTGTCCACCGAAGCATCGAACGTGGTGATCGGATTATCGTAGAGATCTTGGGCGGTTACGTCATTGCTCCCTGTGAAAGGCTGCGTAGATATCTGACCAGTCGTCATGACCAGAGCGAAGTGGTCGAGAATATTTTCGGTAACATCTACAGTCTTCGGAACCAGGAATCCCGCAGTCTCATTTCCATAGGCAGTAATGGCCCCCTCGGTGAACGTCATCAATTGCGCCAGACCTGCGGCGTAGAACACGGCGTCAAGTTGGGTGGCGTCAGCAACCGCAACTCCGGCGATGAACGTAATCGAAGTAACCTGCCCAAAGTTCTTCGCGACACCCGCGTCATTGCTAATCGTCGGTTTCGTGGTATCCGGGGCATCGCCGATTCCAGTGAATGTTAAGTTTTTAGAACCCCCATACGTCAGATCGATGTTTCCCCAGCCATCGACCGCATTGATCGTTGGTATCGTGAACCCAACACCCGCGACCTGAGCAGCACCCGAGGCATTCCAATCGAAATTCAAAGCCACGCCTGCGGTCACAACAACATTCAGTCGATCCGCGCCGCCAGCGGCAATCGTGCCATCGGTACAGGCGATGTCCACAGTCTCGGCTTTAACCAACGTCATGTCGGTAGTTGCAACCCCGAGGACAAACGTTAGTGGACATGGATCTCCGAAATCTACGGGGTTCGCGTCTTTGTCAACAGTCTGCGGAGAAATCGGGTTTCCGAAAGCGGCGTCGGCGGCCCCGCTGAACGTAAGGGTGTGGTCGCCCACATACCCAACGTCATCAGCCGTGATGGTAATTGTCTGGAACGCACCGGCAACTTGCGCCGCATTTCCAGTGATTGTAAATTTTGTTGCTGGCATAACCGCCTCTTATGTGGTGAAGTAGATGTATGCTACGCCGCTGTCGAGCGTGACAAGCTGCCACTCTGCTTCCCACCGCACCCCTTCAGCAATATCGAAAGTCTCGCCCAGTCCATTCGCAGCACATGTATGCTTGAACAGAATGTTTCCGGCAGAGTCATCAACCTCAAGAACGTCGCCAGCCGCTACAGGCGCGTCCCATTTGATGACACGAGGATACACTAGAAGATTGTTGGGGACCCCGCCAGTCGTGGTTTGGTACCCGGCGGCCATCACACCATCAAGGATAATTGGATTGCTTGAAAAATCGTTAGCCATGTTCTACTCCACGTTACCGCGTTTCATTCTTATATACTCTAGCACCGCCTTGAAGGCGAACTGATCGGCCTGGCGCTCGTTTAGGGCTTTGCCTGATTGATCTTGAAGCGCGTGCTTATACTCGTGAGCCAAAAGAAATAGAGACACCGAGGAAAACTCGGGGTAGAAAAGACCTGTCGCTAAATACATAAGTTTCACGCCGTCTGTTTTCTTCCCGTCGTGGTAAATACCGTAGTATGGCAGCGCATCGTCGTCTTCATCGTCCGGAACTTTTTCACTATTCGATTCAATTTCGTCATCTGGTAATGCAACCAGGTGAACATCTTTCTTGAGCGGGTACTCTTCATTTAAAAAGCTGACAAAACTTCGGATCTCTTTCGAGAAGTGCGGAAGACGGCCTTGAATGTGCAGCATCGCGTTGTCCGAATGTTTTGACCCCAGGATATCTTTGACGGCCATGATGGGAAACTCTGTCTAACCAATTAAGAAACTCACCGAGAGTCAAATCTGATTTAGCTCGGTTGCATATTGAACAACAGGAGACGACATTTTCTGTCTCATATCCTTTGCTGTTATCGATCCTGTCAACCCCGTTACAAACAAATTCCTGACCGCTGCTGTGCTTCTTTGAAGACTGTCCCCCACAATAGAAACAAGGACTTTTACATAAATTCGAAAACTCCTCTTCGGAGAGTTTGAAGGGTCGGCCTTTCTTCTGCGCCCACACTCTGTAGTCAACAAACCGTCTGCGATAAGCGGCCACTCCTGGGGGCTTTTGCCTACGTTCGGTCTGCCAACAACCGCAGGAGGTTGTTTTTCCGTTTAGTAGATTCTGTCTTAATACCGAAGTCTCCGCCCCGCAGGCACATCGGCACACCCACACAGCGCGAACGTTGTGTTTGCACTTGCGACTAGCTCCTTTGGACTGCACCGTCAATCTGCCGAAGCGTTCTCCAGTCAAGTCAAGTATGCGAGCGTCCATATCGAGGACATACCCCCCACCAGTTTTTTGAGAAGTTGCAGTTAGCGCAAAGTAGCGTGTAGCCCTCTTTTGGCCAATTCTGCTCGCGGAGGATCTTATACATTCTCCATCCTCTCGCTCCGGTAGCCAGTCTGTGGCGACCCCCCGTTCCCCGTGGTCCGACGTGTTCCAATGAAAGGAACTTCGACTCTCGTACTTCACAACCCGGACACTGGCACTTCCCGCCGTAAGCCTTTATGAACTCCGCTCTGAGTTCTTCTCGTTCTGCTGCTTGGCGGCATCGTGAACTACAGTAGTACGCTTGTGTTGCTCGTAGTTTTTGTCCGCATTTGAAACAGAAGAACATCGTCTATTACCTTCACTTTCTGACTGCGATTTCCTGGGGAACTGCGGGAAGAAAAGTGTGTGGTAACTATCCATAAACCCCCTTATTTCTTTTTTGAAGTTTTACGTTTCTCGGGAATCAACTGAACACCAACCGTCTTACGAATCGAACACTTGGGAATCTCAAGTCCGCCATTACACTGCTCGGGATCTTCCGCGAAGTGCGGGACAATCATGATAGATTCTTCGAACTCTTGGTACAACCAGCCAATCGAATGGCAGATCATTGGTGTAGATTTTATCTCGTCAGTGAGCGTCCATCCCCGACCAATAGCGCGGCTGTCCACCCATTCAATGTAGACAAGAGGAAATTCGTGAGCCATTGAAAAAATCCCCCTACCCTTTTTCTGGAATGTCTGCGCCTGCGGCACGAGCTTTAGACAGCAGGATCGCCACTCTTTGTTTCTCCGCTTGCGCTGCGCCTTTCTTACGCATCGTCTTCTTAAGAATCTTCGGAGGACTCACTTTCATTTCGTGTCCCGCTGCTCGAAGGATCTTCTGATCTTTCGGCGGGACTTTCTTTTTCCCTGCGCCCAACGCACTCGCAGCTCCACCAACCTTACCACGCCGGTAACGCTTTGCCTGCTTCACATTTAAAACAGCTTCGCCCTTCTCCAACTTGGCAAGTCCTGTCTTAGGCACATAGCGAGTCCCCTTCTTATAGGAAGGTGCTTTCCCACCGATAGACAGCGTGGCTGTCCGTTTGGACGAGGTATCTACGGGGTCAGATCCACCTTGAACTTTCATACCTGGGAGAACAGAAGCAAAGGGATTAGACATTTTGTGTACCTTAAGAAAAGCGAACCGTCTGTTTTTTTACCAACTCAGGAAGCCGATCTTCGGCGGGAGTCGGCTTACCAATCCCGTGTTTATCACGATAGGCTTTGAGCAAAGGAATTGTCTTCCTCAATTCTCTCTTCTCATACAATTGGCGATCTAATTCTTCGGCATCCTGCTTCAGTGAGCCTTGCCCGGAAGTGCCAGTCCGTAAGATCGCTTGTGTAGCCGGTGTAATAGCGCCCTTCTTAGCAGGTCTCTTGTGCTTCCCTGCACCCAGTATTCTCGCCGAGCCTTTAACACCACGGGCACGATACTTCTTAGCCTCTCTCTTCGATAGGACCGCTTCGCCTTTATGAAGCCGGGCAATGCCGGTTTTAGGAACTCGCTTCGTTCCACGTTTGTATGAGGCCGCAAGTTTTTCCGCTGGGGTAGGTTCTTTAATCCCACGGACCGTTCGATACTTTGTAAGCAACTCTGCGGCCTTCTTTAATTCTCGGCGCTCCGCTTTTTTCCGAACCCCAGGATATTTATAGCTCCAGCCTTCTTCTGGATCGTCTTTCTCGTCCTTCTCTTCATCCGCCGAAACCGCACGGGTATTATGAAGAATGTGAGGTGCTAAAAATGGATTTGGTGTAAATGGCATATTAGCCTCGGGACTTCTTCGCTTTCATTTTTCCTGCGCCTAACAACCTCGCAGCGCCTTTCCTGGCACGAAACTTCTTTGCCGCTTTCTTGTTCAACACAGCTTCGCCTTTGTGGAGCTTGGCTACGCCGGTCTTCTTTACTTTCTTCGTTCCTTTTTTATAGGACCGAGTTTGAAGATCATAGAGACGTGATTCCGCAGGCGTATCTCCGCTGATACTCTTTTGAATTCGGTAGTCGCGGAGACGCTGCGCGGATTTCTCCAACTCTTTTCTTTCCGCCGGATCTCGGGACTTATCAGGTGCAGCTTTCACAACGCGTTCGTCCTTCTTAGGTTGTGAAGACTCTTTGGCTGCCTTGTCTTTCTCTTCCATACCTTCCTGAAGAATTTTGGCAGCTTTTCCAAATGGTAGATAATCAGAGAGTGCCATGTTATACTCCTGTCGGACCTGTTGGAAGTGGACCTGCGGGCATTGCCTCGGGGCCTGGGGCCGGTGGTAACTCCGGGGACCCAGCCATAGGGGCTCCTGGGGCTGCGCCTTCGCCTAAACCAAAATTCTCGGACACATGCCCCGCCAACTCTTCCGGATTTAACGCGTGGGACTGCCCCGGAATCATCGGTTCGTCGGGTCCGTTTTTGAATTCGTGGTCAACAAGAAACTTTCCGTTGTCCGTTCGGCTGATGTGCATTTTATGGACGTGCCTCTTTATCGCCTTCGCAACAACCGCAGCAACAGACTTGGAAGCCTTAGAAGATTTTTTCTTCTTGCCGCCTAACGTGGATTTTGTCCGACTCGCTTTTTCTGCCATAGAACACCTCTACTTCCCAATATTTTTTGTTAGTGCGTTGGCTCGTTCCATGAGATCTGGAACCAAGGCCGCTGGTTTAGATTGGTTCGCCCGAACCTCGGCTCGAATTTTGTCATACTTATCTGGTGATGGGGTCACAGCCGCTTTTGGCTGCGGAGATTCTAAAAGCGAGCCGTGTTCTTTTTCATAAGTCTTCACGTTCTTTTGCTTCGCAGCAATGCCAGCTTTCTCATTACTGGAACTTAGACCAAAAAACGCGGATAGGTGCTCGCCAAGTCCTGCGTTGGGGATCGCATGAATTTCCGACTCCCCTCCATCTTTAAATTGATGGGTAGCTTTAAAGTGCCCGTTGTCGGTGCGTTCGAGCGACATCCGATGTACATCTTTCGAAGCGGGTTTTGATTTTACTCCGCCGAGGGCCTGTTTAGATCGAGTGATCTCTGCCATGTTAGTCCTCGTCACCTTCGTCTTCGTCATCATCTTCCGGCTCGTCGCCGGTCGCATGTTCCAGAGACTCCTCTTCTTTGGTCTCGGACAACTCGTGATGCTCTTCGGATTCCTCTTCAGGATCTCCGGCAAAAACAAACTTCTCGTTCACCGAACAGTGCTTGACTGGATCGATGAATCTGCAACAGCCGTGCACCTTATCCACGATTGCGAAGGTCTTCCCCCCTGCCGTCACCTTATCGGTTTCAGGGTCCTTCAACATGTGGGGTTCGTTACACAATCCTTTTGGTTCTTTGCGGGGCTCAGTGCTTTGAAGATACCAGCAACCGGCGCAATTGAACGGACCCGCCTCGGAATACTCCGCGAGTTCGGTGCCCATGCCTTCGTCTTTCTTCCAGGGGTACTCTTCTTTCTTTCCACCTAAAATGTTTTTGACTGCCATAAGCGCCTCTAATCAGGAAGGGCCTTCTGTAAAAGTATCCACATTCCTGCGGCTTGACCAAGAAACTTATATTCAGTCTTGTCAAAATTTGTTGCGTTCACCCAAGACAGGACAATCAATCCGCACCACATGAAAGCCGCCCTAACAATTTTATTTCGAGTCCATTTTTGAGGTTTCTTTTTCGGGGGCATAGTAGATTCCTGTTATTCGGGCTCCGGCATTGGTATCATCAAAACCTCAGCAGAATTTGGACTCTCTCCGTTTACGTTGACGGCGCTAACAACGTAGTAGTATGTCCGGCCAAATGAAACTTGGGCGTCTTGAAAAATTGGGTCCGCAGAAACCCAGACAACCTTATAGGGTCCGCCGGAAGTGAAACTTCTTTTAAATCGAAACTGATGAATGTGCGCGGGATCGGGAAAACAAACGCCGACAACGACCAGGAGCCCGTCGTAGTGAGCGGCAAAAGGATGGACAGGAGCGTCGGGAAGAACGGCATTTACTAAAAAAGTTACCTGCGCCGAGTTCGGCCCCTCGCCATCCTTGTTGACAGCACTCATGACGTAGTAATAGGTCTGCTCAAGCTGCACGGCGGAGTCGAGAAAAATCCCGACGTTTGACAAAGCAATCGTGGTGTACGGCCCGCCGGTTACTGTACTCCGTTTAAGTTTCCAGTAGTCCACCGAATCCGCATCAGTACCGGCAATTTGGACCGATAACTCTGGGCCTCTCACGGCAGACACTTGTACTACCTGGTGTGGAAGAGCCATACGTTACCTAAAGAAATGGAAGCGGGGGCCGGATTTGAACCGGCGACCTGAAGCTTATGAGGCTCCCGCGCTGCCAGACTGCGCCACCCCGCAACAGAAAAATTGGAGGGACTTTTCATCCCTCCGGATTCAGAAGCGGACGGCACTGTAGACGAGATCCGCTTATAGAATAGCGTGAAGGCCGGTCTTTAATATCCGGCCCCCACTAATGGGAACCCGAAGTCCCGTTTGGTGGTATACTATCGGGCTCCCCTGATAAGGGATGTAACACCCTCTACCCAATTTCAAGCTCCCTGGGTCGGAGCAAGCCAAATCGTTTTATAGGTTCAGCAAAAGGGAGAGGGCCGGGGGTTGTGCTTCGTTAAGTCCGACCCTCCATTCTCGAAGGGATGAATCCTATTGCTCGGGGTACTAGCCCGAGGGGCGGATCTCCCAACGATTCTTAGACGCGCTCGATTGTGAACTCGTTCAACTTCACGAACGTTGTAGCGTCCGCAGCGGTGTTGATGGAGGTGCTGAGGATGAAGTTGATGTCCGTGATCGCACTGACAGCAACCGCAGTCGTAACCGCGTACACAGGCGGAGACGGCAACAGTCCGGCGTTTGATAACGCGGTGACCACGAACTTCGAGCCGGTCAAACGACCGACAGAAGTTGACCACAAGAAGAAGCACTCGGCGTAGAACTGCACGTAGAGCGCCCCGAGGGTCAGGGTGCTGAGTAAGGTTGTGACGGCGTTGAGGCCGGTTCCCTGGACACCAGTGGAGGTGACAGGTTCGGCGGCACCAATCTTCCCTACGTGTGCAGCAGTGATTTGATTCAAGGTCAGGGTCAGTGTGGACCCGCCGATACCCAGACAGATTCCAGCGATCTTGACTTTGAAAGCGTGGTCGTCGTAGGCATTAGATCCTGCGATGTCAGACAGACCAATTGAAATTGCTGACCCAACCGGAAGAACCGGAGAGGGCAGGGTTCCGTAGTTACCGGCAGCGGGGACTGTGAAGACCTGGAACGCGGTAGCCGCAACCGAGACGGTTTTTGCAGGGAGGTTGTAGAACCCTGCTACTGTGTTGTTGTTAGCCATGATATTCCTCTTTGAGAAATGAGATTGAAATTTACTGCGGTGTTACACGCGCTCGATACCGAATTCGTTGAG
>Ga0210377_10002713_pt1 | contig 15383 bp, 16 predicted proteins | sample PLM4_65_b1redo_FD_155480 | JGI IMG/M metagenome (GOLD analysis project Ga0210377, IMG submission 155480) | Groundwater sediment microbial communities from an aquifer in East River, Colorado, USA - PLM4_65_b1 redo | ecosystem: Environmental > Terrestrial > Soil > Riparian zone | place: USA: East... | reverse complement strand
CATAAAAACCAGAATGAGCGGGACAAGCCAAAGAGTCATGGTCGACTCGATCTCCGCGTTTTGCGGGTCCGCCGCATCATAGCGGACATTGACACTCTGACCGATCTTGTGTCCGGCTGGGCGCGACCCGAACTCGGATGTGAACCGGATCTTTTCGCCGGAAGGAACGGTGAACTCGACCACCGGGCAGATCATACTGGAGCGTCCGCTGGCTGTGACTCGCGTGGTCAACTCGACGACCGTCCCTACGGCGGCTGTGCGGCTTTCCATTTTGCGTTGCTGGCTGAAATACGACCAAAGCGCGCCGCCGAACAATGCAAGTGCAGACAAGCCGAAACACAAACCCATCAACAGGAACATATTCTCTCCGATCGAAACGGTCAACAGATTAAACATCACCCCTATTCGTTGTACTATACCCAGAGCGGTCACAAATTGCGCTTTTTCAGAAGTGGGAAAGCGCAATTTGTGACCGTGGGCATTATATAACAGATTACCAGGGTATGCAGCCTGCGCGATGACATGGCGTAGTGGTGACGTTTTTACCACATCGAATGGGGCATCCGGGCGGACTCTGCTGTTTTTGTACTTAACCCACTTGCATATCCTATCCGCCAGTTGTAAGATGATTATGAACCATGACTGGAGGGTCAATCCATGAAATCGATAATTGCGCGTCTGTTTGCCATTTTCTGTATGGCAGCCATTTCTGCCTGTTCGATCGGACCTGTCCCGTTTTTTCAACATCCAACTGAGACGCCCACATCCACTCCCACTCCAATTCCCTCGCCGACATCGACACCACTACCTCCCTTCAAAGGAACGCTTCTTCTAAGGATAAGGGGTGGCTATGATAATGTGAGCATTTATAAACTAATCTACGATGCCAGAACGTGGACAACAACCAGCACGCCGGTGATCGAAGGCGTAGAAGGAGCCGTGCTGTCTCCTGATGGAAGTCATTTATTTGTATATCAGGGTATGGACAGCGAAGTCGTCGTGATCGATCTGGTATCAGGTGAAAAGACCCCCTTTGAGATACCTGAGAATATGGGGGATATGACCTCCATGTCCGTGGCGCCGGATAGCGCGAATTTTTGCTATGCAACCAGCGCAGGAAAAGTCTACCTGTATAACCTCTCTCAGGGAAAAGCCCGGTTGCTCTATAAAGCGCCGTCCGCAAATTATTCATTCTCGGATGGAACGGCGGCTACTGTTTATAGTGACACCAGCTGTGGTCTCTGGCTGGGGACCGACCGTTTTATGATGTATCGTTATATCGGGTCCATGCCACGCCAGGTAACCTACCCTGGGTATCCCGAGGTCGCGGCAAATACGACAACGGCTGTTACGATCGGCGAGAAGCCCAAACTCGAAAACACAAAACAATGGTTATCCGTTGAAGCAGTCTCGGGGGATGGTCTCTCCTTGGTCTATCTAGACAAAAAGGACCGGTCTGTTTATCTGGCGCGTAACTTCAGCAGTTTTAAAGAACTGGATTCTCAGTTCCTCGTTCAACTCGACGTAGGGCAGGTTGCCTTCTTTGAGTTCCTGCCCTACCAACGGCTTCTGTACACAGTGTCTGCCAGGGGCGGCAATGGTCGTCTGCTATATCCGGACTATTCCATCGTCAACCTGACCAACCTGGAATTCCGCAAATGGGAATTGCCTGACGATTGTGGTTATGGACTACGAAACGGTAAGGGGTGGGATGGCGGAGCCTACCAGAGGTCATGGCAATGGATCGGGCAGCCTGGCAGCGGCATGATTGCCTGTGTAGAAACCGATGTGGTGGATCATGTATCTGAGATATTTGTTGCTGATGTGGCAACCGGCGCGGCAACATCGATTTTCAAACTGGAAGGCAATAGTGTACTCTGGACGGAGGGCGAAATCATCGGGCGGCTCCCTTAAGGGCAGCTGGAATAATTTCTGAAAGTGAAATCGTTGGGATTGAGAAAAGTAGTCCCTGACCCCGATCAGGTCTGAAGTTTTTGAATGATGGAAGGGAGTAAAATAAAAACATCCTGGGAGCAACATTGACTATGAAGCGGGAAGAAGCATTGCTACAGCAGGCACTGACAGCCGCGCGCAGCAAACACGAACTGACGGCGCGTGATCTATTTCTTGAGGTGGTGGAGATCGATCCGCAGAATGAACTCGCCTGGATGTGGCTGAGCGGTCTGCTGGACGATCTCGACGACTGCATCCAGGCTTGTGAGCGGGTGCTGGAGATCAATCCGCATAACGGGCAGATCCGTCAATATCTTGCGCAATTGCAGGAGAAAAAGCAAAAACAGCTTGCCGGGCAGAGGCAGGCGGCGGAGAAGCAGGTCAGAAGCGCCATCGAGTTGGCCAAGGCCGGGGAACACGAAACAGCCCTGGGCTTGGTCCGTGAGGCGGCGCAAACGCACGATCCGGGGCTCGAGGGCTGGCGTCTGCTGGCAGAGGTGTCTCCCGATATGGAGGAGCAGATCCATGCCTTGAAGAACGTGCTGGCGGTCACCCCGCAGGATGCCAGCGTCCGCGAACGGCTGGGGCGTCTCTCGCACCTGCAACGGAATCCGCAGGAGCTCGCCGCCATCTACGAAGAACAGGGGAATATCGAGAAAGCCATCGAACAATATTATCGTGCCTTGATGCAACCCCAATTAAAAAAACAATGGCGCGGCATCGACCGAAAGATCGTGCGGCTGAAAATGCGCCAGGCGGAAAACATTGCCCACGTTTCGCCGAGGATGTCGATCGCGCGGCTGGCGGCGGGTCCACCGCTGCTGTTCTTCTTCATGTTGTTGATCCATGAGGGTATCAATCCGCTGGCTGACCCGGAGCCCATCTTTTGGCTGGAATTCCTTGTGACGGTGACTGGCGGATTTCTGATCGCGTTCGCTGCGATCCGCGCGCATCACCGTATATGGTATTTGTTGTTCAAGGATGTCAGCACGAGCGGTACACCTCTGGCGCGCACCATGATGGCAATCACCGGTTGGATGCTGGTGCTGCTGCCCTTTTTGCATCTTTTTTATGCAGCCTTTCAACGTCTATTCTTCCAATAACCAGGGTGACCCATGCTGCCTCTCAACGATACGGAACCGAATCGATACAGCCGCTTCTCTTTCATGACCCTGATATTGATCCTGGCCAACACGGCAATTCTATTCTGGGAATTGTCCCTGCCCGACGATTGGGGTGTTATCTATACCTTTGGCTCGACTCCCTCCTTGCAGTGGGCACGGCAGGGCGCGGGAATTATTTCCACGATCACCTCCATGTTCCTGCACGGCGGGATGTTCCATCTGGTCAGCAATATGTTATTTCTCTGGGTATTCGGGCGTCGCGTGGAGGATGCCTGTGGACCGATCCGATTTCTCCTTTTCTACCTGCTTGCCGGAACCAGTTCAGACCTGATCACAGCGCTCGTTTTGCCGGGTCAGGATATTCCCGGCATCGGGGCAAGTGGAGCCATCTTCGGGGTGATGGGTGCCTATCTGTTGCTTTTCCCGGAAGGTCACATCCGTACGTTGTGGTTCCTGTATCTGATCCCCACCTGGCCCCGCATCCGCGCCGTTTGGTTCATTTTTTATTATCTTGCCATCCAGATCATCCCTGCCATGAATATCTATCTGCACGGCGCAGATTACAGCATTGGTTATTGGGCGCATCTCGGCGGGTTCATCTCCTGCTTCTCCATTTTTTTGTTTCTACGACCTGAAGCGTTCGCGCGGTATATGAGCAACGTAGGGGTATAAGTTTTATTCCTGGAACAATTCAGATGCTTCACCCGTTATAAAAGTATTGCTTCAATATCCATCAAGAAGGGAAATCAAACATGTTAAAACGCTCCATTGTCATCTCTCTCATGATCCTCCTCACATCGGCGTGTACGGCTCAATTCACTACACTGACCCCGCCGGCAGCAGAAGTCCAGCCGGCGGTCTCGAACACACTGGAAACCGTCCCGACAGCCACATCCACTCCACTCGTTGTCCTGGCAACGGATCAAGGCACAGGACCCATACCAACATTTCCACCCGAGACGGTCACAGCCGTTTCAGCCTGTCCCGCACCAGCGCCGCATGTCACGATCGGACAACAAGTCACCGTGGTGGTGGAAGACTTTGATAAACTGAAATTACGATCCCAACCTGAGATTTCAACCGATACGGTAAAGATGGAGTTGAATAAATTCACCCAATTGAAGATTTTAGACGGTCCTGTTTGTGTACCTTCCCCGGAAACAGGAACCTCCTTCCTGTTCTGGAAAGTGGCGGTCATCCCGAGCGGGGAGATTGGTTGGGTCGCCGAGGGAGATGAGTTGCATTACTTTTTCGAGTAAGAGAAACAATTCTCAACAGGCTTTCTGCAGAATGATTTGCCCTTCCATTCAGGAGGCACAATGGCACATGCGGGTTTAAAATAAAAACCAAAGTACAGGCGACGCCATGAAAACGATTCGCATTCTCATACTGATTGGCGGGCTGGTGATCCTCACCCTGGCATTCGGCTTCACCTTCCGCATCCCTCTGGCTCTGAATCTCTGGCCCTGGCAGGACGGGCGATATTCCCATCTCTTCATCGGCTCGATCCTGGCGGCGGTCAGCGCGGCGGCGCTGTGGATCGGCTGGACGGGGGAACTGGGTGCGCTCCCAGCCGGGTCATTGAATGTGTTCGTGATCGCATTGACCACCTCCGTTTATTTTTTCAGCCTTGCCGGACAAAGGCGTGCTGAGATGCTCGTCTTCGGGCTCATTTCCATGCTGATGGCATTCATCAGCTACGCAACATTTTTCTGGAGTCGCCGCCTGCCGCTCACGGATCAACGCCCCACCCCGAAGCTGGTGCGCGTTTCATTCGGGATCTTCATCGCCTCGCTCTTTCTGGCGGGTGGAGCGCTGGTCTTGCACATGCCAATCTTCCCGTGGGATTTGAACCCCGATTCATCCGTCATTTTCGGCTGTATCTTTTTAGGCGACGTGTTCTACTTCCTGTATGGATTGTTCCGTCCGCACTGGGGCAATGCCTTCGGTCAACTGCTGAGTTTTCTGGCATATGACCTGGTGCTCATCGTCCCGTTCGTGCTTTTGTTCAACACGGTGAAACCTGACCGCATGATCAGCCTGATCGTTTATGTTGCTGTACTGATTTACAGCGCTGGACTGGCGGTCTACTATCTGTTCATCAATCTGCAAACACGATTTGGGTCTGCCCTATAACTACCGTCAAACATCAAATCGCACCAGTGGAGAGGACATCATGAAAGATAAGATCATCCCCGTATTGATCGTATTGGGCATCAGCATGTTTTGCGGATTTGTCGCCATCGCAAACGGGCTAAGCACGTTGGACTCTCCGTTGAATCGCATCGCAGATCCCATGGTGTGCGGGGAACGTTCGCTGGAGATTGAAAAGGATAGTTCCGCCTACATTCAGGGCGAACAGACACATAAAGTTACCGCCTACTGCGTAGATATTGGAACCGAAAAGAAGCAGGAAACGTCAAAAGAATGATAGAAATCATTACCAAATTACAGGTCGTTACCGGCTTCGTCCCCGGGCTGATCGTGTTTGGGGTGGCAATGGCTTTCCTCCAGTGGGCGGCACGCAGGCTCAATATATCTTGGGAGAAGCTATTCCAACCATCAGTCCGCAGGGAAGGATGAGACGAAGAAGTTCAACAACCCAAGACATGAGCCTGTCGTTAAATACCTTGGAGAGAGATATGTGTACTTTTGAAACAACAAACTGTAAACGTCACACAACAACAATTGCGCTATGATGAGATCACCTAACAGGGAGGTACTTATGAAACGATTTCTACTGCTCATTCCTTTTGTCCTTCTGGTGATCAACGCCTGTGCTGAGGTTCCCGCAACAATTCCGCCTTCTCAAGGGACGGCGGTTGCACTGACACAAACTGCTTCAGTGTGGACGCCAACCTGGACCCCAACCCCCGATCCTCCAGAGAACAAAATCGTTGAATGGCTCAATGGAGAATTGTCAAAGGCAGACGCACTCGAACAGACCCTCGACGCAAGATATCTGGTAACTGGTGTATCATTCCCGTTTGCGCCCGGAAGTTCGGCTCAGATTTTCCGCGTGGACCTTCGCTGCGAGTGCGCCTCCAGCACAAATTGCTGTGTGCCCGAAAGAATGTTTGTGGTGCTTATGACAGCCATGAAGGGGAGCAAAGACAAGATCATTAAACAGGTACCTTCAAATGTAGGCACCCTAAAAGTTATCTGCTACGATCACATATCTCAAACCAATGTGATTGGCACAGATTGGGCAGAAGTAAAAGGCTATCTCGACGAGAATGTCAGCGGCTATGAACTTGGCGCACTGGTTTCTCGAACAACCTTTCCATAAGCTGATTATTCCATACATTTTTCTTCAGAGAACGGATTATTGTTGATGTAGTCCGTGATCCAAACTATCAAATACCCCTCGCAGGCAGGGTGTGCAAAGTATTCTCCTCTCCTATAATCCCGCCAACCAGAGAGCGAGGAGCAGAGATGAGAAGAATCCCTTTTTTATTGTTATGGAGTGTATTGTTTCTGAACGCCTGCGGGGGTGCCACTCCCACATCAGCACCGACTCCCATACCGACATCCACGTCCCAACCTACATCCACACCTGAACCCAGTCCGACCCCGGAGGTTGCCATGACGCCCGAACTTCTATTCGAGATCACGAACGACCCCGATGGGATGAAGGATCCATATGGGATCGCCATCAATTCCGAAGGCACGATCTATGTAACGGATTCTGGCAACAGCCGCGTACTGGTCTTCGATAACGAGGGCAACTTCAAGTCCAGGTGGGATGCGCAGGGCAACGGTGAAGGTCAATTCAATTCCATGGGATTCGGCGGGTTGGCAATCGACTCCAGTGACAACGTCTTTGTAGTGGATAATGGCAATCATCGAATCCAAAAGTTCGATAAGGATGGGAACTTCCTTTTGCAATGGGGCACTGAAGGGACGGGCGATAGTCAATTTGTGCGCGCCATCGGCATCGCAGCAGATAAGGATGGCAATGTCTACGTGACCGATGACGGCAATCCGTTCGTGCAGAAGTTTGATACGGACGGGAACTTCCTGATGAAGTTTGGCGGCGCGGGGACCGGCGATGGTCAGTTCAGTCACGCCACGGGCATCGCGGTAGACGCACAGGGGAATATCTTTGTTGCCGATTACGAGAACAAGCGCGTGCAAAAATTCGATCCCACCGGGAAGTTCCTCAGCACATGGAACATGGGCGACGATATCAACGTTTCGGGGATTCCCGAAGCCATCGCAGTAACAGCGGATGGGACGCTCTATGTTTCAGACTATGCCCTCGGTCGCTTGCAGATATTCGATAACAATGGCAACTTCTTGTGGGCGTTGGGCGGCAAGAGCATCACCAAGTCTTTGTTCAAACGTCCCACCGGCATCGCCTTTGATGAGCACAGAAGAATGTTCATCGTCAATCAATCTGGGAATAGTGTCTCGGTCTATCAATTGCCATAGCACGAGCTGATTGTTTTCCCTTTCGAAAAGATGTACGATGAGATCGGAGGGAAACATGCCCGACGATTTCAAGATCACAACTGAACTGCTCTATCAAGGCGCGTTGGTCTTTGCGCTGATGGACGCCGTCTACATCCCACTGTTGATCTGGCGCGTCAGCGGAGAAACTTTCCGCAGGCTGAAATGGACTCTCGCCATCGCCGCGGTACTGGTCTGGTTTGGGATTTGGTCCTGGGCGATCGGCAACTTTTGGGACACCATTTATTCGTATGTCTTCCCCAGCTGGGCTCGGATATGGATACCGTGGATCGCGTTCATCGCCGCGGGCATCATCGCGTTGATATTTTGGATGGTAGCGATTCAAACCAAGCGGACGGCTGTTCCCGTTTACTGTCTTTTGAGTGGCAGCCTGGGCAGTCTCACTCATGCCTGGGCGGTGACGCGCGGCATTGTCAGCAAACCACCCATGTTACAGGGAGCATCACCGCTCTCCGCAATGACCATCGCGTTCTTTGAATACATCTTCTATTGGTGTGTGATTCTCACGCTCGCGGCAATTATGAATTGGATCAGAACAATAATGACGATGCAACAAAAGTCAGGCTGATTGACTTCTCTGCTTCAAAACTAACAACGAACCGCCCTGCACCAAAAGCGCAACGATAATTGCCGCCATAAAGGAAACTGCAATACCTGCGTGCGGAAGCAGCGAACATAACGTGATAAAGAATCCCAGAAACGCGAACAATCCATGCAATAGTCCGTGCAATACATGGACCGCTCCCATGCCTCCCTGCTGACGGTGGGCATAGATCGTCAGGATGGCGGTATACAGCGGAATGGTGGAGAGCAACCCCGTCAGCCGCGGACCGATAAACGGCGCGATGCCCGTCAGCAACAAAATGAAACTCGTGCCGATCAAAATCCGCGAAGGAATGTCCCATGCTCCGGGTTTTGACTCGACCAATTCAATATCTGTTTCTTTTGGCATGAAGCGGATGCCAAGTACGATCACAACAAACACCGCAAGAAACAACGGCACAAATGGAAAGGTCATGTTTTGCATCCATGCTGTGATCGCACCGTAGGCAAACAAACTCCCCACAATGGAAACAACCCAGTTATAGCGCAGCGCCAGCCAGGCATAGACGAGACAAAACACCACGAGCGAGAATCCGCCGCTCAAGGTGCCGAGCGAAGCGTTGTAGGCAAAGGTCGCGTCATGACTGAGGGCGACGAAGAAGATAACCGGACCGGATGTCAACGGCATGCCAACGATCCAACCGCTGACGGCGGGTCCCCACTTTCGACCGGCAAGGCTCGCCGAGCCAATAATGACCGGCGCCAGGATTAATTTCAGTATGAGTATGTTCATAATGAATGAGCGATGCCCGCCAATTATAGTCTCGATGCTCCCGCTATGGTTTTCTCATGAAAGCTTGACAACTTTACAGTTTGAGGCGTGGTTACAACGCGAATTACGCAAAAAGCTTTTAAAATTCGCGTCTTTCGCTCTGTTCGCGACCTTCGCGTTCAAAAGATTCTAGTTCTTGAGAAAACCATGTGCTCCCGCCGCCGGGGACTGCGGTGGGAGCATCGAGATGTTACAATCGCCCCATGCCAAAACCAGTCATCATGACCGTTGACGATGATCCGTCGGTTCTTAGTTCGGTGGAGCGTGACCTGCGCACTCAGTACGGGCAGGAGTATCGTATCGTGCCCATCGATGCAGGCAGGTCCGCATTGGAATACTTGAAGAAACTGGAACAGCGCAACGAAACCGTCGCGCTGTTTTTGGTTGACCAGCGCATGCCTGAGATGAGCGGCACCGAATTTCTCGAAGAGGCGCTCAAGACCTATCCACAGGCGAAGCGTGTTCTGCTGACAGCTTATGCCGATACACAAGCCGCCATCGATTCCATTAATGAAGTGGGGTTGGATTATTACCTGATGAAACCCTGGCATCCGCCGGAGGAACGCTTATATCCGATATTGGATGAACTGCTCACCGACTGGAAGGCACATATCCGTTTGCCATATGAAGGGATTCGCGTGGCGGGCACGTTATGGTCGTTATCGAGTCACGAAGTCAAGGATTTTCTCACGCGTCACCAGATCCCCTATCAATGGCTGGATATCGAAAAAGATTCGAACGCGCGCAAATTGGTCGAGGGCGTGACCCGTGAAATAAAACTCCCCGTCATCTTCTTCCCTGACGGGACCAACTTGACCGAACCCAACTTGAAGGTTCTCGCTGATAAGGTCGGTTTGCAAACGCGCGCTGCCCTTCCGTTTTACGATCTGGTCGTGATCGGCAGCGGACCCGCCGGGCTGGCGGCGTCGGTCTATGCCGGGTCGGAGGGCTTGAAGTGTCTCGTCATCGAAAAGTCCGCGCCGGGTGGACAGGCAGGCAGCAGCCCGAAGATCGAGAATTATCTTGGCTTCCCCACCGGCATCTCGGGTGACGACCTCACACGCCGTGCAGTCTCACAGGCAAAACGATTCGGGGTGGAGATCCTTTCGGCGCAGGAGGCAGTGCAGATCGGAGTTAAAGAAGCGTACCGCATCGTCCGCTTGAAAGACGGGTCGGAGATATCCTGTCACGCAGTGTTGATGGCAACCGGCGCGTCGTTCCACACCTTGAAGATGCCGGGCGCAGAGTCGCTCACCGGTGCGGGCATTTATTATGGCGCGGCGTATACGGAAGCGATCAACTACAAAGACCAGAATGTGTTCGTGGTGGGTGGCGCGAATTCGGCGGCACAGGGCGCGTTGTATCTCAGCCGCTTTGCGAGCAAGGTCACGGTGCTGGTCCGCGGGCATGAACCCACCGCATCGAAATATCTTGTCGATGCCATGAAGGAAAACAAGAAGATCGAAATTCTGCTCGACACCGATCTGGTGGAAGTGAAAGGTGCGAATACGCTCGAGCAGATCGTCATCAAAAATACGAAGACAGGCGAAATGCAGACGTGCAATGCTGCGGCGATGTTCGTATTCATCGGCGTTCAGCCGCAAAGCAAGCTCGTTTCGGATCTGGTGATGTGCAGTGGCAAGGGATATATCTTTACGGGACTCGATCTGCTGGTGGATAAAAAACCGCCTCCAACCTGGACCCTGGAACGGGATCCGTTTTTATTGGAGACCTCTGTGCCTGGAATCTTCGCGGCTGGCGATGTGCGCTACGGGACAAATCACCGCGTGGCCTCGGCAGTCGGCGAAGGCGCCATCGCGTACGCGTTGATCAAGGAATATTTGAAGACGCTCTAGTTCGTCACACCTGCACCCACCGCAGGTACGGTGTTGCGAGGAGGAGCGAAGCGACGACGAAGCAATCTCGGACACAATAGGTGAGATTGCTTCGGACGGAAAAGCGTCCGCCCTCGCAACACTTGCACCTGGCGCAAGTGCAGGTGTGACGAAGGCTTTATATGAACCTAAACGACCTCCGCAAATCACCTCTCTTTGAAGGCTTGTCTCACGATGAGTTGAAACAACTCATGGATATGGCTGAGCCAATCTCTTTGCATGCCGGGGAGATTCTCATCAAACAGGGCGAGTTGGGAGATACGGCGTACGTGGTCATTAGTGGTGAGTTCGAGATCCAAAAACAGACCGGGCAATCGTTGATCAAGATCGATGTGCGCAATCCCGGCGACGTGGTCGGTGAGATGGCGCTGCTCTCCAGTAGTCCGCGTAATGCAACGGTCATTGCAAAAACGGATTGCGAAGCGTTACGAATACCCAAAGAGGCGTTTGAAAAATTGTTATCCTCCAGCGCAACGGCTTCGCTGGCTGTCTTACATTGGGTGATGACGCGTTTGACGCAGAACGAGTCCCTGCTCCACCAGCAGGAGAAGATGGCGGCGCTTGGCACCATGAGCGCGGGACTGGCACATGAGTTGAATAATCCTGCCGCGGCGGCGCAGAGAAGCGCATCAGAGTTAAGCAAGGCGCTGGTGAAGTGGCAGTCATTGACTCACCAGATCGAAGCGGCGGCGCTCAAGGAGGAGCAAACGGCGTGGCTGGATGATCTCATGCAGGAAGCGTCACGTCGCTTTGAGTCGCCGGTCAAGCTGGAGGCGTTGGAAAAGATCGAGCGGGTCGACCAGCTTCAGGCGTGGCTGGAGGCGAACGGAGTCGAAGCCGCCTGGGAGCTTGCGCCTGCCATGGTCAGCTTTGGATGGGATGTCGAGTCGTTGGCAAAGTTGAAGGGCACATCGTTCTTTGAGTTGTCCATCCACTGGCTGGGAGCGGCTTGCGTGACGATGGGTCTGCTCTCAGAAGTTCAGCAGGCGACGGAACGACTCTCACAGATCGTACGCGCCATGAAGTCGTATACCTATCTCGACCAGGCACCTTTGCTGGAAGTGGATGTGCATGAGGGTTTGGAAAATACGCTCGTCATTTTGCAACACAAATTGAAACAGGGCGTGACCGTCAAACGGGAATATGCGCCGGACCTGCCGCACATCGAAGCCTATGCCAGCGAGTTGAATCAGGTATGGACGAACATCATCGATAACGCCATCGATGCCATGAATGGCAAGGGCGAGATCTGTCTGCGCACGTATACCGAAGATAATCATGTCGTGGTCGAGATCGTCGATAACGGACCAGGCATTCCCGAAACGATCCGTTCACGCATCTTCGAACCGTTCTTTACGACCAAGGCTCCCGGCAAAGGGACGGGCTTGGGTCTGCATATTTCACATGATATCGTCGCCAACCGTCATCATGGCTTGTTATTGGTTGAGTCGAAGCCGGGTGAGACGAAGTTTAAAGTTGTGTTGCCGGTGAAGATCAATAAATAATAACGTCATTGCGAGGAGGAGCACTTCGACAGGCTCAGTATAAACTCGCGACGACGACACTTGCACCGCACGCACACCTGCCCCGGGCGCAGGTGCCGGGGAGTGCAGGTGAGCAATCCTATAACTGTTATAAGATTGCTTCGGGCAGAGAAGCACCGCCCTCGCAATGACGAAAAAACAAGAGGAGAAACCATGAACAGTGACAAGGTTATGAAGGAAATACTTTTATCGGCAAAGACGATTGCCAGTGTGGGATTATCCTCCAGCATGGAGAAGGAAAGTTATTGGATTGTCAATTATTTGAAGGATCAGGGCTATCGCATCATCCCAGTCAACCCCACGGCGACGGAGATCCTTGGCGAAAAGGTTTATCCAAATCTATCTGCCATCCCTGATAAAGTGGATGTGGTGCAGGTCTTCCGCAAGCCGGAGGATGTGCCGCCGGTGGTGGACGAGGCGATCAAGATCGGGGCAAAAGTCGTTTGGATGCAGGAGGGGATTGTTAATGAAGAAGCTGCACAAAAAGCACGGGAAGCAGGCTTGCAGGTGGTCATGGATGCCTGTATGCGCGCCACGCATCGCCGGTTGATCGGACCGAAACCTGTGAAAATTTAGTAAGTACCTTAATACCGTCATTGCTTCGTCGGGCTGTGCCCTCCTCGCAATGACGGAAAAATTTATTTTTAGGACACCTTGTAGTCTCTCAACTTGTTATGCTGTAGACAACCATCAAAATAGTGAAGTCTGCCGCCATATGTCCCAGCAGTGGGGCAAGCAGACCATGGTCTTCGCGTGCGATCTGTCGCCAGAACCAGCCCGCCAGCACGAGCATGGATAATCCAAAAAGGACGGCATCTCCGCGTACTTTGCCGATCAGGATCAAGCCATGGAAACCGGAATATAAAAAATCGGAAACGTGCAGGGACTTCGCTTCACTGCCTAAATATCCGCGCCAGAAATACTCCTCCACGAACGGGTTGACCAGCGCAAAATACGCGATGAACGGTATCCATGTGGAGGACGTCAGACCAAGCGCTTCGATTTGTGAGGAGAGGTCAGATGCAAAGCTGAATCGACCCCATGTGAGATACAAAGCAATGCCGCTGCTTCCACATAGCAGGATGCTCAAGACGATCCACTTTATGTTTGTGTTTTTCCAAAGAATGGAAAAGGGAATGTTCGGTCTTGCGATCAACAACGATAGAATGATCGCGGCATGGAATCCCACCAGCGCCCCAAACGCGCTATGAAACAATAACCCAAGACCCACTGCGAGGTACGCCATCGCTGGCGCGATCCATTTCATGACACCTGTGTGATGATCGTATGCCTTGCGCCTGCTTCTTTCAACGCCCGCGAAACGGTCTCCGCCATTTCCGGCTTGACCAGCGCGATCATGTTGCCGCCTCTGCCGCCGCCGGACATCTTCGCTCCCAACGCACCAGAGTTCCGCGCGACATCCACGAGCTGATCCAATTCGAGGGCGGAGACAGTCATCTTTTGGAGCAGTTGGTGGTTGGCATTCATCAAGTCACCGAGCACCTCCACTATCCCGTTTTCGATACTTATCCTGGCGGTGTTGGCGATTTCGCCGATCTCATCAAAAACTTTCTCCCAGCCTGGCTGATCTGCTTCCCAAAGTTTGCGCACATCGCCGACAGATTCCTTCGTTGGCGCGGAGATGCCGGTATCACCGATAACAATGGTGAACGGACGCCCAACCTTGAAGGTTTCGATGGGATATCCTTTGACAAAGTACACCGGTCTGGCATATGTAATGACGGTGTTGTCGATGCCGGAGGGGGTGCCGTGATGGAGTTTCTCGATTTCATAAGCGAAGGCATTGACATCTTCATCACTCATTGGATGAGAGAGAAAGGAAGACAGAGCGCGTACCAGGGCAACGGTCACTGCCGCGCCGGAACCGAGTCCGGAGGCGACGGGGATGGAGGAGGAGATATTAATGCTGAGGTCAGGAAATTGCCCCTCACCCGACCCTTCGGGTCGCCCTCTCCCGGCAGGAGAGGGGGACGTGCGCGAGAGGAATAAAAAGTTGTGAATAACGGAAGCCAGCGGATGGTCGGAGGGAAGCGTGTTTAGTTCGGCGTGCAGGTTCACATCCGGGGCGTTGATCCAGATACCTGCGCGGTCAGCCTCCGAGACTTCGACATCCGCATGAACCTGTGTGACTGGCACCGCCAGTGCGGGACGTCCATACACTACGGCGTGTTCACCGAAGAGAATGATCTTGCCGGGGGCAGAAGAGTGTGTCATAGCGTGGAGCAGATTACTCTGCGAGTACGATGTGGCAATCCGCCTTACGAAAAGTAGAAGATCCCCAGCACCGCCAGACCCCACAACAACGCGGTGAGTTGTATCGGGCGGTCTTTGAGCGCCACTTCATCGGGCGAGCCTGCCGCATGACCGGTTTGGATCAACTGTAAATAACGGAAAATGCCGTACACCGCGAACGGAATGGTCAGCATCATGGAATGATTCTCAGGCAGGTTGGGGGCGGAAAAAGTATAGAGCGAATATGCCACAATGGTGGTGCCGGAAACGATGGTGATGAACTGGTCGAGCATCGGAAGAGTGTATCCATCGAGCACCTTGCGATGCGCGCCGGCGCCTTTTTCGAGCAATGTTATCTCGGCGCGGCGTTTGCCAAAACCAATGAACAACGCAAAGAGCGTGGTGACTACATATAGCCACGGCGAGAAACGCTCCACCACGATCAACGAAGCGCCCGCGCCCACGCGCAGCACAAAGCCTGCTGCGATGATGAGCACATCCAAAATGGGTACGTGTTTCAACCAGCGCGAATACAAAAGATTGATGACAAGATAAATGGCAAGAATGCCGGCAAAAACGGGCGAGAGAAAATATCCAAGGGAAAGGGTGATGATGCTCAAGGCGAACGCTGCGATCCATGCCACATGGACGGGCAACGCGCCGGAAGCGATCGGGCGATGTTTCTTTTCGGGGTGTTTCCGGTCCGACTCAACGTCCGCGATGTCGTTGAAGAGATAGACCGTACTCGAGATCAGACAAAATAAAA
>Ga0210377_10002712_pt1 | contig 15383 bp, 23 predicted proteins | sample PLM4_65_b1redo_FD_155480 | JGI IMG/M metagenome (GOLD analysis project Ga0210377, IMG submission 155480) | Groundwater sediment microbial communities from an aquifer in East River, Colorado, USA - PLM4_65_b1 redo | ecosystem: Environmental > Terrestrial > Soil > Riparian zone | place: USA: East... | reverse complement strand
AATACTGGACGAGGATCTGCAGCGCGATCTCGATCTCCTTGTCGAGCAGCCCGAGCACGTTCGGCGGATTGCCTGCGCCGGTGATGTCGATCGCCGCGCCCGCGGAAGTGGCCGCGAGCTTCAGCGTGTCGGCCGTCGCATCGCGCACGAAGTAGTTCGTCGCCGCGGCGAGTCCGGGCGGGATCGCCCCGCCCAGCGTCGCGACCATGCTCTGCTCGCCATTGGCGAAGCCGTGGCCCGCGGCGGTGAGCACGTCCGTCGCGGAGTCGGCCGTGAAGGGGATCAGGTGCCCGCAGGTGTACGTCACGCGCACGGCGTGCATGACGTATTGGCTGCTCGGCCAGACCGTGCCATAGGCTGGTGTGATGCGTCCGGGCCTCGATTCCTTGTCCACCCGATATAGGGTCGGGTCGAGCGTCTGCAGAACGCCGGCCGTGTCGAGGTACTGGATCGAGGAGATCGCGCGCAACGGCGAGCGCGGGATCGTGATGCAGGCCGGGAAGCAATCGAGCAGCAGGCGCCGCGTCTGCAGGACGAGCGCCCGCCGGCAAAACGTCTCGATGTGCCCGCGCGCGGCCGCGATGATGGAGTCGATCACCGCGTCCTGGCCCGATGCCGTCTCGCGCAGGAATAGCTTGGCCTGCGTCTTCGTGATCGGTTCGACGGTAGGCGCGGCGACCAGGACGTCGGTCATGGCCGGCTACTTCCCGCCCTTGCCCTTCGGTTTCTTCGCGGCAGCGGTTGTGCCGCCTTCCTGCTTCTGCTCCGCGACCTCGACCTCTGCGGCATTGCCGCGGCGCACTTCGCGCCGCGTCCCGGCGGTCACATCGTACTGCTTGCCCTGCTCGTACTCCAGCACGCCGTCGCGAAAGACGGTGCGGTTGAACTCGATCTTCTTCATGGGGTGGCCCCTGCAATCTTGCTGCGGTGAGAAAACCCCGGCGCGGGATCGCCGCGCCGGGTCCAGATCGTTCTAGCCTCGTGCGCTAGACGATTTCCTTCACGGCCGCGGCATCCGTGTCGGACGCCGGCGCGTACCTCGGCCCGATGCCGAGCAGGTGCGCCGTGATCAGCGACGCGGCCGCACCCACCGTCGCCGTCATGCGGACGTGGGTGAAGTTGCCGTCGAGATCCAGGTCCGCGCCCGAGAAGTTGATCTCGGCGGCCTTGTTGTCGTCGGTCGCCTTGACCAACTGGGCGATCGCCTTGGCCGGTACGAGATCCTTCACGCCGGTGCCCGCGCCGTCGCTCGCCTGCTGGATCTTGAAGTCCAGCGTCGCGGCCGCGCCGAGCACGCCGGCGGTGACGACCGCGAGGAAGCGATGGAAGTCCTTTGCGGCTACCCAGCCGCTCGAGACCGCGCCCGCGCCTTGCGATACCGGGTTGATGGCGGCGCACAGAGCCACGACATCGGAGCCCTTCTGGTTGACGTTCAACATGCCGAGCGCGCCAATGGCAGGGGCGAGCGCCAGCGTTTCCGGGCTGATGTAGCCGCCGGCGGCCATCACCGCGCCTGCGCAGAGCAGGCCGGCGATCGTGACGAGAATCATGGTGCGTTTCATGCTCTTTCTCCTGAATGGAAGGGGAAGCGCCGGCCGCCAAAAAGAGCGGCCGGCGTGCTGCGTTTGCTGCTGCTGCTGCTACCCGCTCAGCCCCGCGCCTGGATTACGCGCGGTCGTCGAGCGTGACGAAGGGCGAGAGGGTGTTCGCGCCGTTCGCCGGGTTCACCGGCGCGCGAAGCGAGGGCTGCCCGTCGACCCGGAAGGTCGCGCGGAAGGCCTGCAGGCCGGCGTCGAAATACAGGTGCATCGACGTAGCCGTCTCGATCCCCGCGCCCCGCTTGGTGATCGTGCGGTAGGCCTTCCAGTTCGCGAGCACGATGTCGCCCTTGTCGCCGACGGTCTTGCAGAGCTGCGTCGGCATGATCGGACGGCCCAACAGCAGACCCAGCGGCGCGTCCTTGATGCCCTGGTTCGGCGCCGTCCAGATCGGTTGATTGCCGATCGTCATGACGATGAGTTGCGGGAACACATCGTCCTGGATCATCCAGACCCCATCGCGCTTACCCAGCAAGCGGGCAAACATCTTCGCGACGTTCGCGGTAACGACCGTGTCGGCCACCTGCGCCGCTTCCTTCGCCACCGACACCGCCGAGGCGTGCCCGAAGAAGCCGAGCGGCTGCCCCACACCGGAGCCCTGGAAGAAAGCGAGGTTCGTCTTCCAGCGAATCGACTCCGAGGTTTTGCGGCCGATCCAGCGCTCGAGCGCGGTTGCATCCGCGGCGAGCTCGTCGGTGATCGGCACCAGCGCCATCAGTTTCGACAAGCGCAGCTGCAGCGGCCCGCCGACCTTCGGCTTCGTGAGGTTCGCCGCGCCCGCCTCGATTTCCCAATAGCCACGCACGCCATCGGTGCCCCAGGGCGTCGACTCGTCCGAGGGGAAAACCATGCTGTTGCCTTCGACCGGGTAGCTATCGGTCATCGGCACGAGCGAGTCTTCCGCGAGCGCGAGCTCGAAGATCGCCATCGAATACTCCGGCGGTACGAGCCAGCCGCCATCCGCGCCGGACCCTTCGCTGCCATAGGTCGCAGGCGCCGCGGCGTACATCGCGCGCAGGCGATCGTCCACCACCACGCCGCCGCCGCGCCCGCCCGCCTGCATCACGGCGAAGCAGAACTCGCCGTAATTGCGAAAGCCACGGCGCGGATCTTCCGCGATGCGCTCATTGCCCGCCGGAATGGCGGGGGCGACGCGCTCGGCAGCGATCAGCGCTTGCTCGCGGCCGATGTCGGCGTTCAGGCGCTCGACCTCCGCCATGTAGGCGTCGAATTGCTTCGCCTCCTCGGCGTTGAGGTCGCGGTTGCTGTCCTTGGTGGCGGCGTCGGTGATGCCTTTCGCCGCGGCCAGGGCTTTTTGCTTGCGCTCGAGCAGAGCGCGCAGTCGTGCGTTCATGAACTTCTCCATTGGTTGAATGTGGTCAGCGGCAGGTCAGCGGCTGAACAGCCGCGCCTCGATGCTTGAACAAGCCCCGGGGGATTGACGCCCTGCCAGGCGTCGGTTTCAAAAAAAAGGCCCAGACATCGCTGGGCCTCTTAAATTCAATGTGCTTCGTTTCTAGAGTACCTTCTCCATCCTGTTCAGGATGCGGAACAGTTTCATGGCGCCTTCAGGAATCGGCTGATCGCCGCGCTCCCACCGCGCCCATGTACGTGCAGAAACCTCTACCTGCCGCGACGCTTGCGCGAGTGACAGGCCGAGTTCCTTTCTCAATTTTTTAAGCTCCGCTCCTTCCATGACTGCCTTACCTCGTCCAGCCACGACCCAACATAGCGAATCCCGCCACGCCTCGCCGCGCCTCGACTGCCAAATCATGCCGCATCTTGCGATGCCTTACCTTGTCCAGCCGTGCCATGCCGTGCCTCGACTGCCTCACCATGTCAGACCGCACCCGATCAGGCCCTCCCGGGCCTTGCCATGCCTGCCTCGCCTGCCAAACCTTGCCGAATCCCGCCACGCCGGGCCTTGCCTGGCCAGGCTGTTCTATGCCGCCTTGCGCACGGTCCTGCGCAACCTGCGGTCAATGTCGTCAATCGCCTGAATCACGCTGCTCGCGATCTCCAGGTTCTTGTAGCGCGCCCGGAACGCCAGCATGTCGCGCCAGCATTCCTGCATGGCCTCGTTCATTTCCTCTCGCGTGGCCTCCATCGTCGGCACATGCCGGCCACGATCCGCTGAACGAATGAAGGCGATGACGTGCGCGGATTTGCCCTTCGGCGTGATGATCTCGACCTGCAACGAATTCACCATCACCCGCGCCTGAAGCAACCGGTGTTCATGAGCTGCTTCCCTGTCATCCCACTGGAAGAGCTTGTGCACCGGCGAGCGCTGGCTCTTTGCCGCACGCACCAGTTCCTCCGGCGTGCGCTTCTTCAGCGAGTAGTAGAACTCGCCGAACACCTGCGGCGAAACGCTGAACCGGCGACTCCACTTGTACTTGTAGACGACGCGGCTCATTTGCTCACCTTCTTCTGCGACGTGACGCGGAACATGCCGAAGTCGCCGCCGTAGCTATTCGGCCCCTGCGGGCGCAGTTCCCCGACCCCGACTGTCGCGCCCGCGCGCGACAGCAGGTTCACAACATCGTTCGCGCTCAGCAGGTCGGCATCGAACTGGATCTTCAGTTCGCATGCCCACGAGTCGTAGCGCGGCCGGTTGCGAAGATCGGCGACCCCGGACTCCAGCCGCACCGGGCGGGTGTCATGCACCGCCTTGCCGTCGATCCTGATAAGCGGCGTGCCGTCCGTTTCGTCCCTGCCGTCCGCGATGATGAAGAATGCGCCCTTCGCCTGCGTCATCGGTAGCCCGTCCACGCGCCTGCAGGCGGCGATCATCGCTGCCCGGAAGGCTCCTGCCGGTATGCCATCCCAATTCCCGGCGCGCGCCCTATACCGCGCGGCGTTGAACTCTGCCGCGTAGTCCTTCGGCGGTCGCTTTGCCGATGTCTTGTCCGTCGCCGTCTGCTTCGCCTCGATCTGCTTTCGCATCTTCTCGGAGAACTTGTGCAGCATCAGCGGTGCCGTCCCTTCGACCCTCACGGGGAGGATCTGAAAGTTCGGTGGGGTGATCTCGATCCTGACCTTCGCTTTGGTAGCCATTTGGCCTCCTATGCCGCGGCCCAATGCCACGGCTCAAGCGGGAGGCTATGCCAAATTGGCATAGGTTGTCAAACTCCAGCGATCCGCAGTGCCCGCTCGGCGCTCGCACGACGCGAGGTGCCGGCGCTTTTCTTCGCGAGCTTCGCCTGCAGCTCGCCGATGACCTGGTCGAAGGTGCCGACGCGATCGACGAGCTTTTCCTTCACGGCGTCCTGCGCGAGCAGCATCCGGCCTTCGCCGTAGCCCTCGCGCACCGACTTCGGATCTTCCGCGTTGCGGTTCCTCTTTACGGCGCGCACGAACAGGCCGTAATACTTGTCCACCATGTCCTGCATCGCCGCGCGCGCGGTGTCTTCGAGCGGCCCGTAGGGGTTGCCCTCGACCTTGAACTTCCCGGCCGAGACGAGCGTCACCTTCACGCCCTCGTTGTCCAGGTACTTGCTCCAATCCTCGTGCGCGCTCCACACGCCGATCGAGCCGGCCAGGCCGCCGGGCGTGATCACGATTTCGTCGGCGGCCGACGCGACCCAATAGGCGCCGCTCGCCGCCATCGAGTTGACGGACGCGACGATGGGCTTCGCGCCGCGCGCGGCGTAGATCTCGTCTGCAAGCTCGCTCGTGCCGAACACGCTCCCGCCGGGCGAGTCCACATCGAGCACGATTGCGCCAATGCTCGGGTCCTTCAGCGCCGCGCGAAAGGCGCGGCCCACGAGTTCGGTCGAGGTCCCTATGCCCGAGGAGACTTCCTGCACCAGCCGCGCGCGGTGCCCCATGACCCCGAAGACCGGCAGGACGGCGATCGTGTCGCCGCCGGCGCTCGCCTCGCTGTCCATGCGCTGCCTCGCCGCCTCCGGCGCATCGCCTACAGCCGCACGGATGTCGCCGTCGGAGAGCTTCGCCCCGCCCGCCCAGCGGTGCAGGATCATCTGCATCGCCTGCAGCGTCTCGGGCAGCAGGCCCCAGGGCGTGCGGTAGAACTCGGTGATGATGTGCAGGATCTTGCCGTTCATGTCTTGCTCCCCTTCACGCGCGCGCCGCGCGGACGAACTTCAGAAGTTGATGAACCCCATCGGCCTCGAGCTCCGCTAGCCAAGCGTCCACACGCCCCGCCATGTGGGCGGCCTGGTACGTGGCGACCCGCATCGCGCAGTAGTCGGCGGCCGCCGCCTCGTCGATTTCCATGCGCTCCGCGACGTGCGCGGCGTGCCCAGCGTAGAACGCCTCGACATCCGCCGGCTCGCCCTTTCGGCTGACCTGCGCCAGCTCGCGGCGCACGACGCCGCCAGCTTCGGCGGCCTGCTCGTCATCCTGCTGGCGCTGCGCATCCTCGCCGGGTGCCGGCGCCGCCGGCTGCGCGGCCCCCTTGTCCACCATGTCATCGGCCCGGTCGAGCGGGATCATGTTGACCGGCACGAAGTAGCGATCCCCGCCGGGAACCGGATTCTCGCTTTCGAGCTCGCGGATGTCGTTCGGCGAGAGCGAGCCAGTGCCAAAGCGCTTGCCGTAGAACTCGCCGCGCGCCTTCGAGTCGCCGCGCAGCAGCCCGTCGGCAAGGAACTCGAAGAAGTATTCCTCCTGCTCCTCATCGGTGAGCAGCTGCACCGAGAGCTCCTGCTCCCAATTCACAAACCACGGCAGCATCGTGTCCGTGACGAACTCGATGCCCTGGTGCTCGATGTTCGAGAAGGTCGCGTTCTCCAGCAGCCCGACCTTGTGCGGCGGCATGCGGAAGATCGCGGCGATGTCCTGCGCTTTCAGCTTTCGCAACTCGATGAATTGCAGGTCGGTGTTCTTGACCCCGATCTCCTTCCACGTCATGCCCTTTTCGAGCACCGCGGTCTTGCCCTGATTCACGCCGGCCTGCGCCTCCTGCCAGCTTCGGCGGAATTTCCCCCGCTCGATGTCATCAGGGAAATGCCCTTCCCATTCGAGCACGCCGCCGGGCCGCGCATCGTTCTGCATCTTCCGGCCGCTGAATTTCTGCGCGGCGATCGCCTCGCCGATCGAGTCCTTCTGCAGTTCGATCTGCGAGAGGCCCTCGATCCCGTCGGAAGTCAGCCCCCGGACATGGAACACCTCGAAGCGCGAGAGCGTCACCGGGTCGCCCTGGCGCGGCTTGAAGGCATAGCGGAAACTCTCCACGCCATCGACGCCGGGGATGCGCTCGACCGTCACGCGATCCGGGTGCATGGGCACGAGCTCCACCGGCATCGCGCGCTTGTCATAGATGATCCGCGAATAAGCGTTGTACCGCAGCGCGAGGTGCCATTGCATCATCTGGCGCCATTGGTAGCTGGTCTGCCAGCGGTTCGGCTTGCGATGGATCAGCCGATAGAGCGGGTGCTCGGTCGCGCGTTCCTTCCCGCGCGGCGCCGTCCTGCGATACAGGTGCACCGGCACGGTCGCGAGCGTCTGCCCCAGCACCAGGCAGCACGAGTAGAACGTCGAGAGCGAAAGCGCCGTCTGCGGCGAGACGAGCACGCCCGCCGCGCTGGGCAGTCCGACGCGCGTGAACCAGAAGTCGTCGAACGGCCCGCGCTTGGTCGGCTCGATGTCAGTGCTGGCGAACATCAGCCTTTGGCCTTCACGCCCGCGGCGCGCTGAACGTACACGGTCAGGCAGACGATGAGCGCGCCGGCGGCCAGAATCCCGAAACCGACGCCGAATTCGACACCGACGCCCACGCCGACCAGGACGAGCCCGACGAGCAGAGACACGTTGAAAATGATGAGCTTCATACCGCGACCGTCTCCCAGGAACTACTGGCCCCTTCGGTTGGCACCGCGCCGCCGCGGAACGCCATGAACAGAGCGCTCATGTCATCGATCTTGTCCGCCGAGCGCGTCTTGTCCGGCGCCATGTTCAGGTTCACGTCGCGGCGCACCACGAGGTTCGCGGCACACCAGGTCAACACCGGATCGATGCCGTAGCGGAACCTCCCGGTGAGGTACGCGCGCTCGAATTCCTGCATGGCCGGGTGATAGCTCTTCGGCCCCTGGATGAACTGCTCCACCTCGACCCCTGCATCCTTCAGCTTCTGCGCCAGTTGCGCCGCGTTCCACCCATCGTAGTAGAGCTTGCGCAACTTAAACTTGTGGTGCACCTCCAGCACCGCCGCCTCGATAGCGCCGTGGTCCACGATCTCGCCGGGCGTCTGCTCGAGCGCGCCGGAAGCGACCCACGCCGCGTAGGGCACGGTGCCGCGGTTCGTGCGCTGCTGCACCGCATGCTCCGGCACCCATCGTCGGCCCCAGGTGTAGTACACGCCGTCCACCTTCCATAGCAGCCGCAAGCTGCAGAGGTCGGTATTGTTCGCCAGGTCCAGGCCGCCCCAGCATGGCGCCGCCAGCAGCTTCGCCAGATCTACCGGCTTCCCGCAGGCCTTCCAGTTCGAGAACCGGATCCACCCACGCGCCGTGGAGCTCTGCCGGTTCAGCCGCTTGATGCGGAACTCGGCCAGGCTCCCCGGCATCTGCTTCGCTTCGATCGCCTCCTTGCGAATCTCGCGCAGCAGAATCGGGTTCACGTCCATCAGCGGATTTGCCTTCCGCCACTTCGACTCGTCGAATTCGTCATCGCCGTCATCGACCGAGAAGATCAAGGCGAGGTAGTAGTCTGCCTGGACCTTCCCGGTCAGGATCTGCTGCGCGAAATGCCTCTGCTCCGGCCACGGGCCCGGTGTCTCGTACCCCTCCGTCGTGGTGAAGAGCCACAGCGGATTGCGGCGCGCGCCGGCCGCCGAGCGCAACACGTTCAACAGGTCGTGCGTTTTGTGCGCATGTATCTCATCCAGAACCGCGTGCGACGGATTCAGCCCGTCCTGCGTCGAGGCCTTGGCATTGATCGGCTTCAGGCTCGCCCCGTTATGCCAGCGCGCGATCGCGTTGGCGAACGGCTCGACCGCGAAGGCCTCGCGCAGATCCGGCGTCTTCAAGACCATGTCTTTCGCGTACTTGAAGACGATCCGCGCCTGCGAGCCGGTCGTCGCCGCGGTGATCAGCTGCGCACCTTGCTCATCCTCGCAGCACATGCAGTAGAGCAGGATCGCTGCGGCGAGCGTCGACTTCGCGTTCTTGCGCGCGATATTCAGGAGGGCGGTGGTGAAGCGCCTGGTCCCGTCCGGCTTCCTGAAGCCGAAGATGTTGACCACGAAGAAGACGTGGGCTGGGTGCAGGACGATGGTCGGCGTGGCCCACGTCCCCTCGACGTGCGGCAACTTCTCGATGAAGCTGCAGGCGTCGTTCGCATGCCAGCGGTCGAAATGGAACGGCGCGCGCTTCGCCTTCGCCCGCTTCAGGTCAGCGAGAAACCTCCTCGCCGCTCGGCGGAACCACTTCCCGAAACGCCTGCGCTTGGTGTCCGCGACCGCTAGTTTCGCGTACTCGATCGCGACAGCAACATGGTCACGCGGGGCGCTTTCCGTGCGCCGAGAACTTGTTTTGCGCCGGCGCTTCGACCCCGACGTTCGCGACAACGCGCCGACGGGCGGCCGGCGTGAGTCCGAACTCCGCCCAGAGAGCCTTGAGTGCATTGTCCTCGGATGCGGTGATGTCCATGTCCGCCTTCGCCTTTTTCCTGAAGCGCTGCCAGGCGTAGCACAACTGCTCTAGCGCGTAGAGATCCGGCACCTGCAGCACGCCGGATTTCACGAGTAGACCGCCGAGTTCTTTCCACAGCCCGGCGCCGTCCACGTTCAGATGCTGCGGCGGCTTCGGAAAATCCCCGGTGCTCACCACCGGATATTCCGGCGTCGCGTCGTCCGGGCGCCGATCCTTGCGGTCCGTGCCGGCGATCACCTTGAACTTCCTCGGCGTCTTTGCCGGACCTGGCATCGGGTACCCCTAAAAACAGTTTGGGCTATCCTGACCGCGCGAAAAAACGGCTACGGCGCCCGGTCTAGAGTGAAAAGCGCCAGAGATTCGACCCCCTATCCCCCTTCGTTCCATGGGTGAGTAGGGTCAATGGGTGTGCCATCAATGCGTGTGCCATTGATGCGCCCAGTCTTCTCGAAGCGCTGCTTGTACGAGTCGTGGCACACCTTGTTCAACGCCTGCCAGTTGGCCCTATCCCAGAACTTCACCATGTCCCCACGATGTGGCACACGGTGGTCCACCACCTCGGACACCCTGACCCTGATGCGCCCCTCGTCACACAGCGGGCACTGGCACAGCGGGTGCATGGCGAGGAAGGCCTTCGACGCCTTCTGCCAGCGATAGGAGTAGAGCCCAGCCATCATCTTCCCGACCCGCCGCGGCAGGACGCCCCAGTCCGATAGGTGATTGAGAAGCGCTGCCGGGCGGTCGAAATAAGTAGCCCCGTTGTACTGGGGCAAAACAGGCCTAGAGACCTGTAATGGGGGAGAAACACCTGCAGAACGCCGAAGCCCGGAGGGCTTTCGCCAACCGGGCTTCGGCTACTTCAGGGCGCACGGGGCCTAGATGAGCCGTGGCATGGCTGGAATAGTACTACAAATCCAAGGGTTTCAAACTCACCCTGTGTACCCGGGCGCGTGACGACGCATCAGGTTGATCAGCATGCGCTTCGCCTGGGTGAGATGATCCTCGTACTGCCAGCCAGCCATGCGTAGCTTCCTGCGCTTCCTGTCCCTCAACTGATCGCTGGTCTCGCCCCTACGCCTGACGACCTTCACGTACTCGATGTGCAGCACCTTGCGCTGCGTTTCAGGCAGCTTGATCACCATGCGCTCGATCATCAGGCCGTCATAATCCTTGGGCGGTACTGGATTCGGCTGTCGGCGCGCTTCCTGAGCCGCCTCGCCCGCCGCCTCATAATCGAGTTCGAGCACCACGCCTTGACGGGGAAACAGCGAACCGTGGCACCAGCGGGCCCAGTTGAGCAGCAACTCCTCAAGCCGCTCGCGGGAGACCTGGGCGCTCGGCATAGTGTTTGCACCGCCGGCCATGCTCGCGGCCCTTGGTGCAGTAGGTAACGCCGAACACGACGGCCTCGCGCTCGCAGCCTTTGCAGGTTCCAGCCTCGTCTCCGATGAGGACTTCAAGGGGGTCTCTGTAATAGCGCATCGGGAGAGCATGCGAAGGCTCCTTTTTCTTGTCGTCGTCGCCGTTCATTGAGTGGAATCCAGCAGTGCGATCAGCCAGGCGATGGCGCGCCCAGACCGAATCTCGGCGCCGCCGACCTCAAGCACCCGCCAGCCGGCGAGCAGGCCGAGCGCCCGCTTCTCGATGTCCGCGGAAAAGCGCCCCTTGATCCGGTGGACCATGCCCTGCACCTCCACCCCGATCCGCTGCGGCGGCCAGGCGAAGTCGAGGCGGAAGTCCCGGCTCTCGATGAAGTGATGCTCCCGTTTCGGGTTCGGGATCCGCATCAGGGTGAGTTGCTGGGAGAACAGCAGCTCGAGTTCGCTCGGCCCGCGGCGAGCGCGAGCCTTGGGTTGAACCGGCGGCGCGACTTCCTCCCGACAAATATATGGAGCGACGCGCTTGAAGCGCTGCACGATCTCGCGTAGCTGGTCCTCGCTGAGCCTCAGCGCGTTGCTCATGGTGTAGGCGCTCGCCAGCCCGCGGCGTGCGAGAAAAACAGCACCATCACGGCGGACAAAAGGATCAGCAGGATAAGAATCACGACCAGGCTGAACGAGAGGGCGAAGCCGCAATACGCCGGGGCGCGCAAGACATGACCTAGGATTTTGATAGCGGTCATCTCTTCGAATACCAATGGCCGCGCAGCACCTTGCCGTGGCGAACAAGCCGCCCGCGCTTCAGCAACCGCGCGATGAGATTGTAGGTGGCCATGTAGTCCAGATCGGCCACCGCGCCGATCTCGAAAGCCGTGTAGCGAATCCCTGGCTTCATGAACATGAGCACCTGCGCCTCACGCTCGGCAGCTAGCACCATGTGATTCTTTACCGGCCACGCCTTCGCCGGCCTCGTGCGGTCCTCGATGTCCCGATGCACGGTACGGACAGGAAGCTCGCGCAGCATTCGCGCATGCGCCTCCTCCTGCACGGTGTTCATTCGCATTCCACCCTCCGCGCCGTCTCGATTTCCTCCGTGCAGAGGGGGCGGTTGGCGGCCGACCAGCGCGGCCGGAATGGCGTGGTGACCCTCTGCTGCACTCGCGCCCGCTCCCCGTCGCGCACTTTGTCGGCGATCTCTTGCGCGTATTGGAGGTCGGTCATGCCGCTCTCAACGTCGCCGGCCCGGCGCGCCGCTCGAAGAATGAGGCACGGTCGGGGTGCAGCAGCATGTAGAGCCGACCGAGATCCGGCCAGTAGTGGTCGTTGACCTTCCAACCATGCTCGTTCGGCTGCTCGCGCATTGAGGTTTCGTGGCGCAGGTATTCGCCGATCGTGCGCGCGCTGTAGTGCCGGCGCCCGCGGGACCAAGTGCGGTCGGCCTCGGCCTCGAATGCGATCCAGACCTTCCAGTTCACTGTCAGCCAGTTCATGAAGTCGCGCCTGAAGTACCGCTGTTCGGCCACGACCAGGTGGAAGGCATACCGCTTGCGGTAGATCGCCGTCTGCCAGTCCTGCGGCTCACCGAAGAGAGGCAGCGTCTTGTTCATGCCCTGGCCTGGTAGACAGAAGGCGTGAACGTGCAGGCCGCGTGCTGCGAAAGGGTTCTCCAATGTGGCACGAAGGTGCAGCGGCCGAAGCCGGACTGCGAAAGTTTCTCGTCTGGCGGGAGAGAGAACCGCGCGCAGCGACCACATTCTTGAGCAGCCTCGATTCGGGCGGCAGGGATGAGATCGAGTTGCGTGTTCATTGTGGCAGTGGTGAATTCTTCGGCTTTGCGGCGTGCTTCGCCAGGATCTGCTCGATGCGCGTCCACACGCTTCGCAACTCCTCCTCCCCGGCACCCGCCATGTCTTCGCCCGATGCGTTGCAAAGCGCTGCCAGCGTCAGCATCACGCCGCCGATCTCCTGATGAACCTGCCCGATCTTCCGACCGAACACGTAATCGACGAGTTGATGCGCCTCGTGCTGCGTGCAGCCGTTCGCCTGCACGAGCTCCAGCGCCTCTTCGAGGAAACGGTGATTGCGCTCCGCCTGATCGGCGCTGATCTGCATGCTGAAGCAGGTCTTCATCCACTCCGCGACGCGCACCTGGAAGGTCAATGGACCCCCGCATGGGCAGCGCCCGCTTGTGGCCTCACCCTGTCCATCGCCATGTCGCTGTGCTTGCTGCAGTGATCGATGCCGTTCACGGACCCGACGGACTCGGCAAGGCAGTAGGCGCAACGAATCTTCACGATCACGCGCCCGCCCGCCGCGGACTGCATCTCCAACCACAGCCCGGTGCAGTCCTGCACCAGAATCTCCAGGGCATGCCTGCGCTGCGCGTAGAAGGGCTTGCGGTGATTGAGGTAGTAGGGGATGACCATCAGCGCGGCCGGCGCGCCGATGCGGTTCACGATCTCGGAGATCAGGCCGTTGGCGCGCCGGCTCGGCGGGTAGTCGGCGCCGTAGGCGTCCTTGATCCCGGCTTGGTAGGCCTTGAAGCCGGCGGCGATCGGGGTGGGCGCAGCCCGCCCCGCTCCCTCCTTTCTTTCCTCTCCCTTTTCTTCTTGAGGCTCTAGGGTGCCAGCCGTTGGCACCCCCCCTGCTCGTGGGCGAGCACCCCGGGTGCTCGTGTCTGGCACCCCCCTGCCAGAATTCAGCACGGGGGTATCCTCCAATCCGAGCCCCATCTGCGTCATCGCTAGGCGGTAGCAATTCGAGGTCTGGCTTCCGTCGCCGCGCGCGCGCGACTCCTTGATGAGCAGCCCAGCCGCTTGTAGGGCGGTTATGTGGCTGCGCACGGTGGATTTGCCAAGGCCTGTGCGCCTGGAGATGAAGGAATAGCTCGGATAGAGGTTGCTGCCCGTGTGATCGGCTGAATTGCCGAGCATGATGAGAACCAGCCGTTGCGATGCTTCGAGGTCGCGTTCTTCGCCGATGTCGAGGGACCACTTGAGCGCCTCGATGCTCACGCTGCGATCCTTTCCTCTTCGAAGTCGAACAGCGTCGGCACCGCCCGCTCGGCCTCTGCCGCCTTCAGGTAGGCGATGGAGTCGCGGAAGTACCATGGGTTGAGCTCGATGCCGGCGCCGCGCCGCCCGAGTTTCACCGCGCAATAAGGAACGGTGCCGAGGCCCGCGCGCGATAAAATGTCGCTATGGAAAAGCCCTGCGAAAACTGCGGCACCGTGTTCCGCTTCAAGCCCTCGCATGCCGGCAGGGCAAAGTTCTGCTCGATGCGTTGCCTCGGGACTTCCAATGGCGCGCGCGTGAAGGCGACAGGCTCCGGCTTTCAGAAGGGGCTCGTGCCGTGGAGTAAGACACACGCGAAAGGCATGCACCTGTCTCCGACCAGCGAATTCAAACCCGGCGCGCGCCCGGCGAACTGGACGCATGTAGGCACCGAGCGCATCCGCAACGACAAGAACGGCGCGCCGCGCGCGTTCGTCAAGGTCGCCGAGCCGAACGTCTGGAAACTGCGCGCAGTGGTGTCGTGGGAGGCTAAGCATGGCCCCCTACCGAAGGGAAAACTGGTGCATCATCGCAACCGCGATTCACTGAATGACGCTCTGGAAAATCTGCAGGCATTGACGCGGGCTGAGCACAACCTGGAGCACCAGCCGGAGCTTGTTCAGCATCGCAAGGCTGCTCGAGCAGGTCGTCGAATAGGGATGGAGTAGCGCGACCTTTTTCCTCCGCGTCACAGTAGTACGCTGCATCCCTGAAATAGCGCTCGTTCAACTCGATCCCGATGGCTTTGCGCCCGAGGCGCACCGCCCGGCAAGCGACTGTCCCAATTCCAACGAACGGATCGAGCACCAGCTCCCCCGGCATCGAGAACTGCGTGATCAGCCGGTCCACGATGTCGAACTGCAACGGGCAGAGGTGCATTTCCTTGCCCTTGGCCGCCTGCAGGCCGTTCAGCGTGCGCATGCGCGTGATGTCGGTCCAGACATCCGGATGCCAGGACTGCGGCGGCATCAGCATGAAGGTCGATGGCAGCCAGCCGTGCCGGTCGATGTGCTCGGCGAGCGCCACGTCGCGCGCGAAGTCGTAGACCTCGGAGAGCGAGTACTTCCGGAAGAGCTTGTAGACCGCCTCCTGCGGCAGGCCGGTGAGGTCCTCGGCCGCGAGCAGCCGGTCGCCGCTTGAGCGCATGTAGCCATGCGCGTCGTACTGCCAGCGCGCCCGCGAGTAGCTGCCAGGCGTCAGCGGGTACGCGATCGGCATCCCGGCCTTGTAGGGCACGCGGTTGCCAGCGCGGTCCAAGCACTCCGGCTGCAGCTTCTCGACCGGCACGTCCGCGTAGCCGTTCGAGCGGTCGGTCGGCGGCTTGCGGAACAACATCACGTACTCCGGGAGCCCGGCACCCATGCGCGAGCCGTCCTTGCATTGCTCGGACCAACCGAGCCGGTAGGTCTGATTGTTCTCGCGCACCACATCGGTCACGACGGTCTTGCGCGCGAGGAAGGCGAAGCCGTGGCGCTCGAAGTGGTCGGCGCAGGCATCGGAGATCCGGGTCACGCTCTGAAAGCCGAAGCCGTTGATGCCGCCCGGCGTGATCCGGTCCTTGACGTGCACGGCGAGCACCCTCCCGGGCTGTAGGACCCGGAATAGGTGCGGCGACAGGAAATCCATCTGCCGCCAGAAGTGCGCGTTGTCGTCGGTGTGCCCGAAGTCGTTGTAGCTCGGCGTGTACTCGTACTGATTGGCGAACGGGATGCTGGTGACGATCAGGCCGACGCTGTC
>Ga0210377_10002711_pt1 | contig 15386 bp, 11 predicted proteins | sample PLM4_65_b1redo_FD_155480 | JGI IMG/M metagenome (GOLD analysis project Ga0210377, IMG submission 155480) | Groundwater sediment microbial communities from an aquifer in East River, Colorado, USA - PLM4_65_b1 redo | ecosystem: Environmental > Terrestrial > Soil > Riparian zone | place: USA: East... | reverse complement strand
CGTTCCAGCGGCTCGGGTTGTACTGCACCTTCTCGGCGATCGGCACCGCCTCGCCCGACAGTTTCAGGCTCTTCGGGTCCATCCGCTGGACCATGAGATTGCCTTCGCGGACGAAGGCGAGATACCCCGGGGCGGCGTAGCGCCCTTCGCTTCCCTCCTCCAGGACGAGAGTCACCGCCTTGCTGGCGATGTCGAGGCTGTGGATGCCGTTGTGCACATCCTTCCCCGGACCCGACGACAGGAAGAGGAGACGCTTGCCGTCGGGGAGGAAGTGTGGCAGGCGGTGCGTCGTGCCCTCGATGGCGGCGGTGGTCACCTGCGTCGCCGTGCCGCCCGACGACGAGACAATGCTCAGCCCGCCGTACGGGCCGGGGGCGAACGCGATCGTCCCGCCCGCGCCCCACGCCGCGCCGCGCCCGTCCTGGGCGTCGCACAGTGTCTGCACCGTCCCGCCCGCGGCTGGAACCTTCTTCAGCTTCGAGTCGGCGAAGAAGCCGAGGAACTTGCCGTCGGGCGACCAGAAGGGATAGGTCGCGCCTTCGGTGCCGGCGAGCGCCTGTGCCTGCAGGCTGTCGAGCGGTCGCACCCAGAGATGGCGCTTGCCTTCCGCGCCGGTGGCGGTGAAGGCCAGCGTCAGCCCGTCGGGCGAGAGCGCGAGGCAGCGGTTCTCGCCATCGAGCTGGGTCCGGGGCGGCAGCGCCAGGTTGACCCGCAGGAGCGGGCTCGCCGGCTGCGGCCGGAGCCACCAGCCGAGACCGCCCGTGACCGCGCCGAACAGGAGGATCGCCGGCAGCGCCAGTCCTGCCATGGCGCCGCGTCGCCGCGATGCGACCCCGGTGGCGGGCGCCATGCCGGCCGCCGCCGCCGACACGATACCGGGGCTGCTCACGGTCGCGCCGGTCAGGCTGCCGTCGGCGACCCACCCGAGCTGGCGTCGCAGATCGTGCGCCGTCTGCACCCGGTCGTCGGGGTCCTTCTCGAGACAGGCGCGCACGACTCGGTCGAGCCCGGCCGGGCTCAGCGGCTGCAAATCGGCGATCGGCCGCGGCTGCTCTTTCAGAATGGCGGCGATGAGCGACGCCTGGCTCTTCCCCTCGAACGCCCGGTGCCCGGTCGCCATCTCGTAGACGAGGGCGCCGAACGTGAAGATGTCGGTGCGGGCGTCGGCCTCTTTCCCTTCGAGCTGCTCGGGCGCCATGTACTGAAAGGTCCCGAGAAGGGTGCCCGCGGTGGTCAGGTTGCGCGTCGCCGTCGGCATGAGCGAGCCACCCGAGCCGGGAACGACCGGCCCCGCGGCCGCGCCGTCGCGCTCCTCGGTCAGCTTGGCCAGGCCGAAGTCGAGGAGCTTCGCCCCCGACTTGGTCAGCATCACGTTCTGCGGCTTGAGGTCGCGGTGCACGACGCCGTGCCGATGCGCCCGGTCGAGGGCGTCGGCGATCTCGACCGCGTGGCGCAGCACCTGGTCGATCGACAGCGGCCCCTTGAGGAGGCGGTCGGCGAGCGTCTCCCCTTCGATATGCTCCATGACGAGATAGTCGACCCCGTCCTGCGCGCCGATGTCGTGCAGCGTGCAGATGTGCGGATGGTTCAGCGCGCTGACGGCGCGCGCCTCGCGCTCGAAGCGCTCGCGGCGGGCCGGGTCGCTCGACAGGTGCTGCGGCAGCACCTTGATGGCGACATCGCGCCCCAGCCGGGTGTCGCGGGCGCGATAGACCTCGCCCATGCCACCCGCGCCGATCGGAGCGACGATTTCATAGGGACCAAGCCGGGAACCGGGGGACAGAGGCATTGACCGGGGAGTCTAGCAGAAACGGGTGACCCTGGTCGGCCTTACGACTTCGACGCGGCGTCGATGAATCGGGCGACGTTCGCCTTGAGCCTGGCGAGATCCTCGTCGCGCAGGTACATCATGTGCCCCGCCTCGTAGTACTGCTGGCGGATGTTCTTCTGCAGCGCGGCCGGCAGCCCCAGGTGCTCCATCGTGTACTCGGTGGCGAAGAAGGGGGTTGCCAGGTCGTACAGGCCGTTCTCCACCTCGATCTGGAGATGCGGGTTCGCGAGCATCGCCTGGATGAGATCGCCTTCGACGTTCGGCGAGCCGGGAAAGCCGAAGTTGTCGCCGCCGCGGTGCTTCCAGTCCCAGTTCTGGCCCGCCTCGTCGGCGCCCGTCTTGTAGATCTTGTCGCGGCCGAACTTCAGCTCCTCGCGGACATAGGAGTTGAAGGTGGCGGTGAACGGGCCGGTGATCGAGGTGTCCTGGGGATCGTACTCGGCGAACTCGCCGAGGAGATCGTAGGTCCAGCCGCTGAAGCGCGCGTCGAGCCGGCCGGTGGTCAGGCCGCGGCTGCGCTGCAGCTCCTTCATGAACTGCGGCAGGCTGACGCGCAGATCGGCCTTGACCAGGTAGTCCTCGCTCAACCCGGTGAAGCGCGCGAGGGCCCTGGCCACGGCGGCCTTGTCGACGGCGCTCAGGCGGGCGCCCTGCATCAGCGCCGAGGCGTAATCGGTCTCCGCGAAGCGGCGTGCCTCCGTGAGAAACGCATTCAGATCCGCGGGGCGGTCCTTGAGCATCGTGTGGTACCACGCGGTGGCGGCGTAGCTCGGCAGGTAGAAGATGTACGGCATGTCGACGCCCGGGTTGAAGGAGATGGTCCCGAGGTCGAGGACCGAGGAGATCAGCACGATGCCGTTCACATAGATGCCGTCGTGCGACTGGAGATAATTTGCCAGCGCCGCCGACCGGAAGGTCCCGTAGCTCTCGCCGATCAGGAACTTGGCCGAGTTCCAGCGGTTGTTGCGGCTGACGTAGGTGGTGATGAACTGCGACAGCGACCGCACATCCTGGTCGACGCCCCAGAAGTCCTTGTCCTGCGCCTTGCCGACGGCGTGGCTGAACCCGGTGCCGACCGGGTCGATGAACACCAAGTCGGCGCGGTCGAGCAGCGACTCGGGGTTGTCGGCCAGGCGGTAGGGCGCCGGGGGTGTGGCCGCGGCGTTGGCGGTCACGACACGCTTCGGCGCGAACGAACCCATGTGCAGCCAGACCGACGACGACCCGGGACCGCCGTTATAGATGAAGGCGATCGGCCGGCGGCTCGGATCCATCACGTCGCTGCGGGTGTAGGCGGTCGAGTAGATCAGCGCCGTCGGCTCGTCCTTGTCGTTCTTGAGCAGGATCGTGGCCGCGGTCGCCTTGTAGGGGATGGGCTGTCCGGCGATGACGATCGAGTGGTCGGTGACCGACGATTCCTCCTTGGGAGCGGCGGGCGCCGCGTCGGCCGGCTTCTCGTCCGGCTTCGCGTCCTGCTCTCCGGCGGCCATCGCGCCCGGGGGCAGCAGCGCGGCGCAGGCGGCCAGCGCCAGCAGGAACCGGAGACCACTCGTCGCTCTCGTCATGCATTCCTCCCGTGAATTCGCCGAAGTCTATACGACACGGCGGACGGAAGGTTGCCTGGAGCGCGCAACGAGCCTGCGCGGCGGCCCCTCAGGGCGGGGTCATGCAGGCCGCGAGTGCCGGGCGAGGGAGCCCGCCACTCGTCGTCCTCACGGTTCTGATGCGAGCGTCCTCGTGATGACAGCCTGTTGACGGTCGGTGGGCAGCCGGCCCGGTCGTCAACCCGGCGGCAGTGCAGAAGATGGCCGGAGCGCCCGTCCCGGCGAATGCCACCAAGGTGAAGGCCGCCGGCGGCACCGCGACCAGGGTCTCGACCGCGAACAGCGCCACCGATGACGACAGTTCCTGGGTCGCGCAGGTTGACTTCGACGGCGATGGCAATGTCGAGGACGTGAACTTCGTCTGGGACGACGAGGACAAGGTCCTGTACGCCTACGCGGACGGCGCGTTCCTCTGCGCCAACGGCGGGGTGGCGACCGGAGAGATGCTGATCGCGACCTTCGCGGCGGGCAATACCGGCAAGCGTCCGACCGGCGCGGGCTTCTGGCTCGCGGATCTCGATGCGAGCGAATGCGCTGCCCAGGAAGACGCTCTGTGGGGCTGCCGCTTCGACGCCTCCGGTTCGCCCACGACCTGCGGCTCGGCGACGATCGACGAGAAGACCGACGACCTCGTCATCGCCACGGTATCGAGATAAGACGAACCGGCAGCCGGCCTCAACCCTTCGGCTTGAGGATCGCGGCGATTGCCTCGCGCGCCTTGTCGATGTCGACGGAGTGATCCGGCTGCTTGTGCAGCACGGTGCCGTCGGCCGAGCGCACCACCAGGCCGTGGTTCTTGAATCCCAGATCCTTGATGGCCGCTTTGGCTTCGGGTGTCGTGGCGTCGAGGTTGGAGGCCTTCACCTGTCCCGGGAACTCCTGCTCGAACCCGCTCACGGCGGGTTTCAACTTCGCGCACACCATTCAGCCGGGAAGGAAGTAATAGGTCACTTCGAGCGGCGTCTTGACCGGCGGGGTCTTCGTCCCTTCGGCCCATGACGGCACCAGGAGAATTCCCAACACGGTCAGAAAGGCCGCCGACGCCAGCAGCACTCTTCTACGCATCGCGCACCTCCAAGGTGCCGCCATTCTAGCCGAAACGGCCGCCGCCAGGCGCAGGTACGCCGGCCACCCGCGGCACGGTTGCGCTCGCTGCCGCGCTGGATCACAATGGGCCGGCTCGAAGGTCCCCGATGGATGCTCCGGGGGCGGATCGAACGCCGGAGACCCTTGACGACCCAGCCCGATGCAGACCGGGGAGCGCCGCCCCCCCGGTTGAAATGGTTTGTCCTGTCCGCAGTTCTGGCGATCGCCGCCGTCGGCGCGCTCTGGCTGGCGCAGACGGAGATCGTCCTCGTCACCAGCGAGAAGAACGGCGAGGTGCCGGTCGCCTCCTACGCCCTGCGCGAGGACGACTTCCACCACCCGCGCCTGCAGCTGCTGCGCAGCCGCGAGAAGCTCGACGAGGTCGTCGCCGGCGCCGCCACCCAGTTCGAAGCGATCCGCCGCCTCAATAGCTGGGCACACAGACAGTGGGAGTCGGGCGTCAGCTTCAACTATCCCCCCTGGGACGCCGTCGAGATCCTCGACCTCGCCCGCGAGCACGGCAACCGCGGCTTCTGCGCACAGTACGCCATCGTCCTGCTGCAGGCCTGCCAGTCGATGGGGCTGCACGCGCGCTACGTCGACCTGCCCGGGCATTTCGTGGTCGCGGTCTGGTCCGATGACTTCGACCGGTGGGTCGTGTTCGATCCGCTCAACGACATCTATTTCGAGCAGGACGGCATCCCGATGCGCGGGCGCGAACTCTACCGCGCCTACTGGATGCGGGATCGGCGGGGGATCGTCGCGATCGACTCCACCGGCAAGCGCACGCCGGCTTCCCGTGAGGATCTCAGCTACTACCGCCTGTACTCGATCAGCCTGGCCGCCAACCAGCTTTCCGCGCCGGTCCAGGTGAAGATCAACGGCGCCTGGCGGGCACTCGCCCACGCGGACGACTACCGGACCTACCCGAAAGTCGGCAAGGACGAGCTGGTGGTCGCGTCCGAATTCCTGGCGTGGCGGACCAGCGAGGCCACCGAGTCGTTCCCGGAGCGACCGGAGACCAGGGACCAGGACGAGTTCCGCTATGCCCTCAACCAGACGGTCATCCTCCTGGCGAACGATCGGCTGACGAACCGGGTGCTCAAGGTCGCCCTGTTGAGCAGCAACAGCCCGACGTTCAGCCGGTTCCTGATCCGCTCCGATGAGGGCGGCGCCTGGGTGCCGTCCGGATCCGCGACGGTCAAATGGCTGCTCAGCCCGGGGATGAACCAGCTGTTCGCACGCATCGAGACCGATCCGGGATGGCAGGGGAGCGTCAGCCACCTGAAGGTGTTCTACAAGCCGGCGCTGCTCGGTTTTCTGCCGGCACTCCGCGGCAACATCTTCAGGATGTCCTGGCACCGTTCGCCAGCGCAGCCCTGACCGGCCCGGCCCCGGAGGCCGCGTCCCGAGAGCCTTGTATCGCACCCCCGCCGGGTGCGAGAATCGGGCACGGAGAGGCGCCGATGTCACAGCCGATCGTCATCAACCAGGACATCATCGAGATGGAGTACGCGGTCCGCGGCCCGATCGCCCAGCGGGCGGCGGCGCTGAGAAAGCAGGGACGCACCGTGATCCCCTGCCACATCGGCAATCCCCAGGCGCTGGGCCAGGAACCGGTGTCGTTCTACCGCCAGGTGCTGAGCCTGGTGGAGGAGCCGTCGCGGATCGCGCGCCAGCGGCGGCTGAACCGTCTGCTCGCGGGGTCGGCCGATGTCGCGGCCGATCAGCTGATCTCCGAATACACCCTCGACCTGGGCGAATCGATCCTCGCCCGTCTCGAGACCGGCATGGGCGCCTACACCGAGAGCAAGGGCCCGCTGTTCATCCGCGAGGCGATAGCAGCCCACATCGATGCGCGCGACGGCGCCGGTGATCGGGTGATCGTGCGCTCGAACCCCGACAGTATCTTCCTGACCAACGGCGCGAGCGAGGGGGCGCGGTTCCTCGTCGAGATGCTGATCGCCGACCGGCGCGACGGCATCATGATCCCGACCCCGCAATACCCGCTCTACTCGGCGACCATCCGGAAGAACGGCGGCAAGCAGGTCAACTACTACCCGGACGAGGACGACGGCTGGAGCCTTGCGACGCCGATGCTCGACGAGGCGATGCGGCAGGCGGGCGCGGCCGGTGTGCGCGTCAAGGCCATCGTCGTCATCAACCCGGCCAACCCGACCGGCGCGGTCCTCGACGAACCGGGCATCGAGGGGGTCATCCGGTTCGCCGAGAAGCACGGCCTGGTGATCATCGCCGACGAGGTCTATCAGGAGAATGTCTACGGCGACCGCTTCGTCTCCTTCGCCTCAGTCCTCGGGAAGCGCGACGTGCCGCTGTGCAGCCTGCACAGCATCTCGAAGGGCTTCTACGGCGAGTGCGGCCATCGCGGCGGCTATCTCGAGGTGCGCAACCCGCCGCGCGTGCAGGGGACCGACGCGAACCTGCTCGACATCCTCGTGAAGCAGGCGTCGGTGAGCCTGTGCGCCAACACCTCGGGCCAGATGCTGACCTACCTGATGGTCTCGCCGCCGCCGGCGGGAAGCCCGCCGCACGAGCTGTTCGCCCGGCAGAGGCAGACCATCCTGCGCGACCTGTTCGACAAGGCCGGCATGATCCGCGCCGCCTTCGAGCGCATGGACGGCGTGCGCTGCACCGGGCGAACGGGGGCCATGTACCTGTTCCCGCGGCTCGGGAAGCTGCCGGCAGGCGGCTCCGACTTCGACTACTGCATGAGCCTGCTGGAGAGCACGGGGTTCTGCACGGTGAACGGCGCCGGTTTCGGTCAGAAGGCGGGGACGAGCCACCTGCGCATCGCCTTCCTGCCGCCGAAGCAGGTGCTCGAGGAAGGCCTGCCACGGTGGATCGCCTTCCACAACGAGTACGTGCACGCCAAGGTCGCCGCACCCCGGTAGACGATCATCCTCCGGCGGCCTTCAAGATACGTGCGGCGACACCGGAATAGTCGCCGCCGAGGTGATGTCCGCCCGACAGCAGCTCGGTGTTCACCGCCGGCGGCTGCGCGACCCGGCACAGCGAATCCTCCTCTTTTTTGCCGGCCAGGCAGAGCACACGCAGCCCCGCGAGGCGCGCCATCTCCGGGAGGATCGGCACGGCGTCCGGATCCTCGCGCCCGAGCCAGCCGCCGATGTGGAAGGCGAAGCCGGCCTTCAGACTCGGGCTGACCAGCGTCACCAGGCGCACCCTGGCGCGCAGGTCGTCGGGAAGGCGCGCGGTGAGGAACGGCAGGACGTCGGCGCCGAAGGAGTAGCCGATGAGCAGGAGACGCTCCCTGCCCCAGGCGGCCAGATAGTGGCGCACGATCCGCTCGAGGTCGCGGGCGGCGCCGTCGGGCGTGCGCGGCTTCCAGTAGTACTGCAGCGAGTTCAGTCCGACGACATCCATCGGGCTGTCGGCGAGCGCGTCGGCGACCTCCTTGTCGAAGCCGGCCCAGCCGCCGTCGCCCGTGAGGATGACGGCGAGGGTGTCGCCACCGGGTCGATGGGCGCGCACCTCGACCAGCGGCAGCGACGCGAGGTCCAGGGCGCCGTCGGTCGCGGCGGGCGACGGGCCCGCCGCGGATGGCTGCGCCGCGGTGGCTGGTTGTGTCGCCGCGGCCGGTTGCGTCGCCGCGCCCGGCGTCGCCGTGGCGCCGCGCGCCACCAGCCGGTCGAACGCCTGCGAGAATTCGGGCATCCAGTTCTTCGTCACCGAGAAGCCGTGACCCACCTTGGGCAGCGGGATCACCTCGGCCGGGTGGGTGTCGCGACCGAACCGGTCGACCTCGGCCGGGTTGCAGACGCGATCGACCTGGCCCTGCAGCGCGGTCCACGGAGCGGGCAGGTTCGCCGAGGGCAGGAAGATGTACCCGTGCCCCTGCGGCCCGGCGGTGAACCGCAGACCGGAACCCTTGCACAGCGGCCGGGTCAGCGGCAGGTCGGGGCAGAACCCGAGACTGAGGGCGCCGGCGAAGGTGTTCTCGGGGGCCTGCGCGAGCGTGGCGTAGACCAGCGTCGCCCCCGAGGAATAGCCGACGAGGACCGGGATGGTGTACGAGGTGAAGCCGAGCGACTGCTGCACGAACTTGCTCAACGCCTCGAAATCGGCGGCCGGGTAGGAGCAGCTCTCACTGCCGGCCGCCAGCGATTTCAGGTAGTGCGTGATGTCGACGCCGACGACGAGGCTGTCCCGCGTCGCCAGCTGGCGCGCCATGTCGACGACGCCCAGGTTCCAGCCGCCGTCGCCGGAGACGAACAGGACGACGTGCGCGGGTTGCTCCTTCTCGCTGTAGAGGGTGACCTTGCCCATGCGACCGAACGTCAGGGTGCGTTCGGCGGCCGCGAGGGGCGGCGCCGCGAGGACGAGCGCCGCGAGGACGAGCGCCGGGAAGGCGACCGGCGCGCGGGCGAACGGAAGAAGCCGTCTCATCGCGATACGACCCCCTTGACTCCGCCGCCGATGAGGGCGGCGACGTCGGCGAGGACTCCCGGCAGGGCGAGCGCGCCGGGACATGCGAGGTAGCGCGGCGACCAGGCGGGGTGGAATTTCTCCTTGTACTGGCGCAGTCCCTCGAAATTGTAGAAGTGCTCGCCGTGCCGGAACAGGAACGCGCCCGCCCTGGCCCACAACGGCGCGAGCGGCCGCGAGGCGAGGCCCGAGAGCGGGGCCATGCCGAGATTGAACCAGCGGTAGCCCTGGGAGCTGCCCCAGAGCATCAGCTCGAGGAACATGAAGTCCATCGTGCCGGCGCCGGCCTCCGGCTCGTGGCGCATGAGATCGACCGACATCTCGCCGCGATCGCCGGCGAGCCACAGGTTGGCGAACGCCAGGATGCGACCGCCCTCGATGACGAGGGCCACCGGGAACTCGCGCACATACTCGTCGCGGAAGGACCCGAGCGAGAAGGCCTTCTCCCTGGCGCTCTTCGCCCGCAGCCAGGCATCCGAGATGGCGCGCAGGCGCGGCAGGTGCGCCGGCACCTCCCCGGGCTGCGCGATGATCAGCGACCAGTCTTCCTTTTCGGCCCGGCGGCGGGCCTGGCGCAGATCCTTGAACGCATGTCCCTCGAGCGTGAAACCCTCCAGCGGGACACGCGCCTCCTCGCCCATCTTGAACAGGGCCATCCCGAGGTCGACGTAGAGATCGAGACGGCCGGCGCCGATCTCGTAGAACGCCGCGCGCGCGCCGAAGCGGGCGCTGCGCTCGCGGAAGCTCCAGGTCAGCTCGGCCCAGCGCTCCTCGGGGCCGACCGGGTCGCCCATCGCCACCCAGGTGCGGCCGCGCACGCCATACATGATGAAGGCACGGCCGTCGTCGCTCCACAGAAGCGCCTTGTCGGCCAGGAGCGCCAGGCCGGCGCCGCTGTCGGACGAGCCGGCGATCACCGGCCGCGCCCGGGCCAGGTCGTCGGCCGTGGCGGGTCGCGGCCGGGCGGGGGCGTGTCGCAGCAGCCCGGCGATGGCCACCAGGAAGACCAGTCCGATGGCCCCGACCGACGCCCGCAGGAACCGCGAGGCGTTGCCGTGCAGCGCGAAGACCCACCAGAGGTCGCCCGAGTATTCGACATGCTTGTACGAGAAAACGCCGAGCCAGATCGAGGCCGCGATCGTCAGCGCGATCGCGATCGACCACGAGGCGGAGAACGGCTGGCTGAGCAGGCGCGCGCGCCGGTCGAAGCGGCCGCGGCAGGCGATGAGGACGGAGAGGACGACGACCATCAGGATCGCCTCCTCGTAATCGAGCCCCTTGAGAAGGGAGAAGACCGCCCCCGCCGCGAGCAGGGCGGCGGCGAGGTGCCAGGCGGCGTCGAGACGGCGCTGCAGGCCGCGGGCGAGGATCAGGAGTCCGGCGCCGACGAGGCTGCCGAGGAAATGCGAGGTCTCGACGACGGGAACCGGCAGCAGCCGCCCGAGCCGCTCGATGCGATGGCCGGCCGAGGGCGTGGCGCCCGAGAGCAGCAGCACGACCCCCGCGAAGAAGGTCACCAGGGCGAGGAGATGCGGCACGACCGTGGCCGCGGCGCCGCCCACGGAGCGCAGCGCGCGCTGCAGCAGATGGCGGCGGCGCGCGGTCTCGAGCGCGGCCAGGAGGATCAGCGCGGCCAGCAGCGGCAGCAGGTAGTAGACCAGCCGGTAGACCAGGATCGACGCCAGCACCTGGGCCGCCGGCCGATCGGGAGAGGCGATGAGCAGCACCATCACCGACTCGAGAACGCCGAGACCCGCGGGCACGTGGCTGACGAGCGCGACCAGCTGCGCCATCAGGTAGAGGCCGATGAACTGCGGCAGGGGCAGGGACTCGCGACCGGGCAGAAGCACCCACAGCGCGCTCGCCGCGAGGAGCCAGTCGAGGGCCGACACGGCGATCTGGGGCACGGCGAGCCGGCCGGGCGAGGGAATCGAAAAGCCGCGCAGGCGCAGCGGCTGTCTCCGCAGCAGGCAGACCAGTAGATATCCGAGGACCACGGCAAGGAAGCCGGCCCCGAGAATGCGGGCCGATCCGCCGATGAGATGCAGGGGCTCGGGCAGGGGAGGCGGCGAGACGAGGAAGACCGTGCCGCCCAGCGCCATGAATCCGATCCAGAAGGTCAGGCTGCAGAAGGCGAGGATCGAGGCGATCTCGACCCCCGAGTATCCCCAGAGGGCGTACATGCGGAAGCGGATCGAGCCGGTCCCGAGGTTCGCGAAGCCGGTGTTGTTGCCGACCGCGTAGGAGATGAACGCCACCAGCAGGCTGCGTCCCGGCGACAGGGGGCGGCCGACGTAACGCGAGGCCAGGCCGTCGTAGCCGCCGAGCACGACATAGCCGGTGATCACCAGGGCCAGGGCGGTCAGGAGGTTCGAGTCGGGGATCGAGCGCAGGCCGTGAGCGACGTCCTGGTAATGATATTCGCCCATCGCGTGGTGCAGCGCGACGAGAGCCGTGCCGCCGGCCAGGAGGCCGAAGAGGGCGGTGGGAAGGCGATGACGGATGGAGCCCCGGACCATTGATCTCAGCGCGACGCGTCGCGGTCTGCGTGCAGGCCATCGGACATCGAAGAGTATGTCACCGGCGGCCCCGGCGGGCCATCCGCCTTCGTTTACCGGTTGTTGACATCGGAGACATCTTTTTACACAACCCGGCGCAACGGCGACGGCGCGGTCCCATAGACTGCCGTGACGACATTCCCGACGCGGGAAGTCGATCGACGGGTGACTCGTGATCAGACGCCGTATGGTTCTCGCGCTTCTCCTCGCCGCGGCCTTCCCCGCCGCGCTACCGGCCCAGGCCACCTTCCACGGCAACATCGCGCGCACCGGCGTGTACGACTCGCCCGGGCCGCGGCAGCTCGGGGGGGTGAAGTGGACCTTCAAGGCGGGCGGCCCGATCGTGACGTCGCCGGTCATCGCCGACGGCGTCGTCTACATCGCCAGTCTCGACGGTCACCTGTACGCCATCGACCAGGACAGCGGCAAGGAGAAGTGGAACTTCAAGTCGCGGATGCCGATCGCCTCATCGCCGGCGGTGGCCGGCGGGACGCTCTATTTCGTGTCGTCGGCCGGCTCTCTCGCCGCCCTCGACGTCGCGACCGGCACGCCGAAGTGGGTATTTGCCATCGAGTACGAGCGCAAGTTCGAGGCGAAGAACCTGCACGGGCTGCCGTCGGCCGCCCAGACGATCCCCGACGCGTGGGACGTGTTCACGTCGTCGCCGGCGGTCGCCAACGGCAAGGTCTACTTCGGCAGCGGCGACGGCAACGTGTACGCCGTCGAGGCCGCGACGGGCGTGCTGCAGTGGAAGTTCGCGACCGGGGACGTCGTGCATTCCTCGCCGGCGGTCTCCGGCAACACCGTCTACATCGGCAGCTGGGACAGCTACCTGTACGCGCTCGACGCCGACACCGGCCAGCAGCGCTGGTCGTTCAAGACGGGGGAGGACCCGGTCATCCACAACCAGGTCGGATTCCAGTCGTCGCCGGCGGTGGTCGACGGCGTGGTCTACATCGGCTGCCGTGACGCCCACGTGTATGCGGTCGACGCCGCGACCGGCCGCAGGAAGTGGGATTATCCGACCAGCAAGTCATGGGTGATCGGCACGCCGGCGGTGCGCGACGGCGTGGTCTACGTCGGCACCTCCGACAGCTCCCGCTTCATGGCGCTCGACGCGAAGACCGGGCGGCTGCGCTTCAATTTCAAGGCCGGGTCCTATATCTTCTCGTCGGCGGCCCTCGCCGGCGATCTGGCCTACGTCGGCAGCCACAACGGCCGCCTGTACGCCGTCGATGCGAAGACCGGCGCCCTGGCGTGGGAGTTCCGGACCGAGGCGTCGAAGAACGACGCGATGAAGGTGCTGAACCCGGACGGCACGCTGGCCGACGCGATCTTCGCGCCGGTCTTCGGCGACTTCCAGGACATGTACATCGCGGCGCTGAGGTTCGTGTCGATCGGCGCCATCATGTCGTCGCCGGCGGTCGACCGCGGCACGGTCTACGTCGGCAGCATGGACGGCAACCTGTACGCTCTGCGCTAGGACCGGTCGCGCGCGCCCGCGTCGCGGTCCCACTGCACCAGCGTCCCGGCGCGGCGCTCGATGACATCGGCGCGGCGCAGCGTGCGGCGCGGGCGGCCCTTCAGGATGGAGTAGTGCCGGGAGCGGTCGAGGGCGTGCGACAGGTCCCACAGCGGCTCGCCGCCGAGGATCCAGTCGCTGCCGAGGCGGCGCAGGTCGAAGATCGCCGAGTAGCTGGTCAGCGTCTTGTGCCCGCTGTCGGTGGTGTACTCGTGGAAGTACGACATGGCGAGTTCGCGCACGCCGCGGTAGACCGGATCGCGGTAGCGCAACACAGCGTGGTTCGTCTTGCTGATGGCGCCCCAGCAGCCATGGGCGCGGAACGGGGCGACGACATGATCGACGTCACGCGCCGTCGCCTTCAGATCGAGCAGAAGCGGTCGGTGACCGTGGAACCAGAGCGCCGTCGCCGCGAGCATCGCGCCCTCGATGCAGTGCGCGGAGCCGGTCTCGATCACCATCCGCGGCGACTTGCAGGTGTCGCCATCGCGTTCGAAGTTGATCGGGATCGTCTCGAGGTAATCTTGGATCTTCGACGGCCGATCGAGCTCCCTGAACAGGCGGCGCTCGTCCTGTGTGAGCCGGTCGGTCCACGCGCGCGCATCGATCATGCACGCATAATATGCACGCTCGACGCGCGTCGCGCAACATGCGGCCGCTCCGCGCGACGTTACTCGGGCGCGGGCAGACTCACTCCGATGGTCGCGGCGGTCGTTCGATTGATGTCGAGAACCGGCCCGGGAGGGAGCACCACGCCGAAGTTCTCCGGGTGGCGCGCTCCCGACAGGAGTGCCTCCGCCATCTCCCTTGCCTGCGCGCCGAGATGTCCGGACGGCACGCCGTAGGAGAGCAGCGCGCCGTGCGTCACCCACGCGGCCTCGGGCGCCATCACCGCTACGCGATGCCGCAGACCCCAGCCGATGATCTCGTTCATGGCGCCGGGAGCGACGGCCAGGGGATCGTAGGGAAGCAGGAGGACATCGATCTGATCGACCAGGTCGGCGAGCGCCTCGCGGACATGCGCCGGCGCGTAGCACGGTTGCAGTCGCACCTCGAGACCGCGCTCTTCGGCCGCGCTCTTCAGGTCGCGCGCGATGAGTGTCGATGAATCGGCGTCGTAGAGCAGGCCGATTCGCCGGGCATGCGGCAGGAGCGAGCCCAGACGGCCGATGACATCCGCCGGGTCGGCATTGTTCGCCAGGAAGCAGATGTTGGTGGCCATGAGGTCGTAGCGCCGCGGATCGTCGATGCGCGTCAGGATCGACGGGATGTCGCGCACCTCGCGCCGAACCAGCCGGCCGGCCCGCAGTCCCGCCGCCAGGATCACGTTGGGCTTCTCGGCCGCCACCTGGCGCACCGTCTCCGCCGGGTCGGGCTCGGCGTCGAGATCGATCACCCGCGCCGGAACCGAAAGGCCATCGAGAAATCCGCTCACCATGTCGGCGTACGGGAACGGATCGCGCGACACCAGCACGACCGCATCGCGTTCGTCGGGGTGCTTGAGACGGAAGCGGACGGTCCGCCTGCGGCCCGATTCGAGCCGCAGCCCGTCATATTCGACGGTGCGATAGCCGTCCTTCGCGGCGGCGATGCGATAGCCGGAGACCGCCTTCACCCCCCAGAACCGGAACGAGCCATCGGCCACGGTGACGACCGTCGCCGGCTGCACCCCTGCGCCGATGAGCGAGACGCTGGCTCCTTCGAGGGGGTGGCCGAGGGTGTCGGCGACAATCCCTTCGAGCCGCGACAGGTCATCGCCGGGTGCGGGCCCAGGACCCGCGAGGGCCAGCATCAGGAACAGCGCGATGGCAGCCGAGGAAACGATAGGTCGTGGTCGTGTCATGACACCCTCCTCGATCGAGCGACGGGCCTGCCTGTGTCGTACGCCCATGGGGACCCGGCTGTCAACCGATTCTCCACGCGGACAGGATCGGTTGCGGCTGCGGCTCCGCGCCGCCGCCGGCGATCGCCGGTGCTAGAATGCCGCCCCGACGCCCATCGCGGGCATGAGGCCGGATGACCGACCCCGCCGCCAACCACATCGACGACGAGAGCCGCTGGCTCGCGAGCGTGCACCGCCCGGGCGAGGCGCAGCTGACGGTGCGCGCTGTCATCGCCGGCATGGCGCTCGGCACCGTGATGTGCCTGTCGAACCTGTACGTCTTCTTCAAGACCGGCTGGTCGATGGGGGTGACGATCACCGCCGCCATCCTGGCGTTCGCGCTGTTCCAGGTTCTGGGCGCGGCGCGCCTCGTGCGCCGCCCGCTCGGCGCCCTCGAGAACAACGCCCTGACGACGGTCGCCTCCGGTGCCGGCTACAT
>Ga0210377_10002710_pt1 | contig 15389 bp, 14 predicted proteins | sample PLM4_65_b1redo_FD_155480 | JGI IMG/M metagenome (GOLD analysis project Ga0210377, IMG submission 155480) | Groundwater sediment microbial communities from an aquifer in East River, Colorado, USA - PLM4_65_b1 redo | ecosystem: Environmental > Terrestrial > Soil > Riparian zone | place: USA: East... | reverse complement strand
GAAAAATAAATTTGATCCCCGGATTTTCTTATCCTTCCTACTTTTACCATTTACCATTTACTTTTTAACTTATATCCCTATGTTTCTTTCGGGTCATAGTTTCACGGTTTGGTGGGAGATGCAGAAGCAAATGTGGTGGTATCATACGGGGCTTCGCGCAACCCATCCTTACGGTTCCGCCTGGTGGAGCTGGCCGCTTCTAATCCGTCCAATTTATCTTTATACGAGTGATGAAGTGGGTGGAATGGTTTCCCGGATTTATGCGATGGGAAATCCGTTGGTATTTTGGCTCGGACTCTCTTCAGTAATAATATCTTTCGTTTACGCTTTTATTGAAAAAAACAAAAAACTGGGTCTTATTGTTTTTTCTTACCTTATTTTCTTTGTTCCTTGGGCGGCTTCCCCCAGAATTATGTTTTTGTATCATTACCTTCCATCGGTTCCATTCATGGCAATTGCAACAGGATACGTCCTGCGCCGAAATCCCAAATTAACATTTGTTTTTTTGCTTATTTGCTTATTTGTATTTATTTACTTCTATCCCCACTGGGCCGGACTTCAAGTTCCTCTGTGGCTCGATAAGTCTTATTATTGGGTAAACTCCTGGAGATAATAATCGGTGTACTCAGTTAACTCAGTTTGTTAGTGAATCGGTTGGTCAGTTAGGAATTATACTTCCAATTTTTTTGAAGCGCGTTGAGTCTTTTTGATAGTATCGTATACTTACCCATGAGGACTTCGAATCCATCTTTCATATAAGGAACAGTTATAGACAGAGTCCTTAGGTGGGCTGCGACTTCATCACTTGAACCAATACATATTTTAATATGATTCTTAAAAGTAGCTCCAGAGGACCTCTTCGCAAAACCTTCTGCTAAATTTGATGGAATTGATTTTGCAGCTCTTTTACAGTTGTGAGAAACGTCAAATTCGGTCTTAGGAACTTTTTGAAATGTACTATATAGGTCTTCGAGAAGTTGCAATGATTCGTTATATACATCTAAATCATTGACGCTCTTTATCATGATTTATATTATCAGATAAACTGGAACACCGATTTGCCGAGTACACTGAGTTTACTGACATATCTGGTCCTTAAGCGGGCTTCAAGTAAAAACCGCCTTTTGACAGGAAAAAAATTAAGAGTCCAAGAAGAATAATTGCTATTAAGAAATAGCCGATAGACCAGGCGCCTTCATGGGGGAAAAATAAGTCGAACGGATAAGAGGAAAAAATATTGGTTTTGAGTTTTTTAAGAGAACTAACGGACAAGTAAAATATAAAGTAGGAAATTCCGAAAAGTGCGATGGCAATTATTATCTTTATATAGTTTTCTTGGAGAAAGGCGACAGATGCGCTTAGGTATAAAGGAACCATGTTAATTTTGGAAACTAAAGGGCCAGAAGGATTGAGACCAGTATTACGAATATACCAAGTCCCGCTCCCGCATAAGTTGGCCAATCGGTTCCTGAGGCAGGAAGTTCCGGCGCCGGGGTTCCGGCTGCTTTTGGAGTTCCTGTCGGAGCTGGTGTTCCCGTTGCACATACACAATCGGAATCGGTTTGACAACTGGTATTTCTGCAGTTTCCGGTTGAGGCACCTGATGCAATATAACAAATCAAGTTAGAAGGACATTGAGAATTGGTTGTACAAGTGTTGTTGCACTGGGCAACAGGTGTCGGGGTGGGGGTCGGCGTTCCTGTTGGTGTCGCAGTTGGCGTACCAGCGGGAGTTCCGGTTGGCGTTCCTGTTGGTGTTCCGGTACCCGTGGGTGTAGGCGAAGAGGTGGAAACAGTCAAGGTAAAAGTTAAGGAACACTGGCCAGCCTCCTGAGCAGCGGGTTTACTTGACGGGGCTATTGGGGAAATGGAAGTTTGCCTTAGCTGATAAATCCTGATAGCCGTAAATATGGCGACTCCGGCCAAGATAAATGTGGCCAAAAGTATTACTACTGTCGCTACTTTTCCTTTAAAAATATTCTTCATGTTTTTGTTTTTCTAATTACTAATTTCTAATGGCTAATTACTGTCTCATTTCCATCCCAATGTTGCGTGATGAATTTGGGCTGTTACATTAAATGTTGTTACTCCGGTTGGAATTGTGTACGTTTGGCAATAATCTTCCGAACCCGGGCGTTTTGTTGTAGTTTCTGCTTGCGCAATGCTATTGATCGTAAATTTACCTTTGTCAAAGGTACCCTCAGACGCTACGCCCGCAATACAGAAATTAACCGAAGTTGCCGGCGTTAATGCGGAAAGCTGTGCTGGTGTCAGGAGTACCCAAGTTGAGGAATAAGCTTTAATGTTTTGGCATTGTGCAGTTGGACTACTTGGAGGAGGGGGTTGTTCATCGGCGGGAGCACTGTCGTTGCCGGGTATGCAGTCTTGACCGCTGCAGGTATAACCGGTTTCACAAGTGGTCCAGTGGCCCTGTGCATCACATACTTCATCACTTCCCTCCTTCACTCCAATCCCATTTTTGACAAAACAGTTTCCTGTGTTTTGCGCACAATTACCTAAACCAGGACAAGCAGTGTTGTCGCTACCAGCGGCACAACCATCATCAACCCCGTCCGCTTTTATCGCTTCCCCACTTGCAACGCATCCGGCATAGCTTCTGCATGCACCATTTAATATTCCACAATGAATGAAACCATTCGGACATTCAAAATTCTGATCCCCTCCGCCATTTCTACACGACTGTCTTTTGGCAGGGTCGCCATACTGGGAACAGAAGTCTGCAAACTTTTCTTCTTCTACTTTTCCAGTACCGATGTCTATAGCCTGTTGGACACTTATACCTGCCTTCCCGTCATTATACGCATCCTCTGCTTTTTGTCTTTGATTGGGGTTTCCTATATCACGGAAGCTTCTGACTCTTCCACCTGCTTTTTCTGCAATATTTTGATTTTGTTGAGTCAAGAGTACCCCTCCTGCAATCCCGCCAACCAAAAGAAAAATTCCCAGAATTGTTGCAATAATTTTACCTCCCCCGAATTTTTTCTTAGGAGTTGAAATTATGGGAGGAGAATCGGGAGGAGCGGCAGAACCTGCGGAATCGTCAGCGGGCTGATCGGATGCGGGAGAAGCCGTCGGTGCACTTGTATTGTCGGGTGGAACACTTTGAAATGCGGGTGGAATTGGAGGAAGATCGGAGGACGGTGAGAATGAAGGAGGAGCTGCCGGTTGATCGGTCGGAGGGTTACCTGATGTAGCAGGAGGAGCTGTTGAGTTTTGGTTTGGGTCAGATTGACTTTGGTCAGGCATTATTTTCTGCTATTTTCCAGATAGCAAAACTGAACAGTAGAACTGCTATTCCCATAATAGATAACAGCAAGGTTCCCGTCAAGCTGCCGGTTTCAGGGATCGGCTCGGAAGTAGCTACCGGTGTCGGAATGGGAGTTGCCGTTCCCGATGCAGTCGGACTCGGGCTCGCGATTGTTCCGGACTCGGATGCCGTGAATGCCGGAGCTTCCCCTGCCTGAACTTCAAAATTGCGGGTTAGCGATCTTGTAATTCCGGTCGCGTCTTTCCATGTAATTGTGATGCTATGGGCTCCGGCTGCCAAGGCCTGCGACGGGCTCCAACTCCAAGAACCGTTTGGGGGAATACTTACGGTTTCAGTAATTGGAGTTTCTGAGTTAACTGTTATAGTGATTTCCTCTCCCCCGGGTCCTTTTCCAAAAAACTCAGGTTGGGTACTTGTAACAGTTTCTCCCTCATCAATATTTTCCAAAATTACACTTGTGGGACTGGGTGTACCGGACGCACTTGCAATATTAAATTTGGATTCATTAGTAGTATTTTCCGGAAGAGCCAGACTGGCATTTGGGTTTTGACTATCACCATTTGTCGGAAGACTTCTAAAGTCGTAAACCTGGCCCAAAATTATTGCCGGAATTGGATTTGCTGAGCGGGGAAATACCTGGGCTGATGCCACTCCGTCCTCTCCTGCCTGGATGGAAATTTCGATAAGCGTTGTTGCAGGATCTATCGCTTGGTAGTTTGAAAGATCTGTGGTTCGGACTCCCGAAAGCTGGAAAACAAAGTTTCCCGTATCCGACGCTAGAGTGGACAATAAATATCCGCTAACAGTCGCATATACGAGGGCGCGCTTCGCGGGTTGGCCTGAACTTGTAACGACAGATCCCGAGACCAGGTATGAATTTTTATTTATACCCAGAGTAGGACCGGTTGCAAATTGCCAGGGAATTCCACCATTATCAAAACTTGACCCATCTGAACTTATTTTGTAATAGTAAGTTTTTCCCGCCGAAAGACCCGTGATTGTAATTAAATGAGAAAAGAATTTTTTGTCACTCTCCGTCTCTATCTTATTAACTCCTCCCTGATTTTCTCCCCAGCTAACAAACCCATTAGTTTCCTTATCTGTGGTCCAGGAAATAGTAACTGAAGCGTCGGAAATGTTCCCGACCCTTATATCTTTGGGAGCGGCTGAAGTATCTGCTCCAATTCTAAATACAGTTGTCATATTCAAGAAAAATGCTCCGGCAAAAATTCCCACAACAAGTATAGCTATCCCTAAAATTGTTGGAATATTATTTTTTTTCTTCATGGAGTCGCTTCCTCTGCAACCGGAGTTGGGCTTGCAACCGCCGTTGCCTCCGGAGTAGGAGCAGCCGAAGCCGGCGGTGTTCCGGTTACCACATTATCCGGAATTTGTGCGTCATTCAAAAACAACTTTCCTTCAATTTGGTTGATTGCATCTTTATCAAGGCTTGGGGTCAGCGGTTCCGATACTTCACCCGGAACACTTGGAGGAGCTTTTGAAGTTAAGGCCCTGTAAATATTAAATGAAATCCACATAAGGCTTGTTATGAGAGTAAGGATCATAACTGAAATAAGATTTGGTAGTTTACTTTTTTTCATATAAATAATTATTGTCCCAAGAATGGAACTCTCCCTGAAATAACTGCTACTATAACCCGTCCGTTTTCGGAAGTTGAGGCGCTAATTCCTAAAATATCAATTTTGTTGGAAAGTCTTAGGCTTTCAAGGTCTTTTACAAAACCGAATAGTTGTGCGTAGTCTCCTTTTACGCTAATGCTTATTGTCATCCCATGTGCCCCTTCGGGCAACGGTTTTGTATCACTGGATTTTTTAGTTGTTGTTTCTTTGCCGATTAGAGTAATTTGTCCGATAGAGAGGCCTTGGATGGCTACGCCGTTTTTACTTGCTATTCCTTGTATTTGTTTGGTAGCCGTTTCGGGGCTAGCCGTGGTTGCTACGGCAGCATTAATATCGGGGACTACAGCTTGATTTTGAGTAAAAACACTTGAAGCTATCTTTAAATTGCCAATTTTTTTGTCGAGCCCGGTGACTGTTTGTTTTTTCTCCTGAATTTCTTGAGTCAGAGAAATTATGCTTTAAGGCGAAAAGAAGAAATACGGTAATTGTTGAGAGTGAAAGGATTATTTCGAGGAAAGCACGAAGATCCGCCCTTTGTTTATAAAGGCTTACAATGTTTAGGAAAAATTCCCTATACCGATAGTATTGTCCGTGCCATCCAACTGCCATTTTAGTATGTAACTTTGACTATAAAAGTTATTCCTGACTGATTGTCTTCAGATGACTTGAGTGAGTTTAATTCCACAGTTTTAAAAGATTTTTCGGCTTTGAGATTGGCTATGAATTGCATAATGCCAATCTCGGAAGCTGAAGAACCTTTGACTTGAAGAGTGCCTTCGCCTGTTGTTATCGCGGTTAAAACAACTTCTCCCGGGATTTTTGAAGTAACAAGATCCACTTTATCGGTTGGTTTTACATCTTTCGCGAGGGCCTTACTGATTGCCAATTTTTTCTGAAGCTGTCTAAATTCCTTTTCAAAATCGCTTTGGGCTTCAATTATAGCGGTCTTATTTTTTATTGCGTCGGTTAAATCCGAGTTTTGTGCGTCCAGCCAAAACCGCGATAAAAATGCGGCCATAACAATCATTTCGGTAACAATCACTATAATTCTGAAGGTTCCCATAGCCCACTTGAGAACACGTCCTACTATCGAGGCATCAAATTCTTCTTGGGGTAATAGATTAATACTTTTGGATTTAGGCATACAGACAGATACACTCAATATAGCATATGTATTGCCGTGAAAGAAGCAAAATTACTTCTTGGGTGGAGTGGTCTTTTTGGGTAAAAGCTTCGAAAGTTGGGACTTAATCCTGGCTGCTTTGTTTTTGTGAATTACGCGTTTTTTTGCAGCCCGGTCGGCCAGTGAGATTGCTTTTATAATCTTTTCGCGGGCCTTACCTTTTCTGGCTGCACGAACAGCCGCTCCCAACGTACTCATGATAAGCTTATTTACGGATTCCTTTTTTTTGCTGCCCCGGAGAGCCCTCTTTGCGGTTTTGGTTACTGGCATACCTTTTTCTAGATTGAGAGTATACGATAAAGAGGCTAGAATAGCAATCAATATATGAAAGATTTGATCGCCAAGGGACGCAAGATATTTAATTCTCAGCAAAATACTGTTCTTTCGGCAGCAAGCCTAATCATGGTCATGATTGTTGCAAGCCGGGTACTTGGGCTTATCCGCCAGAGAATCCTGGCTAATTATTTTGCCCCAGGAGATCTTTCGCTCTTCTTTGCCGCCTTCAGGCTGCCTGATGCAATATTTGAGGTATTGGTTTTTGGAACGTTTTCATCCGCGTTTATCCCTGTTTTTTCAAAAGCCCTGAGGAATGGAGAGAAACGGGCTTGGGAAATAGCCGGCCGGGTGGTTACAATCGGTCTTTTAATTTTTGCCGCAGCAAGCATCGTTTTGGCTCTCTTCGCACCTCAAATTTACACATTTATTGCCCCCGGGTTCGGGGATGCCGAGACGGCAAAAATCGCGGGTCTTGCCAGAATTCTTTTTGCTGCTCAAGGATTTTTTGTGGTAAGTTACGTTTTGACGGGGGTTTTGGAATCTCTTAGGCGCTTTCTGGTTCCTGCCCTGGCTCCGCTTTTTTATAACTTTGGGATAATTATTGGAACAATTATCCTATCCCCTAGTTTAGGTCTCATGGGTCCGGCTATAGGAGTTCTTATTGGAGCTGCGGCTCATTTCTTGATTCAATATCCCTTGAGTCGCAAACTTGGGTTTAGATTTGTTTGGGATTTTAAACCGGATCCCGGTGTAAAAAATGTCGGGCAGCTGGCGTATCCCCGGGTAATTGACCTGGCTTTTGATCAGATAGGTAAAACCACGGAACTTTTTCTTGCCTCAATAATCTCTCAAGCCTCATATGCCTACTATACCTTTGCCAATACGCTTCAGCTTCTTCCGGTGACTCTTTTTGGAACTTCGCTTGCCAAAGCTGTTTTACCACTTTTATCCCGTGCGGATGGAAATACAAAAGAGTATAGAAGGATTCTTCTTACTGCAGTATTCCAGGCTATGTTTTTTACACTTCCTTTAAGTGCCGTTCTTATTGTTCTTAGAATTCCAATGGTCCGTTTGGTTTATGGAACCCGGATCTTTGATTGGGAGGCAACAGTTCAAACTGGAATGGTTTTATCTGTTTATGCGATCGGAGTTGTAAGTCAAACCCTGATGTCAATTTTGGCCCGGGCATTCTTTGCCCTTCATGATACCAGAACTCCCGTAAAGGTTTCGTTTATCGGACTTGGATTATTGGTTATGGGGGACTTTCTTTTGGTAAAGGAATTTGGCCTTCCGGTTTGGGCTCTTGCCGCATCATTTTCTTTCAGTACTATTGTTGAAGCTATAATTCTTGCCATTCTCATTCACAAAAAGGTGGGCGAAATAATTAACATAAAATTTCTTGTTCATACGGTGAAGATTCTTTTTGCGACTGTTGTTTCCGGATTTTCGATGTATTTTATCTTGAAGTTTTTTGATAGAAGCGTCTGGGTTAAGCAGCTTTCTTTCTTGAGTGGAACGGATACTGCCTCCTACATTCCTTTCCAGATATTTGTTTTGGATACCCGCTACACGGTGAATCTTATGATACTAACATTTATGGTGTTTGCAATCGGCTCGGCGGTGTATTTTTCCGTCTCCCTTCTTTTGGGAGTTCCCGAAGTAAAATATTTCCTGGGGGTAGGTAGACGAATTTTAATGAAGAAAGTTTTGCCGAGCTCTCCAAGGCGCGAAGAGGAGCCGATAAGCCCGACGACTACAGATACTCAGGAACAATAACCTGCAACTCCGCTTTAAAAAACCTCTTGACAACTCTTAGCACTCGAGATAATATAGTGCCAATATGGCAGATGGATTGACCTCGCGTCAAACTCAAATATTAAAAACTATTATTGATGAATATATAGAAACGGCGCTTCCTGTTGGCAGTGAAAACTTGGACAAGAAATTTAATCTAGGAGTTTCCCCCGCAACGATACGGAATGAAATGGTTGCGTTAACCCGCGGCGGATACCTTAAGCAGCCTCATACCTCAGCGGGACGGGTTCCCACTCCGACGGCCATGAAATTTTATATAAATCAGCTCATGGAAGAAAAACAAATGAGCCTTGTCGACGAAGTCAAAGCCAAGGAAGAGGTTTGGGACAGTAGGGACGATATTGATGAACTAATGAACGAAGCTACCCATGCTCTTGCCTCAAGGACCAAATCTTTAGCTGTTGCGGCACTTAAAGACAAAAAAGACCGATATTGGCAGGCGGGACACTCATATATTTTCAATAATCCGGAATTTGCAGAGATGGCAGCTTGCCAGAACCTTTTTTCAATTTTTGAAGAGATGGATAAACTTGATAGACTTTTCTTTGGCCTTTCCTCAACCTCTCCCCTGGAAGTCTTATTTGGGGAAGAGCTTGGGATACCCGAACTTGCGACTAGCGGAATAATTTCCACTCACTTTGTCATAAAAGGAAAGCCCGGGGCGCTTGGGATTATTGGACCAGCCAGAGCAGATTATTCAACCGCAATTCCGATACTTAGATATTTTGGTAATCTCATAGAGGAAGTTGCAAATGGCTAGTAAAAAAATAAAACCAGGTGAATTGGAAGCGGTTAAGGGAATGCTAGCCAGAGCTTTGGCCGATTATGATAACTTAAGTAAGAGGGTTGAACGGGAGAGACAGGACTTGAGTAAAATAGCATCGGTCGGAGTAATAATTAGACTTTTACCGGTTCTTGATAGTCTCGAAAGCGCTCAAGTTCATTTAAAAGATCAGGGTTTAGCAATTACCATAGGGGAATTTAAGAAAGTTTTAAGCGAAGAGGGTTTAACGGAAATTCGGTCGAAAGTTGGGGACGAATTTGACGAGAATACGATGGAAGCTATCGAGGTGATCGAGGGCAAAGATAAAGGGAAAGTAGCGGAACTTGTGCTAGCCGGATGGAAGTTTGAGGACAGGACAGTTGTGAGGCATGCAAAAGTCAAAGTATATAATTAAAAACAATGTCAAAAATAATTGGAATTGATCTAGGAACAACAAATAGCGTAGTTGCCGTAATGGAAGGGGGTCGCCCCAAAGTCATTCCGGCGGCAGATACAGGACGCAATATTACACCTTCGGTTGTTGAGCCTGTCAAAAATTTAGTTGGGGATGTGGGGAAGAGACAGATGATTCTTAATTCCAAAAACACCATTTATTCGGTTAAGCGCCTCATGGGCCGAAGATTTGGCGACAAAGAAGTTAAGCGCAGTATAGAAATGGTTCCTTACACATTAGTTGATGGCAAAGGCGGTATGGCCGAAGTTGAGGTTGAAGGCAAAAAATATACTCCTCAGGAAATTTCGGCAAGAATTCTAATGAAGCTCAAGAAAGATGCTGAAGGTTATCTGGGCGAGAAGGTTGAGTCGGCAGTAATCACGGTTCCTGCATATTTTGATGATGCCCAGCGCCAAGCCACAAAACAAGCAGGGGAAATTGCGGGCTTAAAGGTTGAAAGAATTATTAATGAGCCAACAGCTGCAGCTCTTGCTTACGGACTTGACAAGAAAAAGTCAGAAAAAATTGCGGTTTACGACCTTGGGGGCGGAACTTTTGACATTTCGGTTCTTGAAATCGGCGATGGAGTAATCGAAGTCAAGGCAACAAACGGAGACACTCACTTGGGTGGAGACGATTTTGATGCAGTCATAGTTGATTACATTGTTTCCGAATTTAAGAAAGAAAATTCGGTAGACCTCAAAGCCGATACGCAGGCTTATCAAAGAGTTCGCGATGCCGCTGAAAAAGCAAAAATAGAACTTTCGGCTGCTAACGAAGTTGAAGTTAACCAGCCCTACATTACTCAAAAAGACGGCCAGCCCATGCATTTAACAATGAAACTTACCCGCGCCAAGATGGAAGGGTTGGTTGATGAACTTATTCAAAAAACAATTAAGCCAGTCGAGGCTTGTCTCAAGGACGCCAAACTTGACCCGCATGACATAGACGAGGTCATTTTGGTTGGAGGCATGACCCGCATGCCAAAAGTTATTGAAACCGTCAAAAACTTCTTTGGCAAAGAACCCAACAAAAGTGTAAATCCTGATGAAGTTGTTGCGATTGGAGCGGCAATTCAAGGCGGAGTTTTGGGGGGTGAAGTCAAAGACATACTTCTACTCGACGTTACCCCGTTAACTTTGGCAATCGAAACCCTGGGAGGAGTTGCAACACCCATGATCCCAAGAAATACCACGGTTCCTACAAGTAAAACCGAAGTATTTTCAACCGCTTCCGACAATCAAACTCAGGTTCAGATTGTCGTAACTCAAGGAGAACGCCCGATGAGTGCAGACAACAAAGTTCTTGGCACATTTACCCTAGATGGAATTCCCCCTGCACCCCGCGGGGTCCCTCAGGTTGAAGTAATTTTTGATATGGATGCAAGTGGAATCCTGACCGTTACTGCCAAAGATAAAGCAACAGGAAAAACCACAAACATCAAAATTACCGGGGCAGTTGGGCTTTCTGATGATGAAATCAAAAGAATGCAGGAAGAGGCCGAAAAACACAAAGAGGAAGATGAAAAGAAAGCCGACACAATCAAAGCTAAGAATAGTGCGGATGCATTAGTTGCTACCGCCGAAAAAGCTCTCAAAGATGCGGGGGACAAAGTTGACGCCAAAATAAAAGAGCAAGTTGAGGAAAAGGTAAAGAAGGTTAAAGAAGTTGCGGCCAAGGAAGACGCAAGTAAGGATGATATCGAAGCCGCAACCAAAGATTTATCCGATACTTTGAGCCAGGTTGGCCAAGCAATGTATGGAGATAAAAATCAAAATTCAAATGTCAAAAGTCAAAATGAAGGGGAAGAGAAAAAGGAAGATTCGGATAAGAAAAAAGACGAAAAAGTTGAAGAAGGCGAAGTGGTAGAATAGCTTCATGGCCACAAAGGCAGATTATTACGATATCCTCGGTGTTTCAAAAGGCGCTTCCGCGGATGAAATAAAAAAGGCATATAGGAAACAGGCTTTGGAGTGGCATCCGGATAGGCATAAGGATGAAAAGGAACCAGCTGAAAAAAGATTTAAGGAAATAAACGAAGCCTATCAGGTTCTTTCTAATCCTCAAAAGAAAACCGCTTATGATAATTATGGCCACGATGCCTTTACCCCGGGCGGAGGAAATCCGTTTGCAGGAGGATTCCAAGGCGGACAATCCGGACCGTTTACCTATACATACACCCAAGGAGGGGAAAATCCTTTCGGTAACATGGACTTTGGCGATCCTTTTGATATCTTCGAGGCATTTTTTGGCGGAGGAAATCCTTTTGGCAGGACCCAAGCAAGATCGATTCCCCGATATTCAATAACAATTAGTTTTATGGAAGCTGCCAAAGGAGTCAGTAAGGAAGTTGCGATTGAGGGAAAGAAAAGGAAAATTAAAATTCCTGCCGGGATTTATGAAGGAGCCAGAATTAATTTTGGCGATTTCACCTTATCGGTTAATATCAAGCCCGATAAACTTTTTGAGAGACAGGATGATGACATTTATGTAAACGTGGCAATTCCATTCTCACTTGCGGTTTTGGGGGGGGAGATTAAGATTCCGACGATTGATAAGGAAGTTAAAATTAGGGTCCGTCCGGGGACTCAATCGGGAACAATGATGAGGCTAAGAGAGAACGGGGTTCCCCATCTCCACGGCAGGGGTAGTGGTGATCAATACATCAGAATCAATGTCCTTGTACCGGAAAAACTCGACAAGAATCAGAAAAGTATTGTTACGGAGATGAAAGAAGAAGGGCTCTAACCCGTTTGACTTCGTTTGGCTTCGAGAGTAAAATTGCTTTAGAGATTAGAATTTAGGATTTTGAGTTTTAACAGGTGGGATTTGTGCCCGCCTTTTTTGTTAAAAGGACCAATAATATGCAAGCAGCAAGAACAGAATTTAGTCAGGCACTAAAAGCTATAGCCCAGGAGAGAGGGCTTGATCCCAACGTGATTCTCGACACTATTAAGCAGGCAATAATCGCCGCTTATAAGCGTGATGCCCACGAACAAGGAATAGAGGTCGACTCTTTTGATTATGATGCAGTAATTGACCCGGTAAACGGCGAAACCCGCGTTTTTGCCTGGCCTATTCCCTCACTCGAAACGGAAATGACCGAAGAGGAAAGAGAAAAAATCAGTAAGGAGAATAAAAAAGACAAAAAGGATGTTACACCCCCCGGATTCGGCCGGATTGCAGCCCAAACCGCAAAGCAGGTAATTCACCAGAAGATAAGAGAAGCCGAAAAAGGTGCCATTATGGAAGAGTTTGAGGAAAAAGTCGGATCTCTCGTTTCCGGACTAATCCTTCGTTTTGACGGTCCCAATGTGCGGGTGGACCTTGGCAGAACCGAAGCTATTATGGCTGCTGAAGACAGAATTCCCAATGAAAGATTAAATCTAAATCAAAGGCTTTCTTTCTTGATTCAAGCCATAAATGAAACACCAAGAGGCAAGGAGATATTTTTGTCCCGCGCTGCTCCGGAATTTGTTGAGAAGTTATTCGCCAGGGAAGTACCTGAAGTTTCTTCAAAGTCAGTTACCATAAAGGCTATTGCCAGGGAACCCGGCGTAAGAACGAAAGTTGCTGTTGCCTCCGACCAAACAGGAGTTGATCCGGTTGGGTCCTGTGTTGGTCAAAAGGGAGTCAGAGTTCAAGCGGTTACCAATGAAATTGGAGGAGAGAGAGTTGATGTAATTCCCTGGAATACGGACCCGGCTGAATTAATTAAATCATCCCTCTCACCGGCAGAAAACCTTTCGGTGGAACTTGATAACAAGACAAAAACAGCGAAAGTGCTTTGTCCTGAAGATCAACTTTCCATGGCAATAGGCAAAGACGGACAAAATGTAAGACTAACGGCAAAGCTTACCGGATACCGTATCGAGGTTGAAGGAAACGGTGAGGTTTCAGCTCCCGAAGAAAGATCTCAGGAACCAGTTGTAGCTCCGGCTCCTGCCGTCAAAACAATCACAAAGACTAAAGCCAAGAAACTGGCCAAAAAAGCGAAGAAGGCAAAGGCAGAAGAAGTAGTTGAAGAGTCGAAGTCTTAAGAAAATGCGATTTCACTCTTCCAAAAATTATAATTATTATGAATATACGATCTCCAATAATAGTAGTACTCGGTCACGTAGATCACGGTAAGACCAGCCTTCTTGATGCTATAAGGAAAACCAGTGTAGCCTCGCGTGAAGCCGGTGGAATTACTCAGGCAATCGGGGCAACAGTTGTTGAAACGAAGACCCCGTCCTCCGACGGGGTAAACAAAAAAATTACCTTCATTGATACTCCGGGACACGCGGCTTTTTCAAAAATGCGGGGCCGGGGAGCCAAAGTTGCCGATATAGCAATTTTAGTTGTTGCTCAGGATGACGGCGTTGCTCCCCAAACCAAAGAGGCACTGCAAATAATCCGTGATGCAAAAATTCCATTTATAGTTGCCGGAACCAAAGCGGATGTAGCCGGAGTAAGTGCGGAAGCACTTAAAGGACAGCTTGAAAAGGAGCAGGTTCTTTTTGAGGGCCGTGGAGGAGATACTCCTTTTGTTTCGGTTTCCGCAAAAACAGACATTGGAATAAAGGATCTGATTGATACGATTTCCGTTCTTTCCGAAGTATCGGAACTTAAGAGCGATCCCGAAGGAGTCCTTGAGGCTGTTGTAATCGAATCCGGTAAAGAACAGATGGGAACATTTGCGTCGGTAGTTATAAGAAATGGTTCAATAAAAGTCGGCGAGACTATATTTACTGAAGAGGCCTCCGCCAAAGTCCGTGCGCTTTTTAATGACAAAGGGATTTCGGTTAAAGAAATTCTTCCCGGAGAACCCGCAAAAATAATCGGTTTTTCTGAGGTTCCTCAGATTGGCTCAAGTGTAACCAGAGATCCAACGACCTCCTCAGGACCTCAGCCGCAAAAAGTCAGAGGGGCGTTTGACTTAAGGCGGCTTCGGGATGACGAGATTCCCGTGATAATCAAAGCCGGGAGTGCCGGGGCGCTTGAAGCAATTATTGCCGCGATTCCCCCAAAGGTTGTGGTTGTTGATAGCGGGGTTGGTGAGATCACGACTTCGGATGTATTGAATGCCAAAACCGGAAATGCTTATATATTTTCCTTCGAATCCAAAATTGCGCCAGAAGTAATTAAACTTGCGGAGGCCGAAAAAATAAAAGTTGCCAAATTCGACATAATCTACGAGCTTTTACAAGCAATCGAGGAAATTCTAAAAGGCGGAAAGGTGCAAGTCCTTGGCAAAGCCGAGATCTTGGCTTCATTTCCATTTAACGACAAAAAAGTTGCAGGTTCCCGTGTTACCGAGGGTAGGATCTCGAAAGGAGATATTTTAATTCTGATGCGGGGAGAAAAAGAACTGGGGAGAACTCGCGCAACCTCACTCAAAAAGCAAAAGGCGGAGGTAGCAGGGGTAGGCCTTTCCGAAGAATTCGGAGTTATTATGAGTCCCCAACTTGATTTCGATAAGGGTGACGTGCTAGTATCGGTCGCAAAATAGATAAATGAATGATTCCTTCTCACAACTAGTTAACTCTGCCGCCTCTATTCTTGTGGTCCTTCCGAATAAACCCAGCTTTGATACAACTGCGGCTGGCCTTTCCCTTTATCTCTCACTCCGGGAAATAAAAGAAACAATGATTTATTGTGCGTCGCAAATGACGGTTGGGGTAAATAGGCTTATTGGCGTAAATAAAATTTCGGGGGAAATCGGCAATAAAAACTTAACTATAAAATTTAAAGGCTATGAGGCTAGCAATATCGAAAAAGTTAGCTATGACATTGAGGACGGCGAATTCAAATTAACAATAGTTCCCAAAACAGGTTTTGTTTCTCCTCAGAAAGATCAGATGGAACTGAGTTTTAGCGGAGTCTCTTCTGATTTGGTAATTTTGGTTGGGGGTCTTGATGAAAGCGACTTTCCGATTCTTTCGAGGGAAGAGCTTGCGGGGGCAAAAGTTGCTCATGTTGGGGCAA